>JAAUYM010121757.1_pt1 | contig 13520 bp, 12 predicted proteins | sample 7278001 | NCBI WGS metagenome assembly JAAUYM01 (sample SAMN14350224, study PRJNA611818) | marine sediment metagenome | isolation source: surface marine sediment (1.8m) | place: French Polynesia: Moorea | collected 2018-08
CGGAAAAAAAGACCATATCGTGTCTCCACTTATGGGAATTTGTAGCTACGGTCTAATGTGGGATTTAACTCTGCCACTATAGGAAAATAGCAAAAAAGTCCCGTCGGGCGGTGGGGCCTCCACCAATCCTTCCCCCACACGCGAAGTTTTCCACAACAGTGGAAGAAGAAGAAGAAGAAGATGCTTATCTGCGCAGCATGAATGGTGGTGGTGTACCCTTTGGAGGAGGAGGAGGGGGGAGAGAGGTCGCCAAAAGGAGCTCTCACACCACAAAGCAAAAAAGAACTAGTCTATTTTTATGTTGCTCATAGGTGGGCAGCATTTTTTTGCTTGAGGGGGAGGGGGCTTTATAGTATTTAAGGATGAGGGTGGATCTAATTTTGAGGGGCTTTGAGGGGGTGGCCTACAGGAGCCTTGGACGGGGTGGGGGGTTACAAGCATAAGTTAGGAAATAAAAAACTTCATAATACACATTAGACTATTTTTTTACTGCCCATTGTAAAAAATGATGTTCCCCAAGCTCTTTAGAGGACTCGTTATGGCCCTTTTTGCCTGTGGTCAAGTAATTTTAGCCAAGTTCTGACAAAATGGTTGGTTTTTTTTACCAATTTTAAGCCAAAATATTCTACAAGAATAAGCCAATGGGTGTCTTGTTTAGCAAGCCTGTGGGGAAGGGGGGGAGCTGCCCATCTACGGTATAGTGCTACTGCTTTTTCTTTGGTCCGAATTTGGGAAGAAACTTACCCCAAAAATATATTTGAGCATGTGTCAAATATAGTGAATATTACATACTTATTTCCTCTCACTGCCCGCCTCCAGGAAGGCTCCCCCCCCCTCTTTCTGAGCGGAAGGAGCAGCAACCCGTCAATTTTACTTTGTCAGTCTGTGGTGATACATGAAGAGTGGGGCGGACTCATGCCCGACAGAATTAGAAATCAATGTGTCGCAAGAACAAGAAACTGTCGACCCTTTCCTCCCTCCCTTATTTTGGAATATGGCCACATGTCAAATCTTGACGGCGAAACCCCATGTGCTTTGCTCTTTTCCTTTTTTTTTTGGCGACCTGCCTTATCGGGGCCATCTTGGGAAGGCGACAACGTGCCACTTTTTTTTTATTCCCCAGAAAAGTAATTTCTAGACGTAATTTCAAGGTACTGTTTAGTATACTCGTACTAGTACAGTACAGGCATAGGTTTGTTGGGGGAAAACACTTGGAGCCAAAGGAACTTTTGGCCTCCGTTTGTTTGTAAGACTATGCCAAGATCTGTGCCAGATGCCGGCCTGAAAGTGGAGCAAGGTCGGTTGGGGTCGGGTCGAAGGAAACGGGAGCAAGGTGACTCTGCATGGAGAAAAAAAATTCCTTTTCTTGGAACGTAGTGGGTCTTATCAGCACCGTTTTATTCTCTCCAGTGCGTGATGAAGATATGGGAAATGAAATGCAAGGCGGCGACCTTTTATTTTTTTTCGCCAAGGGGGGGGGAAAAAAGTCTTCTTGATTGGAGCTCTCATAGCAGCAGGGCTGAATGCTTGGCCAGACTCACCTAAAAAAAATGGGTTTGGGTCCCTCCGCTGCTGAGCACGCCGATGCCACACCTGCAGTCAACTTGGTTTACACACAGTAGTATGCAGTTAAAAGCAATTCAGTTGGGGGTCGAAAAAGAAAGGAGTCGGTTGTTTCAAGGCTCTGCAAGGCCCACTGAAGAGGGGAAAAAAATTGGTCGCATCGATTTTTCGGTAGTCAGGAAGGAAGAGAGAAACAAATCGAAGATTCGGTTCTTCCCGGCTGCTTTCTCTCTACTGCTTTTTTTGTGGTGTTGCCAGACTTTGCAACGGAAATGCGCCAAGAAATGCGCCAGCCTAAAACATAATTTTATTGCATATTTTTGCAAGTTTCAAAAAGGGTTTGGTTTTGATTGATTCTTTTTTACACAAATCAATAATTCCGAAAATATTACATTTTACTTTTTCACAAAATCCTGAAACGTGCTAAATTATAGACATTTGGCGCATTGCGCCAGGTCAAAATTTTCGTGTGGTCAAGTGGTCCTCAAAATGCGCCAACCCAACGAAACTCAGTCTGGGAACTGTACGTAAGACATCTATTACATATTGTATACGATACGAGTGACAGTATCTCCAGACAGATGCTGGTGTTGGTTTTTCGAAGCCCACTAGCATCTGTCTCCAGGTAAGCTTAGGTGTAGATGTCTTATGCCGTTTCCCAGACTGGCCGCCCCAGTCAATGTTTCGTTGGGAATTTCGTGCAATTGCGCCAAATCTGGCAACACTGCTTACCTGGTTTCTCTGTGCTACTAGTGACATTGAGTACTGCAACTGGTCGCGGTTGCATGACGTCAGGTTCAGATGTGTCAAGTGAGGCGCAAAAAAGCAGAGGTTCCCAACCTTGGCAGGGGCCAAGCATCAAACTAGACATTTTTTTCTTCTTCTTCTTTTTTTTTCCATGACCCATCCGGAAAAGACTTTTTCTTTCAACTCACTTTTCGTTAGCAATGAAAGAATTGCAACGAAATATGAAGAATTGTACTACAAAGCTGCATTTGAACGCATGTTAGCATGCTTGGTTGCCGCCAGTATGGGCGTCCTAGATATATTTATTGCACTAGGATACTGTACATATATCGTAGAAGTTATATGTACTATGTACCTACCTATAATTAAAAAAAAATTGAGATCAACCCTGCTGGTCTATCCTCATGATGGCCCACCAGCAACTGTCAAGCGCTACTTCCCCGTACCCGTACTTGACATTGGGGAATGTCACGCCCCCGGCCGCCACCTCCGAGTCCAGCCTGCGCAGGTACTCCTGGCAGGCGGAGAGCGCGGACCGGTAGTCCCCGGCGGAGAAGGCCCGGCGGTACGCGCACAGCAGCTTGTCCAGCTGCCTGGTCAGGCCCTTCTTTACCGGCGAGGAGGAGGACGACTGCATGGTCCTGAGGAGCGGGTAGTCCCCGCGGCAGGCCAGGCAGTCGCAGTCGAACTTGTAGTCCGCCAGCAAACGGGTCCTCCTCTCCTCCCGCGGGTCCCGGCTGTGGTGCGGGCCGTACGTGTTGGTCACCTCCTCTCCCTGCGCGATGCCCCTCTTGGCCAGCATCACGATCTTCCCGCGGTCGGCGAAGAACTTGGCCGTGTTCTGGCAGCAGGAGTGGTTGAGCAGGACGGCGGCGCGGTACACGGCGGTGCCCACGGCCGCCAGCGGGATGTCCCCGCTCACCTCCCCCGCGGGCGAGTACACGGTGTGCACGTTGTGGGCCACGCGGAACTGGGTGTCGTACAGCCTGGTCAGCAGCAGCACCTCGTCCTCCTTGTTCCCCTCCAAGCCCCTCTCCGGGAAGAAGCCCGTGTGGTTCAGCGACTTGACGATGGCGGCCGCCCTGACCGCCACCTGCAGCCTCTCCTCCGCCGGCAGCGCCGACTCGTGCCTCACCAGGCTGCACAGGAACCTCCACTCGTCCATCGGGTTGCCCTCTTCCACCCGGTCGCCCCCGCCGCAGCCCAGCGTCGCCTTCGGGGCGTTGGCCTCCTCGTCTCTTAGCACCTCCCAGGGGGTGGACGCTACCACGCGGAGGGACAGGAAGAGGCACCCGGACATCTCCACCTGCCTCTCTGCCACTTGACTCAAGTAGTCGCTCAGGACGTGCGATTCGTGCTTGTGATATCTGTAATGAGGATGGAGGAAAAGGAAATTCCTAGGTATACCCTGTATTGTTGCTGCTGCTGTTATGATTGTCGCTCACTTTTCGTTAGCCTCCTTGTAGCACTTGGGAGAGCAGAATCGGATCCCGTAGACCTTCCTGCTCGGGTAGTAGACGCCGCCCCTGGCGAGCGACCCGAGACAGTGGTGGCACGCCACGGAGGCAACCTTAGGCCCGGGGGCACCAATGAAGAGATCTCCTTCTCCTCCTTCTTCCTCACTCCGCCTCCTGGCGCAATGGGTGAAGGACACCAGCGGCGTCTCCACCAGGATCGTCTCCCCGGGGAAGATCCGCCTCTCCGCCTTGAGGATCCTGCCCCTCTCCTGGCCGGCGTAGCTCGGCGCGACCGCCTCCGACAGGGAGGAGAAGGCGCCAGCCTGGGCGCCGGACAGCAGCCTCTCCTCCAGCTCGGACACCAGCCTCTTCTCGCGACGGGGCTCCTCCTCCCGTCGAGGCTGACTCAGCTTGGACATCTCGCCCTCCGCCTGCGCCAGAAAGGCGTCCCTGAGCTGGGGCAGCAGGTCTGCCCTCTTGTTGGCCGCGGCCACGGCTTGCTCGAACGCTTCCCTCGCCCTCCCGGCGGCCGGCGCCCCCTCGGCCGCCAGGCACTTCCCCTTCCTGCCCAGCAGCAGGTACTCCTCGTCCGGCGCCTCGGACAGCTCTAGCGCCATCTCCACGTCCGCCAGGCACTGCGCCGCCAGGCCCGCCCTCTGCAGCGAGGCCGACCGGTTGGCGTATCCCTGCCGCAGCGCCTCCTCCGCCCACCGGCAGGACGGCGGCAATCCGTCGAAGGCGCTGCACGTCTCGATCAGGCGGGAGAAGGCTTCCACGGCCAGGGCGTAGTTCCTCTTCTGGAAGGCCCTGGCGCCGGCCTCCTTCAGCGCCCGGACGTTGCTCTCGGTGCAGGGCGGCGGGTGGAGGCGCCCCACTCCAGACACCTCCACCTTTCCCGCGGAGCGGAGCACCCTCCGGAGGAGCTCCGGGGTCGACAGGCTTCCGAGACGACGGATTTTTTCCTCCTCCTCTTCCTCTTCAACTCCGACAACCGACGAGAAGATCTCGTCGTATATTTCGGCAAAAGAGTGAGACTCGCTGTCCTCCGCCATGTTTCTCTCTCTCTCTCTCTCTCTCGTGAGTATATAGCAGCAAGCAACATAAAAATCGCACTCACTCAGCCTCACCCTTCCTACCGCCCCCAAATATACGTACATACGTACATGTGTCTCTCCAAGACTTTTGCCAGCGGGTGACCCCGCCTCCTTTTTTTTGTGCAGGCGAGCTAGAGCACATGTACTGGCTTTCCTCATCCCACTTCCTTGCATTGTTGGACGTTTGCCACGCATCATAGCAAAGATAAATTTTTTGCCCACCCCATCTGCTTTCTCCCTTCTCTCCAAGGGTATATAAGGAAGTGGTGTATCTTTCTTCCCTATAAATTTGTCATATGTGTCCTGTTTAGTGGGCCTCATGGGTGGGAGTCATCCACGACACGAATCGCCCGCCCTTGAAGAAGACCAGGTGGCCGCTGCCGACGGCGAAGAAGAACACGTAGGTGGCGTACAGGAGCAGGTTGTTGGCCAGGAAGAAGAAGAGCTCGTAGCAGGCCCCGGCCGGGCCTACCCCGCCCCGGAACCTCTCCGGCTCCGTTCCCGGGCCCTTGTAGCCCCAGGGGACGTTCACCACCCGGACGTGGTCCAGGATGGTCAGGACCAGGACGAGCGTGGAGATGACGTTGGCCAGCCCGCTGCAGCCCATCCGGAAAAGCTTGCCGGCGACGAACCCGAAGAGCATCCCGGCCGCGAGCTGGCTACAACAGTAGGCTCCGCACATGGCGGCGAACCGGTCCAAACTGAGAATAGGAGGAGGAGGATGGTGTCATGAAAGGCCCCCAGGGTATCTTCCGCCAAGAAGCTTTCGCCATATCTGAACATCGGTCAGTTACATAATGAGCCCACAAGCATTGCACCTTCCTGCATTTAATTACAAGATTATACTGACCGCAATTTCCTGAATATTCAAAGACTAAATAAATAGTTTATTGAATGGTGGTATACAGAAGGCAAGCAGGTAACTATATTGACACTCTACTAGTGTTCGTATGCTATGACTTATGCTAGTGCGACATTCCCTTTTTGCAAATGCCACTTTTGAATTAAAGCTCCGTCTTAAATGAGAGGGGCGGCACAGGACCCGTTGCTTCTTTCTTGAGCTGTAATTGAGAAACAAGATTACTACGTAGTACATATAACACCTGTAATTAGCACAATGAGTGCCATATCCGTCTCACCTTTGGATCAAAAGCTTCCAAGACGACGTGCTTGACCCTCTCCTCCTCCTTCTTCTTAAATTTCTCGTCTACAAATGCCAGCAGCCTCTCCTCCGCCTTCTCCCTCCTCCTGCTGTCCGCCGCCTCTCTCCTTGGCCTGAGCCAGGCCTCGTCCGCCCCCTCCTCCTCCAGGTATATGTCCCTGTTCCTCTCCATCTCCTCATCGCCGGGCACCAGGTGGAGGTAGGAGGCGGCGGCCTGGCACGCCTTCTCCAGCTCGCCGACTGCGCAAGGGAATCGGACCGCGCATGGACTCTTGCCGTCTGTTGAACTTCGGGTGCGACAAGCATACCTTTGTAGTAGGCAATCTGGAGGTAGTGGTACATGAGAGGGAGCAGGTTCTCGACGTACTCCCCGTTGACGTTGGACAGCACCTGCTTGCAGTTCCTTTTGCAGCGCAAGCAGTAGGTGAAGTGGTCTGGGTGGGAGAGGGAAACAATTCGGGTTCTTTATGCTTGAAATCTGACTGCATATACTATATTCCATTTGAAAGGCTTTTCCTGACTGGAGATGGAAGTGACAAAGTCCGGGAACCATCCCATGTCGAAGGGCTTCTCGCAGGCGAATCGGCACCTCTCCTCAGCCTCCAGGTACCCCGACAGGGCCCGCTCCATTCGCAGGGACACCTCCGGCCACCTCTCGGCGCGGTAGCTGTTGGTCCCTTCCACGAAGAACATGACGTAGCTCTGGAATTTGCCGTTATAATTTACTGGAAACTGACATCAGTTTCATTTACAGTCAAACTTGGCTAATCGAAACTCCGTTAATTGAAAAAAAAAACTAGGTTATTGGGAAATTGTCCAGAGAAAAGGATTGATATGTCCTTCCCTTACTTCCGCGTCCAGGTTGACGAGGTCCTCCCTCCTGACACCCGCGGCGAGGTAGTAGTTAAGGTTGGCTACCATGACCTCGTCCTCCGGGTTGTGCACCAGGTTCGTGTAGGCGGCGTTGGCCGCCTTCTGCTTCTCCTTTGTCTGTGAAATTTCTCGGTGATGAGAGGGGGAGGCAAAAATTTTGCTGCATTGTTTCTGGGCTGTGCTGACTGACCTGATGGTAGCAGAGCTGCAGGTAGTTGTAGGGGCTCTTGGCCTCGAACTCCCTGATCACGTGCGCCGGCACCCGCTCGTCTCTGCTTCGAAACAGCCACTCGATTTTGATCAATCTGTGCCACCTCGTTTTCCCACATTTCCGACCTGTCCTCCCCCAGCTGCTCCTTCTTGCACTCCAGCAGGCAGAGGGTGTTCCTCAGCGCCTTCCAGAAGAATTCGAGCTCCTCGTCGTCGGCGCCCTCGTCCTCGCCCTCCGCCGGGCTCTCCGAGGGCGATCCCCAGCCGACCTCCTTGCGACAAGACATCTTGCAATGCGTCACCTGCTCGCACCAACTACTACTTTATGACGAGGTGCGCACACTACAAGAAAAGTTTTCACCACCAACGTAGCGTCACGCTACGACCTTGTCGATGTAGGTCTTGTAGTCGCCCACGGCCTTCTCGAAGTAGTAGACGCAGTCCTTCCAGTCGTTGGCCAGGTAGGCGTCCTTGCCGTACAGGAAGAAGTCGCCGAAGTTCATCCAGCTGTCGTCCTTGTCCTTCTTCTGACCGCCTCCGCCGGCGGCGACCATGGAGACCACCAGGAGGAGGTGGAGCTGCCCCCTCATTGCTTGTCCTTGTTCATGCCAAAGGAAACGGCCATCCCACCCGATAGTTTTTAAAAATGAGATTAATCAGTTCGTAAACACCGTTGGAATCTTTCTTCGTCCAAATCCTCACCCCCTTGACATCTTGAACACAGCTGCAGCAATTCCCCCGAGCGTCTTCCCTCCCCTCTCCAAGTTCCTCCAGTGAATTCTTGAAGCAAAGGGGAAAAAACTTGCTTTCCCCCCTCTCTCTCCCCCCCCTCTCTCTCTCCTTGTCTCTCTGTCTCTCTCTCTATGGGTAGACTGCTGCATATGAACACACGTACCATTAAGTACCTATGTCTTTATTGTCTGACAATACGTACAGAGTACTCGTTCAATCAGTACCGGACACTTAATTTGTGTCTACACATACGTCACTGCACCACAACGCAACTTGTAAGATGCACTTATGACGACACTACTATTGCACTACGTACAACAGCCTTCAGTCTGCTTTGCGAACACGTAATAACGCTTTTTCTCCCACAGTACCTGAAGAATATTATTAGTTGTACTAGTACCTTACTGTTAGCACAGATCTTTGTTGTCAATATCACAGCGCCACGTCCGTCCCTTCGGCCGTGGCCTCCCAGTCCAGCGAGTCGGCCGACAGGTCGTGCGGCACGGCCTTCCCCACGGCCATGCAGGTCCGCGCCGCCTGCAGCCCGGCCGACACGGCGCAGTCCTGCGGGCGCCGGCGCAGCGCCGCGGACAGGAAGGCGGCGGCGAGGCAGTCGCCGGCGCCGTTGACGCTCGTCACCCGGCGACCGCCCTTCCTCTTCTTCTTCTCCGACGGGTAGTGCCTGGCAGAGAGCGCGGGCATCTCCTCCTCGTCCTCCACCGGGTCCGGGTCGTTGTGCAGGGGCAGCGGGTCGTCCCTGGAGCCGCGGCGGACCACCAGCACCCCGCCCTCGCCCATGGTCACCACCACCACCTGCAGGTGCCTGAGCAGGGTTGCGGCCATGGCCGCCACCGACTCGATGTCTGCCGGGCACTCGGTCGAACCGGTCAGGCTGACCAGCTCAGAGAGGTTCGGGGTCGCGTAGGTGATGGAGGACAGGTAGCTGGAGCCGACCACCTTTTTCGCCTTGTTCACGTCGGTGGGCTCGAAAAGCAAGGGCACTCTGAGAATAACGAGTTAAATCAGATTTAGCCTAACAATCTGTCTAGAATTCAGAATAATCTACAAGCTCCACTTTCCAAAAGAAAAAAAAACCAGCAAGTGTTCTGTAACAAGAGGATAATGTCATTATACCATAGCTATCCCTACACACCTCGTCTCCGAACAAGTCCTGAGGACATGCTCCAGAGCCTCCTCGGTGAGGTTCCCGTCCAGCACGATGGCGGACGGCTTGCCCACCCCTTCGAGGGCGGCGTCGATGATGTCCTCGTCGATGCGGGCGTGTATCCGCATGTCCCCCACCCCCATCACCACCTCGCCGTCCCTGTCGAGCAGGGCGTTGTAGACGGCCGTGGCCGCGCCTGGCAGCACGCTCACGCCGCCCTTGTCCAGCGCCGGGTTGTGCCCGAGGATCTTCTCCCCGAGATCGTCCCCGCCCACGGCGGAGACGAAGAACGGGTCGTCGCCGAAGCAGGCCAGGGCGTCGGCCACGTTCCTCCCGACGCCGCCGTAGCTGAACTCCACCCGGCCACGGTGGGTGGACCCGTCCATGGCGATCGGGTCTCTGACGGTGGTGGCCAGGTCGAAGATTGATCCGCCGATGACCAGCGGACGCTTGTCCAGGCTGTGCGCCAGGGAAGGCGAGCTCCCGCCGCCGCGGATGGGGGGGAAAAAGTGCCTCGTCTCCCGTGCGTGCTTGGACGTCTGCCGGGCCAACTCCACCGCGATGTCGGCGCCGACGCTGGCGTTGTTCCTCATCAGGGCCAGGTTGGCCTCCAGCGACTTCCCCTCCGTCCTCCTCCTCACCTGCTCCAACACGAAGGGCGTCACGTCCCTCCCGGACACCCCCGCGGCCTCCGCCTCGGCGAGTGCCGACTGGACGGCCTCCTCCACCGCCCGCCCGTCGGCGGAGGCGGACTCCGGGATGGGCACGGCCAGCAGCACCCCGGCGCAGTCGTCTCCCGCCTCCGCCAGCGTCCTGTGCAGCCTGATGAGCTCAGCCGCGGCCTCCAGCGAGTCGATCACGTGCGGGGACGGGTACCCGCTGCTCCTAGTGAAGAACGCCGGGAACTCGTCGGCCCCCAGCGTGGCCACCGCCACCCCCTGGGTCTCCAGCACCTCCAGCGTCCTCCCGACGTCCAGGATGGACTTGACCCCGGCGCTGACGACGGCCGTGCGCGCCCTCCCGAGCTCCACCAGGTCGGCGCTCACGTCCATGGTGCTCTGGCCGCCGCGGTGGACGCCGCCCACGCCGCCGGTGACGAAGACGGGCGGCCACCCGGCCGCGCCGGCGGCCGCCAGCGTGCCGCAGACCGTGGTGCCGCCCACGCGGGACCCGGAGGCGCCGGAGGCCGCCGGAGACATGAGGGCGAAGGGCAGGTCCCGCCTGGAGACCTTCATCCTCGCGGTGGTGGCGCCCTCCCGTCCGCACAGGAGCTCCACCTGCTCTCCGGTCATCCCCACCTGCAGCTTCCCGTCCAAGACTCCGACTGTGGCCGGGATGGCGCCCTGCCAGGAGGAAGAGGGGGAGGGAGGAGGGGGATCAGCAAATTAGTCCTGTCATCGCTCTGGGCGGTGCCATTCTCGCGCGCGTGCGTCACCACCACCTTCTGCCTGATGATGTCCTCCACCTCCCCGGCCATCCTCAAGTTGTCCGGGTACGGCAGCCCGTGCGTGAGGATAGCGGACTCCAGCAGGACCACCTTAGATCCCATCGGCCCGCAGGATCCCCTCATGGCCCGGTCCACCTCGGGGGACATTCTGACCAGCCTCCTCAGGAGGGACAGGGAGCTCGACATGATCCTGCTGGACTGGACAACGAACATGGACTAGCACCAACTTGCTCTCTCTCTCATCTTCCTGCTGCCTATACACCTTTCTCTCTACCGTCCCTGCACCCCAATTCTAACCTGAGGCGAGGACGACCCGGCCTTCTACAGACCCGGTCTTCACAACCCGGGGTTCCGCCCTGCCAGCAGCACCGGCCCACCGCCACCTGTTAACACTGTCAACTTGACAGACAGTTTTTCTTCCTGTCTTAAGTCTTGTCCAGCTGCTGCTGCTGCTGCTGCTGCTGCCGCTGCTGCTGCTGCACACCAGAATGGGAGAGGAAATTCAGTGGATAGAGGTTTTGGGGCCCATATGTAGGTATTGTATCCCTTTGAAATACTATGCAACTTCACTAAAATTAAGTTCATTTATAGTTAGAATATGTTATTGCATCTGTAATCATTTTCTTCAGATAAATGTACTAGAAGAGGAAACAAAAATGGGCAAAAAGAAATTTTGCAGGACGAAAAGGACGAAAAGTGCTCAAACTGCTGGTTGAATGTGCGACTTCTTCCTGTACCTGTTCTGTACTGTGGTCTTTGGTTTCCTTCGTAGCCCCCATTTCTCCCGTTTTGTTCACGGTTGCCAGTTTCACATAAAAAAAAGAAACATTTCTAGTGCAAATTTTTATTGGGCAAATTTTCAACATACTAGAGTTTGGAAAAAAAAATTGTTAATGCCCGTACCATGTAGAATTAGTAATTTTTGGTCAAAAATGTCAATCTCAGAGACGAGAAACTCATTTCTATTTCTTTACGTACGTACAATACTAGCGATACTCAAACCACCAACTTGAAAGGTCTGACAAGTTTTTTGTGTAAGGTTGCTCCCTCTCAATGTTCCTTCTTGTGGTCCGATCCCGCGTCCACCCTGCTCTGCTCCTCCCTCCTGGCCTCCTTGAAGGCCTGGCGGACGAAGAGGAGGATGACGAGGTTGACGGCGGCCACGGCCAGCAGGGTCGGCACCAGGAAGGAGTAGGGCTCCTCCACACGCAGCTCGTCGACCAGGAGGACCCTCGTGCCGAAGTAGACGCCGAGGGGCACCGTGAACATGAGGGCGCTGTAGAAGAACAGGTTGAGCAGGGCGGACGAGGAGCTCTCCTCGTAGGCAGGAGCACCTTCATGGGAATGGAAGGAAGGAAGGCGAAAAAAAAAATTGCGGCTTGTCCTTTAAAAGTAAAAAAACACCATATAGGTAAGAAATTCGAGATTCATATTTTACTGTACAAGGGAGAAAAACAAGTTTTTACATAGCCTTATCTGATTTACCCGGCTGGATATTAAAGAAGCCTCTCCTGTTGTTGGTGCCACCGCCTCCACTTCTCTGTTGGACTCCCCCACTGCCTTCCATGGTGGCGACGAAAGAGCCTCCTCCCTCGGTGACACCATGTGCTCACACACGTGTCAGGGGATGGGCAAACCGCCTCCAGGTGCCCACGGCCACAGTCCAGGTCCAGGGACAAGGAGACGGACAGAGGGGGGGCAAAGAAGAGCAACCACCACAACAGCAGCAGCACAGAGCAAAAGAGAGAGGTTTGGTTGCCCTCCTCAGTCTGACCTTGCCGATCCGTCTCAAGTGCCTCCAGGGAGGGCTCAGACACCACTTGTGGCTCGTTGGTCTAGGGGTATGATTCTCGCTTAGGGTGCGAGAGGTCCCGGGTTCAAATCCCGGACGAGCCCACCAGGTTTTTTTTCTACCCTTTTTTATTAGATTTGCTTGTCGCCCATTTTCAGTGGTGGAGAGAAAGATTTTCGCCAACACTTGATTTGGAAAATCATATCTCTTTTAACGCTAAAATTACAGAGCTAATAAGTATTAATACTAGGCTTATCTCATTAGTCACAAATCCAAGCATCTACAATCATGTTTTCCCCTAAAAAATCTTGTTGGAGTCAAAAAGAAAAAAAAGAGTGTACTGTGTTTCCGGCCGGGTTCGAACCGGCGACCTTGCGCGTGTGAAGCGCACGTGATAACCACTACACTACGGAAACGACGTGAGAAGAAGGGGCGCAAAGTTCTGGACGGCTCGGCAACGTCAAATTCCGTCTTCTTGGAGAATAAATACTGTCTTCATCTTACATAAATACTGCCTTTCCCAAGAAGCATCGACTTTGCCAGGGTGAGACAAGGAAATTCGAAGGAATTGGACGCATGAGATTTCATGCAAAACATTAAAAAACATCAAGAAATTCGAGACAATGAGACATTTGCTTACCCATATTTTAAAAGGATTTTTTGTTGCCTGAAAATCTTAAATCACTACTTTCGTGGGGGGAAGCTACTGCATTTATAGCGTTTCAAATTCTTCCCTGACCTTCCAGTCACTTTCTTTTTCTCCCCTCGCAGCTTCTTTCTCTTCTCTTCCTGGAAGCGGCAGCTTAACAACTGGCGGTCCCATGGTGTAATGGTTAGCACTCTGGACTCTGAATCCAGCGATCCGAGTTCAAATCTCGGTGGGACCTTCTTTTTGAATTTTTCAATTTTGTTTTCAATATCTTAATTTGCACGTTTTTTCCACTTGATTGTTTTTCCTACATGCGTTAGTGGAGGCGTGTCCTCGGAGAGCTTTCCCGTTCTATGTATCGACTGAATGTCCCAGCTGTGCCCGCGTTCGGGCCAGCCTGGTGGAGTGGGGAGAAGCAGGGTCTTCAGCTGCCGTGATAGCTCAGTTGGGAGAGCGTTTGAATGAAGATCTAAAGGGCCCCGGTTCGATCCCGGGTCGCGGCAGGGTATTTTTTTTTTTTTTTTTGCAAAACTAGAACAGACAATTGTTCATTGACCTGCAGTCCTCCAGTGGGCATGGAATTTTCAAGAAAGGATTAAAAAAATAACTATATATGAAATCAGAGGGTA
>JAAUYM010095361.1_pt1 | contig 13518 bp, 17 predicted proteins | sample 7278001 | NCBI WGS metagenome assembly JAAUYM01 (sample SAMN14350224, study PRJNA611818) | marine sediment metagenome | isolation source: surface marine sediment (1.8m) | place: French Polynesia: Moorea | collected 2018-08
AATCTTGGTTGGCATAATGTCAAAAATTGGCAGAAAACTGGCATTTTTAAAACTTTACTGGCACTAAGAAATGTTGGTTGGCATAATGTCCAAATTTGGCAGAAAACTGGCGTTTTTCAATTAGTGACATAAATTTTTGGTTATAGGTCCAATAAGATACTCGTATTCCAACCTTAGGAGAAAGCCTCTTTTTTTTCAGAGTCCTTTCCCTTTTATGGCAAGCCAGAATGTGCCTCTCCAACCATCACAGATGCATAGTAGAAGTCCTTCTCAACCAGACACTCGTCATCGTTAATTCGTTACTGTTTTGACCTAATCAAGCTTCTGTAACCTAAGGTTTATAAGACTATTTTGACTGCCATGTGCTTCAATGACAATGTTTTGTCATGTCGACAATGTTTTGTCGACATGACAAGTATCAGCAACAACATTGTCGACATGACAAGCATCAGCAACACCAACAGCAACAACATTGTAGACATCTCAAGTATCAGCAACAGCAACAACAACGACATCACAGGAATCAACAGCAGCAACGCCACAGCAACGGGAGCGTCGGTGGTATCACTAGCTTCAACAGCAGCAACTTTTGCGACCAAAACCTGTTCGAGGCACTCTTTTAACTTTGTGGTCTAATAAATCTAATCTAATCCTTACTAGGTACGTACATGCATACTGTAAATGTCACGATAGTGCTGCCATGTGTGGGCATTTCTAAGCTGCTCCTTCCTCCCCTCCTAGCTGCAGGCGACGTGAATTTGTAGACCCAAGGACGATGTGCTCAGGGGCTGAGAGAGATGAAAAAAACAAAATGAAACAAAAATGTTAATTGGAGAAGAGTAGAGGCTTACTTGTTTTGTTAGACAGGGGTTGATTGCTTCTCGAGGTGACTGCCTTGCAGCAGCAAAAGATGAAGGATCCAAGGATGGCCCTGAAGTCAGCGTCATTCCACAGGTAGATGAAGAAGTTGCAGGAAGAGTTGAACATGTAGGCGTTCGAGGAGAAGACGACAAGGTAAAATAAGAACATCATGTCCGGCTCGGGATCCGGCATGATGAGGTTGTAGACCGCGTAGGTGCCGTGGATCACGTTCGTGAACCAGTAGCAGACGGGCGAAACGAGGATGATGATGAGGAACATCTTTGTTGACTGAATCTCCCTCCGCTGAGCGGCTGCGATCTCGGCTTGAAACCTCTGGCTCTTCTTGATCTGCCTGATTATGGGGTAAGTCAGGATGGCCATGATGCTTGACGGGATCAACTTGTGCAGTGAGCTAGAGACATGAAGAGCAGCCAACGTGGTGGCGTCGTTGTCGATGAGCTGGAAGCTCAGCAAGAACGTGCTCCACAGGAGACTGAAGGCGACCACTGAACACAAGAACATGCCTTGAACCCTTCCTCTTTGCGCAAAGAATGGCTTGCACACGGCCAAGTATCGATCGATGCTTATGACCATGGTTGTGTACAGTGAGGTGCTCAGTCCCATGTTGTTTATGAAGATTACGGCTGGGGTGAAAAGTGGACCTAAATTGTCCTGGTAGTTTAACCTGATAGAGCTGAAACGGCAACAACTGTTGTTGAATATGGGTGCCAGATAAAAACCAAAGGGATGCTGATTGAATCTCTCACTCTCTTGCAAGATCAATGTCATGGTATTACGTACTACCTGTATTGTTTGCTCATGTACGTACAAGGCATGTGCAGCTAGCTGACTCACCCTGTAAGCATGAACGACAAGTCAGCTACCGCCAGAACAATGGCAGCCCTCGTGAAGGACCTGACCAGAAAGGATCTCTGCAGGAAGACCACGAGAGAGGCCAGGTTTCCCACGACTCCAACAAACATCATAGCCCACAAGGTGCTGGAGATGAGAACGTGCTCCAAGTCCATCCTTGCTCTGATGAGAGAATGGTGCTTTCTACTCTCCTGTGTGTGTGTGTGTGGGTGTAAGTATATTTGAATGCACGTGTGAGATAATTTTTTTTTTGCTCTTGGTGGATAACAGTGCTGTCACTAGTATTAGTAACAAAGTGAGAACATGGAAATTACTTTATAGGGCTAACCGTTCCTGATGCACAGATTTTACTTTCCAGCTACATGATAAATTGCTTTCCTCAAAAATTTCATTTTCTACTTTCGCTTAAATTTCTTCAAAACTTTTGCGTAGAAACATTTTTAGATAGGATGTCCTACGGTAAATGAAAGATATGGTCAGCCAGTAAGGCATATCCATTTGGACGGGATTAAAATAAAAAGCTATAATTGCTGCATCTCTGAAGTACACAGTGGAGAATGAGATAATTTTGCCCTAGCTTGCTTGGATGACTTTGTGATGTCTACTGAAGCTTTGAGGAAGCAGGAATAAAGATCAATATACCTAGTAAATTTGGATCTTTTATTTCTGGATCTCTGTCGCAATTCGTTTTTTTTTTCTCTCTTCTTTTTCTCTTTCTCCTCCTCTTCTTGCTCACCACCACTGGAGGGGGGCTGCGGCGCTGGAGACGGAGAGGAGGGTGAGCAGGCCGATGGCCGCGAACGACATCTGGAACACCATAGAGAAGAGAAACTCATCAGTCAAGTACGACCGAACTCGGCCAAGCGGGGCCAAGTTGATCAACACCACTGATGTTTGTAGGTACAATTGCTCCCGGCACCCTCTTCTCCGGGTCTCCGGTGTAGTACCCGGAGGCGTACTTGACCCGGCCGACCAGGAAAAGCAGCCCGGAGACGGAGGCCAGCAGCGGATGGCGCAGGGAGGCTGGTGGCGGGAGAAAGACAGGAATCATTAACAGGGTGTTCCCCCCAAAAAATTACCTTGACCATCCAACTTGAATTTGTGTACTACATTGTAGTACCAAAGACAAATTAAAGGCATAGTAGCACAAGGTAACTTTCTTTCCCAGACATCCTGTAGGCGCAAATTTGTGGTACACTCGGTGCCCACCTCCGAACAGGGTTGCCAGGTAGAATGGGAGGAGCTCCAGGGTGTTCTGGTGCGCGCGCTGGGCGCAGGTGAAGTCCGGGTGCTTCTCGGAGGTCATCTGCGGGTACTCGATGCCGTGTCTGGTGGAGACGGAGGAAAAGCGATACATAGTGTCACACAAATAAAACAAGTGACAGATTTACAGTACACTATAGTACAATGTAGAGTTAATTATTTAATTTTTTTAGGTGATTATTTTTTACTCTATGTTATACCGGAGTCCTACTATTGCTGCACGTGGGAAGTTCTCACTTCTTTCTGAGTCCGCCGATGGTCATCATCATCCAGAAGTTGATTGGGACGGTGGCGGCGACGCAGAGCATGGCCACGCCGTGCCATGCGCACAACTTTAAGAAACATATTTTAAAAAATCATGCTTAGTTTTACAAATTAAGCCACAAAACTTCCACTTCTCGCACCTCCAGAGTTGCCATGATTTTCCCTGATGGTCTATCCGGTATTCTCTCAGTGTCAACGTGCACTGTGGCAGTTTGCTGCCTCTTTGGACCTCACTCTCCTTATCTCTCGTCTCTCACGGGGTTCGAAATGAACGATTCTGTTTGCGCTTCTACTGTACTATACGGTACAGTAAGTTACATACAGGGTGTCCCAGAAAATTGTCAATCATACTTTTAAGATCCTTTCACCTCATCAACATAAAGGCAAATTCAGACACTAGGACTACATTAAGGGTCGTCAGTTTTTCTTGAGACACATCTTCTGCCTACCTACGCACTTACACACGGAGTATAAATGTTGACAAAGGACACGTTATTGCTGCCACTATGATACTCCAGTACACCCGACGGGACTTTTAAGCTTACGATTATAACAAATTCAGCTTTAGACATGTATTGGAACATGTCATTAGAATACCACATAAATGTCACAATTATGTTTCGTTAATTGGTAACGCTTGTACGCGTATGTTTAAAAGTCCCGTCGGGCAGTAGAGCGTTGATATATCTAGTGAGCACCATAAATTGAAGATGCAATTCTTATCAGCATCATTATGAATTCAAAATGCAAAATATTTTTGAATTAAACTTCACTTATGTTGCAACCTTCAAAGTGACCTGTCTTTCCAGTCTATCTTGGCAAACAACAACATCTCTATTCGTACAGTACTATTTTTTTTTCTGCTACTGCAAAAAGTGTGAAGTCAAGTTTTCTTCGTTTCTTGTTCAGGCCTTGTTGCCATGGATAACTCCTTCCCTCCCCCCTTGCATTGCAGCGGCACCAGCAGCTGATGCTTATTATCAGTTCCTCTCCTCGTCATAGTGCACCACCACAGTCTCAGAAGAAGTGTCCCCTCCCCCCTCCTCCTCTTCAGTCCCAACTTCACTTTTCACGTAATTCTGAGGTGCTAGCTGCCTGGTCTCATGACTGACTGATAGTAAGTTGGCCCTCTCTTATCGCTTGCTCCGGTGTGTGTAAAAAACATTAGTGTGGGTTTTTGCTCATGCAATGCAGTCCCTCCTCCTTCCTTCTCGTGTGGGCAGCAGAGGTAAGGAGGGATCCAACATTACATAATAAGTAACATTAATTAACAACCTTTGATTTAGCAAAAATGTCGATTTAGCAAAGATTTTCTTGCATGTACTGTAGATGGGTAAGAGTCTTGATTTGGTAAACTTCATCTTGATTACTAAATCAAAGGTCTCCTGTATCCTAGAACTGTCTGGAAGCTGCTATGTTTTTCTCAGTTCATGAACAGACAACTTCTCTATTCTCACTTGCATTGCACCGAATACTTTGACAGCCATAAGCAGGGTTATCATAAGTAGTGCAGCATATTTATTTATTGACGCTGATTAACATAAAAAAATTACAATCCACTCCTACTACGTAGTAAAAAAAATAGTGCCACAACGTGTGACCTAAAAACAAAAAAAACTTAACTCCATTTTTTAAAAGGGAGAGAGAAGGGACATCAGAGTGCGACATACTGGGGCAAGGAACAAGACAGTTTGCGGACGTGATTTTCCATTTTGAGAAAAGGTAAGAGGCAAGCAAGACTTTTCGCATTTTTTTTTCTTGAAAAAAAAATTAGTAGCAGGAGCGTAGGGCAGAGGAAAGAGAGGAGGTGATTTATCTGTCTTCTGCATTTGGGTAGAGAGAGGAGGAAAGAGGATGTAAAATAAACACACTTGCTCTCTCTCTCTCTGGGCCTGGCAGAATAAGAGCAGATTTCAGTTTCGTTTTTTTTTTAAATTTTCCTCCAGTGCATCGTCGTCTGCGATGTCAAAAAGTGCGTAAGCAGGACAGAGAGAGGAAGCAAAGGTACTAATTTTTACTGTATGAACATATGCTGAAGGTATGCGTGCAAATGTATACCTTTGCCTTTTTTTTTTTGAGAAAAGCTCTGTTGTCTTTCAGAACATACACGTAGTAGTTTGGTAAGCAGAGTCAAGTTAAGAAAAACTTTGCTGTATCGAAAAAGTGTATTAACTGAGTGATTAAAAAATCACTTTTATAAAAAAAATCATTACAATTTTGTGGCAACAATAATCAGGATTTAGGAATAAGCAACCTCTTTCTACTGAGTAGTCATCATTCAGTTTGCTTGCAAAAGGGGAGAGAGGGGAGAGAGATAAGAACACAACAGCGGGTTGGGATTCAGTTTTTTTTTTACGACGACACACCCACAACACACACACACACACACACCCGTGAGTGTGATTGACAGCATTATTCACGAGAGAGAGAGAGGGAGAAAGAAGGAGAGAGAGATTAGCAACAACATCCCCGACAGTCTGAACAGCAGCAAACATTATTAGCGCAAATCCGATACAGTGCACCTCCGCTATAGTGAACTCCAATGATCCACTATTGTAAAGACATTATTATTATTACCAAATTTGTCATCTTTTTTTTGCATAGCTCCGCTGGTTCTAACAGAAAAAAAGACAGCAGTGTTGCAGCTGCTGATCACCGACTTTTAATCACTAATATTGGGCGCCCACTGTACCTGTTTCATCACTGTGGTGCTTTCCATAGTTGAGGGATTTCCCCGTCGCAAGAGGAAGAGTTACAATGTTCTTTTTGGGGGAGGGAGGGAGGGAGGGAGGAGGCAAAAACCCTACCTTCTCCTGGTTCACTACCTGTGCAAAACATTACGGAGGAAGAGGAGGATGGGAGTTCAGTCTGGCGCCAGTTCAAATTCTGCAATTTTTTTTAGCAAGATTCAAAATCTTATTTAAAAAAACCCACGTTTTTTTTCTAAATGTTAATGTTGACTTTGCGTGCCCAATGTTTGCCTGTCACACAACATTCAATTTTCAATTGTTCAATTTTTTGTTTCAAATGACCAAGCACTCCATTCTCGTTTCCGTTCCAGACGCGCACATGAGGCAGTGTGAGTGAAAGGTGAAGGAACAACAAAAGGAGGAGGAAGAAAAACATTTTTCCTCCTCCATTGCTTCACTTCAGGCATCCTTCCGTCGTGGAAGAATCAGCTGCAGTGGAAGTGTCTTCGCTTCAGCCGTCCATCGGCAGGTGCACAGTGAACATCTCTCTTTCTCTTCTCTTCCCAAGAAGAAGCAGAGAAACGTCCAAGACGAAATTAATATTCCGACCTTGGAGGGAGACGACATTGGGGCTTCCTGTGTGGTTCGTGGCCAGAAGTGCCTTGGCTTCCCGGAAAAGACAGAAAGAAGAAAAAAAATGAAATCAAATAAGGGGATGTGAGTCAAGTCTCCAGGAAGGAAGTCTAAATATTCAACACGTCGAAGATGGTTTCCGAGATTCTGTCCTCGTGCCTGATGTGCCGCGGCGGGAAGGGCGGAGAGGCGGACCGCCCGGACCACCGGGACCGGCGCCCGGAGGACGACGACCCGGAGGCGGCCAGGCAGGCCAGGATCCACAGCCAGAAGATCGACCAGGAGATCCGGAGGGAGCACCGCAGGAGGCAAAGAGAGGTCAGATCAGCTCATGTGTTGAGAACAAGCCACAGACTTTAAGTATGTAGTAGTAGGTAAATCGGAAAAAAGTCGCAGATTTGCCATTTTGCGAATTTTGTGGCGAAAATTTATCGCAAATTGTTGCTGTTGCTTCTCTTGCACCTTGTTGCTGCTGCTGTTGTAGGTACACGAGTTGTTGTTGGTCATCCTGTCGTTCTTCCCGCAGGTCAAGCTGCTGCTGCTGGGCGCGGGCGAATCGGGCAAGTCCACCTTCATCAAGCAGATGAAGATCATCCACGGAGTGGAGTTCGACGAGAAACAGGTGACGGCCGGGTATTAAAAGATTCCTAAGTTCTTTATTGGCACACCCTGTCACAGGACAATCAACAATCTGGACTCAGCTGGTGGTGGGTCTCCTCCTCAGTTTCATCTCCGTCTGTCGGAAGTAGTTCTTTCCTCCGTAGCCGCTCACCTCCCAGAAGATTCCGTCGTGGGTGGCCAGCCCGTTCAGGTCGGAGCCGGACCCGCCGGTGCAGTTGCCGAACCACCACCCGGAGGAGTGTTCCAGGGCGCAGTTGCGGTCCGGGGAGGCGTCGTTGTCGGCGTCGTAGGTGCTGAACTTGCACCCGCTGGCGGGCAGGCCGCGGCCAAGCTGCAGGCTCGTGAAGCTGGAGTACTTGAGGGCAAACCCGTCCTGAAGAGGAGGAGGAGGAGGTATAAGGGTCATTTCCGTCCTCTCCAAAGCAAGTCAGCGTCGCTCACCTGCTCGCCGTCCAAGGAGAACCCGTTGAGCTGCAAGTGCCTTGGGTCGCTGTATCCCCCCATCGTGATCCTCATCTCCACCTCCCCATGTCTGGTCAGCTACAATATAATAATGTAACCAATGGGGATTTTTTCCCTTTGAAGATCAGAGCAAAAACAAGTCCCTCTCCATACCTGGTGGATGGCCTCCAGCCCCAGCCAGTACTCCTTTCTAGGGTCTCCGAACCCGTCGCGGTACTCCGCCCAGTCCCTGAGAAAGTAGTCCGCGGGGTTCATGTGCTGCCGCCCCCTCCTCTGGAAGACGGTCCAGCCACCGCCGTCATGCATGTCACAGTAGACATGCCTGGGGACGCCTCCGATCTGGATGACGTAGATGCCGGAGGTGACGTTGTCCTTGCCAAGGTGGTCGACAACCTCGCGGCAGGTGGTCACTGGATGGAGTTAAAAAAAGAGTTAAAAAAAAAAGAGTCCACCACTCATGACATAATATACATTTAAAAGAGTTTCTTGGGCATTTCAATTGTCCACTCACGGTTCGTCGTGATGACGACCTTGGATTCATTGCCAGTGTCTTGGGGAGCATCTCCTCCTGGAGTCTCATCCCCTTCCCTGCGCACCACCACCGTCTGCCTCCCGAGAACGGCGGCCTCCAGGCTGCCCCAGACCGCCGCCCCCATCCCCCAGGTCAGCCCGGCCAGCAGCAGCACCGCGACCAGCTTCCCGGTCAGCCTGGGGGCGGGAAACTCCACCACGAACCTGCTGCCCTCTCCGTCGTCGCCCTGGTTGCTGCTGCTGCCTCTCTTGAAGCCCCCGCCGTCGCCGCCGCCGTCCATCTCGATGGCGGCCGACTCTTCGTCCCCCCTCCACCTCCTCCCCCTCCTCCTGCCCTTGCTGTCGTACGCCTGGTTGTAGTAGTAGTTGAGCCCCTGCATGGTTGGTTGCACGCGAGCTCCACTGATGTGAAGGGGATCGCAAGTTCTGCTACTACAGGCGACCTCAGGAAATTGGAGAATCTTTTAAACAACAGTATGTCTTCTATATTTCCGTCTGTATCACAGAAAGATCATGACTCGCTTTACCCGACCAGACATGCCCCTTACCTCGTCGGTATATTTTACATTTTCAAACATAATTAACATGTTTAATCAATAACCTAACATTTTTCTCACATTAGACATTATTAATTACACAACTGCCATTCATGGCAGTCAAAATAGACAGACAGTACATGAGCTTATTATGTTATAGTAACTTAACTAGTAGGTTTAGCATGTCTGCTGGGGTCCCCGATTATTCAAGTTGTACTGTAGTTACTACTTGTAGTGTAGCACTATGCAATATGCTCCTCCTCCTCCTCCTTCTCCTCCTCCTCCTCCTCCTCCTCCTCCTCCTCTTCCTCGTCCTCCTTCTCCTCCTCCTCCTCCTCCTCCTCCTCTTGCCCGTCCCTGCATCTCTTTATCACACATATTAGTTTTCCAGTGGCCACTTTTCGGGGAGTGATGAAGGTCACCCACCTACCCGTCGGCATAGAGTCAAAGTTTGACTACATGTGTACATAGACAAAGAAGGTTCTTTTAACAGAGGATGTATGTTGGGAAACTTTGGGTTTTTTTTGTACTGTACATGTATGGATCATGTGCCTTTAAACTCTAAGGGTTTTTTTTTGACAGGTGGGTCCATTACTCAACATAAATGTTGTGTGGTAGTAACATATAGAAAGAGGAATGAGGAAACAGGATATATTCACTTTTGGATTAAAATATGGCCAAAACTATGTCCGATTTAAAGAACAGACATTACTCGGTTTTTTTCCATAAATATTTAATATTTATGTAGAGATGTCCTGTAACTGTGATCATGGTCACGATCCTCACCTGCTCCCTGATTTTGCGACTTTTTGGACCTTTTTTTCTTTCTTTCTATCCTAATCCAGGTCGAGGACTTCCGCCGCATCATCTACTCCAACATCCTCCGCGGGATGCAGGTCCTGGTGGACGCGGCCTCCAAGCTGGGCATCGGAGTGAGGTCGGACAACAACCGGGCTCTCGGGCAGCAGCTCTTGGCGCAGGGCGCAGCCATCGTAAAGACCGTCAACAAGGTGCGTGCGTGTTGCGTGCGACGAAAAAAAAAAGGATTATTTGGGAAAAGGATTGCTTAAAAAAAGCGTATGTAAAATTGACAACTCGACAGTTTTCCCATTTTTTTTTAGTTTTTTCAAATTAGTTTTTTTTTTTTCAACGTGTTCCACACAATAAAAAAAATATTTTTAAGGGAAAAGACATGCCTAAAAGTGAGTGTAATTTTTTAACGCAAAAATTTTGTTTCGTTGAATTTGTCGTCCCACTTTGGAGACGCTTTCTACCCTACTCCTTATTTGCATCTTCATCTGCAGGACAACTTCTGCAGCCTGGCCCCTGCGCTCTCGTCGCTGTGGTCCGACCCTGGCATCAGGGCGGCCTTCGACCGGAGGAGCGAGTTCCAGATTGCGGACTCGGTCGAGTACTTCTTCGACAACATAGAGCGGATAGCACAACCCGGGTAGGGAGGGAGGGGAGCTCACATAATTTTATCCAGTTGCATATGAGAAGTCAAGCATTGTAGCAAGCTTTTTTGTTGCTTTTTCCCAAATAATTTGCAAGAAAGCCACTTGTGTGACTGGACCGTACCACATGCCTACATACCACAATATACCGTACTGTAGGTGTACATTACAGTAGGAGCCGCAAAAACAAGTAAGCAAGTAAAGATTGTATTTTATTGCTATGCTGACAAAGCTACTTTTTTTTTCTTCAGTTACGTCCCGAGTCGACAGGACATCCTCTACTGCAGGAAGAAGACCACGGCCGTCTCCGAGTTCAAGCTCGACATCGAGAACGTCCCCTTCATATTCGTGGACGTGGTCAGTGGACGGTCAAACATTTTTTTAAATTATAAAGAATAACTGTATATGGGAAAGTGAGGGCGCAACTTTTAACCCGACAGGGTGGCCAGCGGACGGAGAGGCAGAAGTGGTTCGACTGCTTCGACAACGTCACCTCCATCCTCTTCCTGGCCTCGTCTTCGGAGTTCGACCAGCAGCTGGTAGAGGACCCAACCACAAACAGGTTGGATTTTTTTGATGTCATTTCAAACTATTTTTTCAAATAGTTTGGTGACAAAAATCTTTTTTTTTTCCAAGGTTACAAGAGTCCCAGACGATCTTCGACACGATCGTCAACCACAAGGCCTTCACCAACATCTCCTTCATCCTCTTCCTGAACAAGATGGATCTCCTGCAAGGTGAGAAGCGTGGTGCAAAAGCTGATTTTTTTTGGGTGACACTCTATACAGAATGCCCACTTGAAAACCTTGTTGATGTGCTTAAAAAGTACTAGCCTGAAGCTACCCGCTTTTCCGGACAAGATTTTGGCAACGGCAGAAGATCATATTACAACTCGCCATACTGACATTGTATGTTAAAATTTATTATGGGACACGCTGTACACAGATTTAAACTACAAGTATTAATATTTTTTTATGAGACACGCTGTACACATTTAGATTTCCCTTGACAGAAAAAGTCGAGCGCCGCCGCATCTCCGTGGCCTCCTACTTCCCTGAAGAGTTCTCCCGCGCCAACGACATCAGGTCGCACGTGGACGGGTTCAGCGGAGACCCCTTCAGCCTCGCCGACGTCAAGGCCTTCGTCCTCTACCTCTTCGTCTCCAAGAAGAGGTCCAACTCGGAGCCGCTGTACCACCACTTCACCACGGCCGTTGACACCAGGAACATCAAGTACGTCTTCAGTTACGTCAAGGAGACCATCCTCAGGAGGAACCTGGACAGGCTCATGCTGCAATGACGATTCCCAGTGGGGAGAGAAAAAAAAATCAAAGTGGATTTTTTTGAAGCTGTGCTTTTAAGTGACGGGGAAAAAAGAGAAAGGAGTCTTATTGAGATTTTTTTAATCACCTGCCATTAAAGATGAATTCCTTGGATTTGTAGTCTTCCTACTCTTGGACGTTCATTTCTGGCAACCGTGGATACAACTTTGGCCTTTAAGGGCCCAGTAAGGGCCTTTCATATGAAAAAAAAGCAGGATTACCACATTTTGCGGGCCGCAAAATTCCCTCCACCGTCTCCTTAAGAGTCACAAATTTTATCGTTTAATAGAGACAAGCAAGTTTAATAGAGACAAGCAAGTTGAGAGTGTGGACAAATTTTTCGCAGTTGACACGGACGATTCTCTCTCTTTTTTTCCGTTTTTTGCGATTTGCGAGATTTGAATGATTGAATCTGACTCCGAGTGGCAACACTAAAAGAAAAGAAAAAAAGACGAAAACTGACTGGCGAGTGGGAGTGGCGACTGGCGAGCATTCTCTTCCCACCATGGCCATGACGTCGCAGGCGACGGGAGACGTCGTCCATGTCATGTCCGGCGCCAACGACGTCCCCCTGGGCACGAGGAGGACGCACGACCTCATCAAGAAGGAGGAGGAGGAGGAGGAAGAGGGAGACGAGGAGAAGAAGAAGAAGACTCTGAACAAGAAGGTCCGCCTGCTGGCCATGGCCTCGACCTCCTACTCCGACTCCGGGACGCCTAGGGCGCCCTCCTGGTCGGCGTCCAGGTCGCCCCCGGGTCCGCCCCCGATCCAGTGGACCGACGAGGCGCTGTTCGAGCACACCGCGGAGAACGTATTAAAAGGTGAGCTGCTGAGTAGTGGTGCTGTCGAGCCGGACTCGAATCGAGAAAATCCCGAGAAGTGAGGGGGGGGGGGGAAATTGGCCTTCCTTGTTTTCGTAGCTTGATGCCTTTTCTCTCCTCCGCCACCTCCTCCTCTTTTTCCTCCCAGGGAGAAGAAGGCCTTGCTTATCTGCAGCCTTCATAACCGGGTGCGGTGACGGGCGAAAATCCCACGTGGGGATTAGGAGAGGCAGAGATAAATAAGGCAAAAGGGGAGCGAACGGGCTTTAAGAAAATGGAAAAAAAGAGACAAGGGAAAAACTTGTCCTTTTAGATTACATTAAAAAAGACTTGTGTGAAACAAATTCAGGCCGCTGCCTTCCTCCGGACGACCTGAGCACATTTGTCGACCCGGTGTCCATCTGGGTGAGGGACGTCGTCAAGGAGGAGGAGGAGGAGGAGGAGGGAGGAAGCAAGAAGGTTCCTCCGGCGTTTCCGCCCTTCAGCAAGGAGCACCTCTGCAAGTTGGAGGAGGAGCAGGAGGAGGAGGCGGACGAGGACGAGGACGACGACGGAAAAGCGGTGGACAAGGAGCGATTCGGCCTCTGGCGTCGGGCGGAGGAGACCACGGACCCTGAGGAGAGGTTCGCGGTCCTCTCGCTGGTGCCCTTCGCCCGGAGCCTCCGCCAGAAGGAGAAGGAGGACGGCAGGCCCAGGGAGGACCCAAACGAGAGGGTCTTCTACAGCGACAGGTCAGTGGAGGTAAAAATTGCTTACATTGGCAAATGGAAATACTTTTTCAATTTGCTCACAGCTCTTTACAGCGGTGTATAAAAATAAGCAGTTTTTTTTTACAATGGCCAAAGTGGTTTAGAAAAGAAAATTCAAGTTTGGCAGTCAGAGCAGTCTGTGCTGTAGCAGTAGTATGTCACGACTTTGACCCTGCCAGGGCCCTGGTGCGAGGCGTGCCGCCGCCGCGCAGGGGCCGCAGGAGAGGCCGCGGCGGCCACGGATTTGGCGGCGGGAGGGACGGGCCGCCGATGCCACCACCACGTCCATCCAGGTGACGTCTTACTCTTCTCTGACTTTTAGAAAACGCAATCGCAAACAGAGTTCCCATTCTTTCCGCCCCCCCCGCGGAGCCGGTGGCGGGAGGCGGCGGGGGGGCGCGGGCGGCCGGGGGGGGGGGGGGGGGGGGGGGGGGGGGGG
>JAAUYM010019786.1_pt1 | contig 13517 bp, 19 predicted proteins | sample 7278001 | NCBI WGS metagenome assembly JAAUYM01 (sample SAMN14350224, study PRJNA611818) | marine sediment metagenome | isolation source: surface marine sediment (1.8m) | place: French Polynesia: Moorea | collected 2018-08
AAGAAGAAAAAGAAGAATAAGGAAGAAGAAGCAGCTGTTTACTACATGCACTCAGTCCTGATGATTGGAAAGACAGAAAGAGTGTTCAAGACGAAGCCTGAATGAAAGAGAGAAGGAGGTTTGCTGTTGGTTCTCTCTCTCTCCTCCTCCTCCTCCTCCCCCACACGCACGCAGAGGAAGGCGCAGGATGAGCTTGACGACATCTTCGGCTCCGACCGTTCCCGCTCCGCCACGTCCGAGGACCTGTCCAGGATGAAGTACCTGGAGCGCTGCATCAAGGAGTCGCTCCGGCTCTACCCGAGCGTGCCATTCATGAGCAGGACCCTCAACGAGGATGCCGTCATAGAGGTTTGTCACAAACAACAACAACAGCAACAACAGCAACAACACAAACAGCAACAACAACAACACAAACAACAACACAAACAACAACAACAACAATAACAACAACAACAACAACAACTTGTGATCCTTCCACCCACCCCACCCACCCCAAAAAACCAAAACAAACTCTCCTACTATATATATAGGGCAAGACCGTCCCGTCGGGCACGACGGTGCTCCTCTTCAACTACCTCCTCCACCGCGACCCGGAGCAGTTCCCCGACCCGGAGAGGTTCGACCCGGACCGCTTCCTGCCCTCCTCCGCCCGCCACCCGTACGCCTACGTGCCCTTCTCCGCCGGGCCGAGGAACTGCATCGGGCAGAAGTTCGCCCAGATGGAGGAGAGGGTGGTGGTCTCCGCGGTGCTCAGGAACTTCGCGCTGTCCTCCTCGGTGCCCAGGGACCGGATGAGGGTCGTCCCGGAGCTCATACTCAGGCCCAAGGACGGGGTGCCCATCAGGCTCACGCCGAGGGAATGACGGTGCCAAGAGATGGTGGTGGTGGCAACTCTGGCCCCTGGTCTGGATGGGAAGGGGTGCCCGTCAGGCTTGCGCCGAGGGAGAAGGAGGACTGACAAGAGAGATGGTGGGAGTGGACAGAGCTGCCAGATGCTGCAGCGTTCTTGGCGCATAATGGCTTGTATAAAGGTTTTTGGCAATTTTTTTTTGCGTAATTATCTTACTTTTAGTACCTTTTGGTACAGCATTTTCTTAAGGTACATATATCCAACCGTAAAAAAAAAAAAAAAATGTGGCAGCGCTGGAGTCTTTCCGTGTTTGATTTCCGTGTCTTCATGTTGGTGAGATGAGTAAATTTATTTTTCCAGTACTGCATTATAGTCTAAAGAGTTGCCAAACTACAGAATAAATGCCTAAACCAGAAGTTGCTCCCCACTTCTCTAAAAAAAAGCTGCAATTTGCTGTCGACTGCAATGTGTAGGTAGTCTCAAAAGTGTTGCTCCCAACCAATATCGCCAGCATGAATTTAGTGACTGGTTGTCCTAACGCCAGGGCAGATGTTTAGAAAGTACATAGTTGGGTTAGAACCCTTAGAGCAACCAAGCTTTGGTGACCCCCCCCCCCCCGCCCATCACCAGTGTCGTCAGACCGACAGTGTGCCTCTGTGGTGATGCCCAACATTGGTTGGGAGCTGACACTCAGAAACCCCTGACACTGGCACTGAAAGGTGCTTTGGCACTGAAAGGAAGAACAGCTCAGAGTCAGTGGCAGTTGTTTTTTTTAACAATTGGAGTGTGAAAAGTCTCTAGCTCACGTTGGATCATGACTAAGAGTTACTGCACCCAACCAGCAAGCGTGGCATGCAATATGGAAGCTCAGTAGGAATACGTAATCGTTGCATGCACGTTTTTGCACGTTTGGCGCCGATTTGGCATGCTCAGTCGGTGCTTAGTAACGAAATTTCTGCGTCGGAGCTCAGGAGAAAGTTTTGTTAAGAGTGTGTTGTTTGGTTGGGCAGGATCAACACTTGGTCTGCACTCATGGGAGACTCGTAGGTCCCGTGTGAGTCTGGTGCAAGTGGCGGAACCGGTCCAGATCTTTGGGTTGGAAAAAAAAAGGTGATGTTGAATCATAATTGAGTCTTTACTGACCTACGCGCCCGCAGTGTTTCTGTCACAACAACTGTCCTTCGAGTTAAAGTAGAGTTATTTCTCAGAGTGACCACGGAGTTATAGTTTAGGAATGACTGTCTGGTCGGGCATGCTTTCCTATAGAAGAAGAAAAGAACCTTTTTTTTGTCACTCCAGGATGCATGTAAAAAAAAAGGACAACAACTCGCCGTTTTCCTTTATATTTGTTCTGCACTTTTTTTTATTGGCTGGGATATAGAGAGAGAGAGAGCCAGAGGTGTGGTGGTGGTACTCTTTTTTTTTCTTCTTTTCTTCTGTACCTACCAGCATGGTTAAACACACTCACTTTACACAGACAAAAAAAATGCCACATTTTGTTTTCTCTTGTGTGAGGGGGAGGGGGAGGGTAGCTTTGGTTGGGCATTGGAAGTTTTGCCATATATAGGAACCTATGTATCCACCACACATGTAGTACCTACTACTATACTAGTAGTAAATTATGGAATTAAAAAAGAAACCAAATCCTCAATATAATATCTGGGTAGGTTTGTTTTTCTTCTGCTGTTGCTTCCACGTCGATAAATACACACTCAATTTTTTTGTAGTTCTTCTCCTACTACTAGTACAGATTGGGTCAGATATATATATATATATTGTATATATATGTACGCACCTTCATTAGAACAGGACCCAACCAATGTCGCCAGCGTGCATTTAGTGACGGGGGTGGTGAAAAAAAAAAAAAAAAGGTGCAGAAACCCTTGGGGGCAACCCGGAGCAACCCCGGTCACTAATCACCACTAGTGGCGTGGCCGTTGGTGTGGATCTAGTGGTGCCAACACTGGTTGGGCCAAGTCTCCCCTTCATCTTCTCACGTGGGAGAAAAGCTTGTGGGTATATAGCAATTGTGTTGCATGGAGTGAGGAGGAGGAGGAGGAGGATTGGCGGGGGAGACTTGACTTATATCCACACAGACAGACAGGGTGGGAATTCATCTAAGGAGAGGAGGAGGAGGAGGAGGAGGAGGAGGAGGAGGAGGAGGAGGAAGAGGAGGAGGAAGAGGAGGAGGAGGAGGAAGAAGAGGAGGAGGAGGAGGAGGATGTAGGAAGGCAGTTTGCACGCTTTTCTCTCTCTTTTGGAGAAGGAGAAACGAGACTGCCTAATGGAATATCTGCCTCTTCCTCCCTCCCTCCTCTCTCTGTCTCTCCCTCCCCTCTCCCTCTCTCTCCCTCTCCCGTGAGAATACGACTTGGAGGTCTGAGTAATGGTCTCGTTGATGTTGTTGCTGATGTCGTGGCCAGCCTGTTTTGTCAAGTCATGGCGCCTCCATAAGACTTGGACATCCCGGTTGGCGGGAAGAGATGGCAAATCGCCATTGTTTTGGATTCTTGTTGCTCCCACTCCCCAACCAGCAACGGTGGTATGCAAAATGGAAGCTCGGTTGGAATATGTACATATTGCGTACACGTTTTTGAACGTTTGGCGACGATTTGCATGCTCAGTCGGTGATTATGAGCAAATTTTTTTGCATCGGAGCTCAGTTGGAAGTTTATTAAGAGTGCGTTGTTGGTTGGGTTTGCCTCCCGCTGAACCAGGGGCTCTTGTAATTAAGTTATATATGAAGGAAGCGTTTCAGTGTGTAGACTGAAGTAGGTAGGAAGACAGCAAAAAAAATTAAGGAGTTTTGCTCTTTTCTCCACTAGAAGAACTTTGGTGAAATGCCAGAGAGCCTCAAGGCACTCCACGTTAGAGATCCACGTTAAAGAGGTAAAGAGAGAGAGAGAAAGAGAAAGAGAGAAAGAGAGAGGAAGAGAGAGAGAGAGAGAGAGAGAGAGATCGAACAAATTGCCTAAATGAAACGTTGCCTTTGGTGCCAAAAGTGTTGGGAGCAAGAAACAAATAGTTGCTTTCCTCCTTTTATTTTTTCCCCCTACACTTTCTGAGTAGTACTTTGTGTGCTGGCTGGGTACATCCGGGATTGCTGAGCACGAAATCTGGCAGGGAACTAGTAATATACTAGCTGAGTGATTTTGACAAGCGCGGGGGGTTCGCTGGCCTTGAGTAATTCTGATTAAGTCAGTTCCCAGAAGGAAGGGGAGGAGGAGGAGGAGGAGGAGGAGGAGGCAATATGAATGTCCTTCCCCTCTGATGGTGATGAGATGCTTTTCTCATCACTCAGAGCGACACCAACAGCGGCAGACGAATTCCTTCTTCCTGCCTGCTTCTTGCCAAGCAAAAGCAAAAAAAAAAAGGAATTTAATAAACGGTATTTTTGAGCTTTTTTTCCCCCTGTCGTCGCTTGGCAATCACAGCAGCAATATCAAAGCAAGAATGAAAAAATGTGAGCGTGTTTTTTTCTTCAGCATCCTTCTTCTGAGAATTTTTTTCTTGTACTACTCGTACAAAGTACCTAGCAGACGTGATGTTGAACTTCGTCTCTGGGTGGAGGATGAAGGCGTCAAGCCGAGAGAGAGAGTGACACTTCTCTGGTGGTGGATGGTGGATATGGTGGGAAGAAGAAGAAGAAGAAGAAGGAGAGGGAGCATCCCCGAGGCCAAAATATCTATCTTGAAACTTTCCTCCTCCTCCTCTTTCTCACAGACAGACAGGAGAGAGAGCCTCTCCTCCTCCCTCCCTCTCTCTCTCTCAGTGAGGATCTCCAAGGAGGAGAAAATTTTTCTCTTTTTCTCAGCGCCAAAGTCAGTCTGGAAAGAGGGGGAAGGGAAGAAAAAGTTCTGACACTTTTTTTTTCACAGAGATCTTTCCTCCCATCTGTACTCCGTGAAACCTCCTCCTCCTCCCAGCTTTTGACCCTACGGCCTTAATTATAACTAAGCAGCTCCTCCGCCTCCCCCACGTACAAGTGCCCAACCAATGTTGGCATCACTAGAGCCACACCAACGACTACGCCACTAGTGGTTAATAGTGATGGGGTCAAAATTTGAGTTGCTCTCGGGATTCTCTTTTTCACTATTTTAACACCTGCTCTGGCTTTAGGACAACCCATCACTAAGTGCACACTTGCTCTATTGGTTGGGTAGAGTTTGTTCTACAGACTCTTACTTTGATTCCATCCGTGCATCCGTCCGTCCATCCTACAGCTGCTCCTGACTGGAAGCAATTAATGGCTCTTCCTGCCTCTCCTCTTCCGCATCCTTCACTTTCTCATCTCTGATCCTCTCTCTCTCTCTCTCTCTCTCTCCTTCCGTGAGTGGCGTCATGTCAAGTTAAAGCACCTCTCCTCTCCTCTCCTCTCCTCTCACCTCGGGCTAATTTGAATGCGCGCACCTACTACCAGGGGAGAAAGCTCTCAAGCACACACCCAACCACCAACAGTGGAAAATCAGTTGGAATATAGGTACATGTACAGTACATCCATTGCTTACACGTTTGCTGCGCTGATTTGTACGCTCATGTCTGTGCTTATTAACAAAATTTCTGCATTGGAGCTCAGTCGGATGTTTATTAAGCGTGCGTTGTTGGTTGGGCACAAGCTCTAAAGTCGACCTAAAAAAATAAGGAAGCCGAAATCCTTCCTCCTTCTCCTCCCAGATATTTCGGGGAAAAATTATCGACAGTGGAACTCATGCCAAAAAAAAGGAATTCTGCTTCCTCCAGATACTTCTACACGAGTCTTTGGCAGTGGGAGCCATGTTGAACGTGTTGGAGCTCCAGGAGGAAGAGAGGCCCCTCGTGGAAGAATGTTATATCACCTACATATTTTTCAGATTTGTTTTAGATTTTTTTAAAATGATTTCTTCACTGATTGTACAAAAAAAAATCTACATTAATTAGTTCAATTGATTCAATAAGTTTTATGTTGTGAAGAAATCGTGAGAAAGTGCAAAGCTCCTCTCCTCACCTCAAGCTCCAGCTCACCATCCTCAAAAAGTTAAAATATCTCATCATCAGGCAGTGTTGCCAACACTGCTAGAAGCATGTGTCAAAAGTTCCCCAGCAAGACATGCCAGAATTACCCTTATTAAAAAATTATGTCACAAAAGTTTTGGACCTGATCCTGGAAATGCCAAGCACTAAGTAAAGTCCACCTTTTCTCTTTGCAGTTATTAAGATATGCCAGGGGGTGCACGTGCCAGTTGGCAACGCTGCCTTCAGCGTTGCCAAACGTTTAATAAGCTCACCTGTTGGCACGATCTGGAACTTGCACGGCTCCCTCTGCCTGCCGATGGCGTTCTCCCCGCTGCAGTAGAGCGTGCCGTAGTCCTGCGCGGACCCCGGGGTGAAGTCGAGGGTGGACTCGAGCCCGTCCGCGTCGAAGCGGGTCTCGTCCAGCCGGTCCACGCGGTGGTCGCTGTTGTTGAAGAACCACACGAAGGAGACCACCGGAGGGTACGCGTCCACCTGGAGGGAAGGACACAAAGTGGAAAGCGATTGAAAAAAAAAGAAGAAGAAAGCATCTGGCAGCTCTGTCAACAAGAAGTTGAGAAAAATGAAGTTTGGAAAGTTTCGAAAGCCCTGGAAAGCTTTTTTTGGGGGGGGAGTGGCTGAATTTTGTCCGTTTGTTTGTTGGGGTGAGGAGGAGGAGGCCCTGTCGGATTCCATTCTTTCCTCTCTCTCTCTCTCTTTCCTCTCTTTCTCTCTCTCTCTCTCCCCCGCCCATTCGGCTGTCATCTCTGGTTTTGCAGCAAGGAGTAGAGGAAGAGAGTAGGGGGAGGGGGGAGGAGAGAGAATAATTTATGCATTTTCCGATCCCCTCGCCTCCCTCCCTTCTCTTTCTCTTTCTCACGGGCCAGAGATAATCCATTGGAATCTCTTAGCCTGGAAGGGAGGGAAGGGAGAGGAGGCTCCTTGCGCTGCACTCACAGAAAAATCTTCAACAGAAAAACATTTCCATTTTTGAGAAAAAAAAAGTTAAAAAAAAGTTTAGGAAGGTCAGAAGAAGCGGGCATGAATGGCTGATTTCCTCCCCCCCTTCCCCCCACTGTCTGTCTGGCTCTCTTTCTCTCTCTCTCTCGATCTGGCAAGAAGACCAGCACAATGCAGGGGAGAATGTAGTGAGTACCCGACGGGACTTTTAGACTTATGAGAGTAACACATTCAGCTTTAAACACGAACAAGTCATTGGAATATACCACATATGTAAATGTCACATTTCTTTTTCGTAAATTTGTTATGCTTGTAAGTTTAAAAAGTCCCGTCGGGGTACCCCCTCTCTCCCACCCACCCCATTCACATGAGCTCAAAGGAGGGAGCTGGAGGGAGGAAAAAAATGGAAATATAAGTGCAAGGCAAGTAGCTGTACCTACGTACATACATGGTATACCTACTACTACAGTGTGGCTCTTTCAAACAGGGCCTCCTGGTACAGGGAAAGCTCATTTTTTTGTAGACAGTGATGCTGGCGTGACACGACCAACTCTGGCACCCCAACCAATGTTGGTACCACTAGATCCACACCAACGGCTACGCCACTGTAGTGGTAATTAGTGATGGGGTCGAAGTATGGGTTGCTTTAGTAGTCGGTTGCTCTACAGAGTCATTTTTCGCCCCACTAATTTAACACCTTCTCTGGCGTTAGGACAACCCGTCACTAAATGCGCGCTAGCGATCTTGGTTGGGACAGTAAGCGCATCTCAGCTTTTGCTGTGAAAGTAGATCCAGATAAACATCTGGATTTGACTGTACTGTACTGGTGCCAGGGAAAGGGAGGTGGGCAGAATAAATCAAATTTCCCTTTTTTTTCCTTTCCCTCCTCCGCTCCGCCTTCCTCCCCCTGAGAGGGCCATACATTTCATACTTTCAGCGCTTTTAAAGGCCCCTTGAGGGAGGGAAAAAAAGGGAAGGAAAGGGAGGCAAAGGGACTCTGAGACGGTGAAAGAGGGGTGGAGGGAAGGATAAGAAGGCGAAATTGCATTCCCAACATCATATTCTTTGGATGATTTTTTTTGGGTGTTGCCTTAACTCGTCAGGTGTCGTGACGTTAATTGCTGCATGCTGGTGGGCAACCCGACCAAACAATTTCATTCTGCACCTCTCCCCCCCCCCTAAAAATGATGGGTTGGGGAGCAATTTCACTACACGTGGTGAAATCGGTGAAAAAGTTGTCAGGAAAAAAAGTTTGGCAAATTGTTTTTTTTTTCCCCTCCCTTTCCCCCGCTTGCTTTGTCAAGGCAAAAGGGGGGGGGAGGGGAGGAAAAAGTTGGGGTAAAAGGTCTTTTTTTGGGTGGGTTGGTGGAGGAGCCGAGTTCAGGTTGCACGGAAGGAGGCCTCTCCCCCTCCCCCTAGAAAATGTGGGCTCACAACCATGGGAAAGAGGTTCAAAGGGGGAAAAAATTATTAACTTGAAAGAAGGAGGGGTTTTTTTCCACTTGAAGTCCTTTCTCAGCTGGCTCTTTCTTCTTTCTTTCCCCCCTCTCCCCCCCCCCCAAAAAAAAACTTTTTCTTTCCTCCCCACGTTTAATTTTCCCGCCCGCGTGCTTTCACTACAACGCATGCAAAGGAGGGAGATGAAAAGGAGGAACAAATTGACTTCCACCAAAAGTTTTAATTTAAGCATCTCTCTTTTCCAACTCCTCTTTCTTAAAAATGTAGTTTACATGACGGACCTGGGTTTGCCAATCCCGATGGTGACTCCATTTCTCTCCCCCCCCCTCCCATTTTCCCTTCCCCCACCTCACCTACAGTAGTACCTACGTATACCCGACCAACACACGGCACATAGAAATTTCGATGATGCCACGTAGAGCGAACGTAGTTAGGACATGTCATGCATGGCGTGGGACATGTTATGTGCGGTCCAGCAGTCCGACACATTGTTCGCACAGCGATCGGCACTTAACAGCTCACCAGACGTCTGCGGACTGTTCCGGCGCTGCGTAGAACATGTCCTCATAAACTGTCGCCACATGTTCGGTTCTATCGTGTTCGTGTGTTGGTCGGGCGTACCAAGATGGAGATGTCAACTCACCCTGCACCGTATGGAGATGTTCTCGTCCGCGGTGACGCCGATCAGGCGCTCAGACGCATCCAGGGCGCACACAGGAGGATCTGGAAAGAAAAAAAAAACAAACACAAAGTTAGCACGACTCACTTTCAAACTGAACACTACCGCCTGGTCAGAAAGCCCGCTCTTGGGACCAGGAAAAAAGAAGGAAGACAATGATGAGCTGTGATCTCAGATGAAATTGAGCCCTTCAGAGACCAGACCTGACCACACATGATGAGTTTCTTGGGCGGAGGAACAGACTTGTCGACCAGCCGGTACACCCTTAGTTGTGTGTGCTACAATTACTAGTACAGTACTTTCCTTCATGTACTGTATACTTGTCTCTTTCTATCTCTGGAATTTCTGTTCCCTCTTCTCTCCCCCTCCCCTTGAGATGCTGCATCCCCCTCCTCCCCCCCCCCCATATTTCTCCATCACCACCAAAGTGGGTCTTCTTGCATCCATGTACTAGTAAAAGTGCAGCTGCAAAAATTGGCCTTGCCCTCCTATTCCTCCTGCAGAATTCTGTTTTTCTCCTTTGGCCTTGCTCCCTCCTGCCATCCATCCATCCATCTTTCGCCCCCGAGGTTTCTGGTTTTGGCACCCTTCAGCAGTTGCAAATCAAATTAGGAGAGGCAAGAAGAAAACGCAGAATCTGAATCTGGATTCCTCTCTCTGCCAATTATGTCATGGATGCCAGCAGCAACAGCGCACTCTCCTCTGAAAAGTACATTCTTCCTCACACACCCGACGAGACTTCTAAACTTACAAGCGTAACAAATTTACGAAAAAAATTGTGACGTTTATGTGGTGTTCTAATGACATGTTCCGCTACATGTTTAAAGCTGAATTAGTTACTCTCATCAGTCATCAGTTTAAAAAGTCCCGTCGGGGCACACACACAGATACCCCCCAAAAAGTTTTAAAAAATTGGCGTTGCTAAGGCGCCGCCTGTCCCATTCTTTTTAAAGGCGTCGGAAGAAAAATGCCCAGTTTTTTTTACACCCCACTCTTTCCATTAAACTGCCTTTTTGGGGGGCGGAGCTTGTGCGAGAAAAAAAAAACAACTCTGCATATTTTGAGGCCTCTTTCCAAAAAAAAAATTAGGAATGACTTTCACTATTTCTTCCCTTGCCTCTCAATGGACCTAAAGTGGCTTAATAAGCCATCTTCTCCCACGCCAGCACACTCAGCCTCTTTCCCTCTCTCTCTCTCTCTTTCCTCCTCCAAACTACACTTGTTTTGGCTGCTTTTTCCATCCTCCTCCTCCTCCTTTTCTTTCTCCTCCTCCTCCTCCTCCTCCCGCCCCTCCTCTTCCTCCTCATTTTTCATAAATCCCTTCCTCATTTCGCAAGAGGTGGTAGGAGGAAGAAGGAGAAGAAGCCTCCACGTCCGTGGCCGACAACCCCCTTCGATTCTCCGGGCCGCACGGGGCCAATCTTGGGCATGTCGAACAAGGGAGGAAATATGCGGCCAGCGGGGGAGGGGGCCAAAGTTTTTTTTTTTTTTTTTGCAAAACCCTCACTTCCTTCCTTCCGTCTCCTTGAGGCTCTCTCTCACTCCTCAGACGCTGAAGGATCCTCTCCTTTTTTTCTTTGCCATAAGTTGACTGGAGGAGGAGGAGGAGGAGGAAGGAGGAGGAGGAGGAAGAAGAAAGAGGAGGAAGAAGAAGAAAGAGGAGGAAGACGAGTATGAGGAAGGAGGCCTCCCCCTTCTCCTGCGGTCTTTGAAGAATCGTCCGCTGGTGGAGGATTAAAATTTCCTTTTGGTTCTCCCGGTTGGGTTTGGCGTGTGATGATGATGGTGCCATGACTTGCACAAACGTGTATACTGCGTACAACACTACAGGATGTCCCAACCAAAGAGAAAGTGTCGGTCAATTTGACTTACACATTGTCTAACATGTTGGGTGGACAAGGTGCAAGAGTAATCACAGTCGTTTGCTCTATAGCCAAGGACGACTGTATGTCAGGGTTTTTTATTTCTGGGACAGCCTGTACACAAAGCAAGGACCAGCCACCCAACCAGCAACGGTGGTATGCAAAATGGAAGCTCAGTCGGAATATGCACACGTTGCATACACGTTTTGGCACGTTTGCCACCAATTTGCATGCTCAGTCGGTGCTTATCAACAAAATTTCTGCGTCAGAGCTCAGTCGGAAGCTTGTTAAGTGTGCGTTGTTGGTTGGGCAGGTCCTCCCATTGGGGAGGAGAAGGATGATAGAGAATGCAGGAGTTGAGAGAAAAGAAGTCTGCAGTCACAGACTTTTTTTTTCCAAAAGGAAGGAGGATCTCTTCTCACTTTTTTCTCCCCTTCCCCAGCTACAGAAAAGTGGAGGGGGAGAGGAAAGTGGCAAAACACCACAGGGAAGAAGAGACGGAAGACGGATTGCTCTCACACTCCTGCTGTTGCTGCTGCTGCTGCTGCTGCTGCTGTGTGTGTGTTGTACCAGCAGGTGACGTTTTGAGCAAGACCTGAACGAGGACCAAGTCCATGTTGGGTCTTGTTCAGTAGATATTTATGATCTTTTTCCTCCCTCTCTTTCCCTCGACCTTGACTTCCCCTTCTTTCCCCCTCCCCTTCCCAACCAACGTGACAGCTACCACACTTCCTTCCTGTCTCCTCCTTCCTTCCTTCCTTCCTTCCTTCCTTCTTTCTTCTGTTTGATGATTGTCTCTCTTCTTTTCTTGCGGGTTGGTTGTTGGTTGATGGCCAGATGCTTTCATCTCCAACTAGGAGGGCGTGTTCCGGGCGCTAAAAGGACGCATAATTTGCCAGTGTGGCAGCTCTGTTCCGTGACGTGCCCTCTCTTTTTCACAAGGTCAGTGTGGGGAGAAAATGACGACTATGCTCGCAGATACTGGCAACTCTGTTCCGTGACGCTGATCCCTCTCTTTTAGCAAGGTCAACGTATGGAGGAAATGACAATTATAACAGGGTGCTTGCACACTTACGTGTGGCAGCCCTGTTCCGTGACACTTCCTCTCTTTTTGCAAGGTCAGTGCACGGAGTAGTTAACAACTATGGTTGCACACCGACAGCCCTGGGTGGCAGCCCTGTCAGTGCTGAGGAAGCAATAGCAGCTACTCGTACGTCGACGTGTGGCAACACTGTTCCGTGACGCTCCCTCTCCTTTTCGCGAGGTCAGCGTTGAGGGGGACAACTAGTAGCTACCCGTGCATCGAGGTGTGGCAACTCTGTTCCGTGACGTGATGACTGTAGCAAGACTACTCACACATGATCTTGAGTGGCACCGGGTCGCTCTGCCCGACCCCCTCCGAGTTGACGGCCCTGCAGTAGTAGTCTCATACCTGGAGGCAGGTTCAGAAAAATAGTAGCTTGCGGTTAAAGCTCTCTTCACCCGACGGGACTTTTATAAACTTACAAGCGTAACAAATTTACCCCCCCCCCAAAAAAGTGACATTTACGTGGTATTCTAATGACATGTTCCATATTACATAGATGTTTGAAGTCGAACTTGTCACGCTCGTAAGTTTAAAAAGTCCCGTCGGGTAAGCAAGGCCGGCTTATCCGCGTGTGAGACCACTGTCACCTGTTCCCTGCTGACCCTCTGCAGCACCAGACTCTGCGTGCTCATGATAACCCCCGCGGACTGGTCGGGGTACAGGATCTCGCCCTGCACAGATTAAAAAAAAAAAGAGAGACAGAGTTAACAGAAACAATCTCACTTTCAAAATGAGAAAAAAAACCCCGAAAATTGCTGGGTGTTTTTTTTTGCAAGTCGCCAAATATTTGGAAGTTGTTTTCTGCGGAAGAGGAGGTTTTTTTTTCTTCCCTCAGAATGATGCTAGTGAAATTGCTTTTCCCTGAAATTGCGCTCAGCAAAAAAAAAACCAAACAAACCACCACCAACGAATTTCGCAAATCTCGCTTCAAATAAAAGGGTCCGAAATTGAGAAGGCTTTTTTTGCAAATGGTTGAGGGAGGGTGAAATGTCAAACGCGGATGTGACAGTACGCCAGACAAAGTGGGAAAAATGCACTATGTACAATAAAAAAATAAGTCAAAAGTTAAACAACATTGGTTTCTCTGCACTAAACGGTACAGTACGTAGATGTTAGAAAATTTTGGAACTAAAATGTTGTCCTCAGAATCCATTAAAGAAAGGACTTTTTTTGTGTGTGTGTATGTGTGTCCACCCTTCCTGTTCCACTCACGTTGTGCGCCCACTCCAGCCTGAGGTGCGGCGGGTTCGCCCGGACGTCGCACTCGAAGTAGACGTCGTGGCCGGCGTGGATGTTGGTCGGGTCCAGGGTGCGGCCCAGGCGGAGGAACACAACCGGGGCGACTGAAAGAGAAGAGGAAGGAGTTTGTCATTGTCATGTCATGGCATTGGTTACCAACCTATGATATCCCACAGTGGTTTCCCAACCCGTGGTGACACCAGTGGTTTCCCAAGCTATGATAACCCACAGTGGTTCCCCAACCTATGGTATCCACAGTGGTTTCCCAAGCTATGGTGACACCAGTGGTTTCTAACCTATGGTATCCACAGTGGTTTCCCAAGCTATGGTGACACCAGTGGTTTCTAACCTATGGTATCCACAGTGGTTTCCCAAGCTATGGTGACACCAGTG
>JAAUYM010070740.1_pt1 | contig 13502 bp, 17 predicted proteins | sample 7278001 | NCBI WGS metagenome assembly JAAUYM01 (sample SAMN14350224, study PRJNA611818) | marine sediment metagenome | isolation source: surface marine sediment (1.8m) | place: French Polynesia: Moorea | collected 2018-08
AAGTATATTGGCACTGGTATCTTTTCAGCAGATCCTTTCTTGGCCGCCTTCATCTCCCTCAGTAGCTTCCTGGGCAACTTCTACTCATCACAGAAATGGGCCGGAAAATGGGGAAGGAAAATGCTGAAACTGGAAGGAAAGGGAAGAGAGAAAGCAGTCTTCCTTCCTCCTCCCCTCTCCAGCGATTGGTCGAACTGTGCACAAAGAGGTCACGTTAGGGCAGAGAGAAGGGGGGGGATCCCTACTAATTATGAACTGCAGTGGACGATAAATAAAACTCTCCCAGGGATACGGAGGAGGAAGAGAACGGCGCTCTTCTTGTTTCCTCGCTTTTTTCTTTTAGTACAGTGGACCTGCGCTGATTTAAAATAAGAAGGAAAACTCTGCTCTTGTAAAATTGTTAGTTAAATTGGAAGTTTTTCTACCCAGCGCCGCTATTGTAAAAAAAATCTCTGCTATATGGTAAGCTGCTTGCTGCTGACCACCGACTTTACTATGACGGAGGTCGACTGTACTTTCCCCCTCTCCGCCTTTTCCACTCCAAGCAGAGCCAAGTCCCTCCCTTCCTCCTCCTCTTTGCTGGCTTCTGCGTGCCTCGCATGTAAAGATGTAAGCAGATGAGCAGGACGGGTGGAAGGGAGTGGAGCACGCAGTACACCTCGATAGAATAAAGTAATTATTTCCTCAAGAAAACTTTTAAAGTTTTTCTGAGTGTCAGAAATGTAAGCTTGACTTCTTTTAGGCTGCTTGAGTCCTACGTACAGTACAGTATGTGCTTTCGAGAAAAAAACCCGAGAGTGTTTAGACTTTTCTTCGAAAGATGTTCTGCCTACTGTCTTACTTTACTTGTAGTAGTAAATATGATGTACTACAAGTAAAGATGATGCCAGGTGCAAAAGTAGGTCATAAAATATTGAACAGACCCACAAGAAAAGACTGGCAAGAATAAAGCTTTATGCAAGTAATTTAAGTCTGCAAGTCACATGGCGAAAGAGGTGCTTGAGGATCAAGTGTGCCAATTTGTCCTCCTCCTTTTGTCATCTCCTTCTTCTCTTCTCACATCCGGGGCAGTAAACACGGCTGCGAAAGGAGGAGGAGTGCCCGGCGTGCTTGGCGTACTCCCTTCCTTTGCTCCATCATTAGCTCTACTCTCAGAATGGTGGACGAGAAGAGGATAGGAGGGAGAGGACGACGAGGGGAGAAACAGCAAGAAGCAGCGAACGAGGAGGAGGAGGAGGAGGAGGAGGAGGAGGAGGAGGAGGAGGAGAGAGTACAAGAGATTTATGACTACCACAAAAGAAAGGAGGGGGAGGAGGAGGAAGAGAATGAGCAAGAGAGAAAGCAAAAAAACAGGACGGAGTTGAAGCCGTCCGTCCTTGGCCCAGTGAGACAGGCCCGGCCCGAGAAGGAGAGAGAGCCCTACTAGAGATGACTTTTTATAATTGCTTCCAAACTTAAGTCGCTTAATTATTAGTGGGAGGAGGAGAAGAGAGAGAGGGGCAAGAAAAGTTTCCTATGGCCGACAGTCTTGTACACTTTTTTGTATTGCAGTCGGAGAGATTTCCTCTACGTCGGACAAACTGAGGCAACTTATCTAGCTTCTCCTTCTCCTCTTTTCCCATTCCTTTCTTCTCCCTCTTTCCTTGTCTCTCTCTCTCTCTCTCACCCTCTCTCTCTCCCTTGGTCCCCTCGGCAATTTCGTGGAAGAGAAAGAGACAAATCTGTTCCGCGGCGCCACCTTCATCCCAGGGAGGAAAAAGGAAAACCTTTTTTTGCGGGAGAGATGAAAGAATGCGTTTCGCACATTTGGTAAAAGAATCGTTGCGTCGAAATAACCAACTTTCACTTTCTATCGAGAAGGGAGTAGGAGTAGGAAGAAGGTTTGGAGGCTAGTCCTGTCAGCGGAAGAGGAGGAGGAGGGGAAAGAAGAAGATTGTCTGGAGGATAACTTTATTAGCCATCTTCCCTGGAGACCGCTTTCTTTCTCGGGAAGCGGAGGGGGAGGGAATGGAATGAGGAGGATTGCTGCCCTCTTCCTTCCTAATTCTGGTTGGGGGGTGGGAGGGAACGATGGGAGGGAGAGAGAGGAAGGGAGTAGGGTGTAGATTGGGACTGGAGACTTTGGGAGGCCATTTTTATTGCGCTTATCGCCAAGAGGAAGAAAAGGAGGAGAAGAAGGAGGAGGAGTAAAGGAAGAGGAGAGAGAAGCTCGGAGAAAAAAGATCCCTCGCCACCTCCGGAGGAGACGGAGAGAATTTCTCAAGATAGAAAGAAAGGCGGAAGAGAAGGAGAGTTTCAAGAAAAAAAAACCCATGAATCCACTTCCGAGAGAGAGAGAGTGAGAGAGAATACAGAGGTTTCTCGTCTGCCTCTCTTTCTTTCTCATCTCATGTTCGATCTTCTTTCTTTCTGTCTTTCTTTCTTTTTATCCTATATACTGTATAGGCTTCCGCTCCATTAGGCGCCATATCGTATTCTCGCGACGAGGAGAGAAGGGAAAGGGAAGGGAGGAAAGAGAAAAATCATGAATGGGTCATCACTCATCTATCTCTCCCGCAACTCGTCCTCCCAAACTTTTCTTCCGTCCGTCTGGGAGGGTCCCGACTTCTCGTGAAGCTGGTAGTACTGATACAGTAGAAGTGACCTCGCGGCATGCTAGTACATACGGCGTGTCAGGAATTGGGGTATAAAGAAAGCAGTCGATCCAATATGCTAGCAAGAGAATTATGCTAGACTAGTGTTCTTTCTGGCCTCCTTTTAATTTTGCTGGTTTGGGAAGACATACCAATTAATTTGCCTCTGCATCATTTGCTACTAAGCTACTAGCGTGGTGATCACAAGAAAAGGATTCTGGGTTTGTGGTGGTTGGCGATCAATGAGGAAAAAAAATAGGGGAGAAGGGGAGGAAGAGGCTGAATAGATCGGGCGGAAGAATACCTAGATAAGGCCAGCAGTTGCCCCTTCTCCTTTTTCCCTTTTCTTCTTCTTCCAGGCCACAGCACCAATCGATTGATTAAGCAAAGAGCAGGGAGAGGAGAGAGAAATAGCAAAAGAAAGATATGCGAGAGAAAACACGTGGAGGAGAGATAGCATGGCCGCAGTAAATAGGAGCCGTTGTTGCGTTGCGACAATGCAATGAGGGCCGGATTGAAATTTTACAGACAAATTTGCTTATCCTTTTCGATCCTCAAGCGCCTCTTCCACATTTCCCGGCCCTCCTCCTCCTGCTCAACACATAAATGTCACTTTTATGAGGGAGGTCCTTGCTCCCTTCCTCCCGTCCTTCCCTCCGCTCCCAATGATAAATGTCACAACGCAAAATGATGTCGATCATAACAGCGAGAGCAGCAGTGTGAAAGCGGGATGACGTGAACTACAGTAGTACAGTACGTACGTGCAGCGAAAACTGTCGCGGCGCACGGAATATCGTGCGCTTAAAAAGAAGGAGGAGCCCTTTTTTGGTGGACCCTACCAACAATTCGAGGTATTTTTGATACACTCCGATAAAAAAAGTGGTCCAATTAAATGAAAATGGCTAAAATTACTAGCCACTAACATTTCGGGGCCAAAGTCACCAAAGTAGCAAATTTTTTTCTATATACTGTACATCATAGAGGGATCGTTGTTGGTTGGGGCGGTCCCTTGTTCTCTCTCCATCCTCCTCTTTCTTCTCCACCACCGCACTCTTTACTCTCTGTCAACGGACTGCGGTCACGGCAGCAGTATTTATTATGCTTTTGCGGTGGCTCGGGTAGGGGGGAGGTGGCTATTTCGAAAGGGTAAGAGAAAAAAAACTCGATATGCGCACTGTTGTAGGATCGTTTATTAAATTTGGAGGAAGAATGTTGGTTGAGCTTAAGAACAAAATTTCCCGCAACGGGGTGAAAAAGATTTTTTTTGGTTGTTGTGCATGTGTGTCAGCACAGTTCAAAAGCACGTAGTACGAAAGCACCCTCTGGAGACACGTTAGAAACTTCTCCCTCTTAATTCTGGATTGTCCTCCCTCTCCCTCAACACGTGCAACCGATTTGAAATAAGGTAGTGTAGTCCTGTTACAACCACCTATTTTTTTTTTGCTTCTTTCCATTTAAGAAGCGACACTTGATGACTACGTAATTTTTTTTAAATGTCAAGAAAAATGCTTTCTTTCTCTCTTTCGGTCTCAAGGAAATTCCCATAGGGGCGATGGAGGAGTTCAAGTCAGTGCTCAGGCCACTTATTCCATCTCCGTGCGAGAGAAGTGGAGCGCGAGAGAGGAGAGCGAACTGCATTTGCTGTTCTCTCTCTCTCTCTCTTTTTTTTTCAACTCTCCCTCCCCCTTCTCTTTCCTTTTTTTTCCACGGCCATTAAGTCGCAGAATTTCCCTCCGTAACGAGGACCGGAAAAAGAAGTGGGAAGAGGAGAAGGAGAGGGGTGCGAAGTGAGAAAAGAGAGGAACAATGGGCTTTAAAAAGGGAAGAAGGGAGAGAGAAGAAGGAGATGAGTGTAAGGGGGAGGAAGAGGGTGCTTTTGGATTCAATCGTGCAATTTCGACCAGCTCCAAATTCTCGGAAGGAGGGGGGGGAGGAGACTGTGCTCTGTTGGCTTTCATTCCCTCTTCCTCCCCCCCTGTCCCTTTTGAAAGCGGGCTAAAGGAGCTAGAGAAAAAGGACCATAAGGGTGGCTGGCAGAAGACCCTGAAAGTTTGATTCTTCTACAGTACTCCCTCCCGGAAACAGTGTGAGAGCATCGTCGCTGTCGTCTCGTTTGCTCTTTTCTTGCTGCTCCTGTCCTCTCACGCGAATTGCGAAGAAGGAAGGGACTTTGCCAAGATAACTGCTCAACAGAGGGGGCGGAAAAAAAAGAGAAGCCCATAAACAGGAAAGCAACTTGCAAGCAGCAAAGGAGAAGAGGGGAGGGAGGGGAGAAGGAGACACATGCATGCATGCAGAGGGGAAAAGTGGGACGGAAGAAGAAACCCTCCTTCCTTCCTTTTCATCGTCCGGACGTAATTCTGCCAAAGTCCCATGAGAGATTCAGCCGGGGGAGAGCGGCCGTAGCAGATCTTTGCAGATCCATGGCCTAATTTTTTTACAACTTCAATCGCGTATGGAGTCAAGATGGTGTGCGGTGCTCAAGTGCTCACTTGGTCAAAAGAAGGAGCCATTGTCGAGCCTCCATTCGGCCCGAGGGCTAGAAAAAGTCATCAGCCCCGGGAGTAAAAAAGGAAAGAGAAGGTCCTTCTTTCCTCCTCCTTCCCCTCGTCCCCCCTCCCAAATCACCGATTTACGTCCCTGAAAACGGAGATTGCGCCTCCTTTCTTCCCCTCTCCTCTCATTTCTTCCTGCTACAACTCCGACTGCAAATGGAAGAAAGAGGAGCCGAGAAAATCCTTAGGCAGAGAGGGAGAGAAGGAAATTTCTTCTCTTTGCATGACTGAGGCAGAAAGAGAAGCTCTTCTCTCTCTCTCTCTCTTTCTTCTCCTGAAAGAAGGATCAAGGCTGCCATCATTAAGAGAAGAGAGTTGGGCGCGGTGAGGGTGGAGGGTGACTGGGTGGATGGGTTTGTGGTGAGAGGAGGAGGGCGATATACTGTACAACGTACACAGCCTCGCACGAATACCAGGCAAGACGGGTGGGCGGATCCCACACTGAAGGAAAAACATACATGCAAATATGTGTGTGTGGGGAGGGGGGGGGAGTACGTAAGATCGCGTCAAGAACCTCTCATTAGGGACTAAGATTGCGACATGCGTTGTACGTATGCAGGTATAGGTGCAGACGTATTGTGCTCTCCCTTATAGTACTCGCACAAGTGCAGGTAAAAGTTGTATCTCTCTAGTTGCACTAGAGTCTCGCTCAAAATGTCCACCTATGCATACTACTCGCTTCAATATCCCAAGTTCTTTCACCCCCCCAACACCAACAGGGTCGACTTTGCCTTCTTCGAATCGTCCAGAGAGACGTGAGTGCTTCCCCTCTAGCAACCGCGCTATGATTTTTTTTCATGTTCAGAACACGTGGGCACTCCTGCAAGAATCTTAAAAAAAGTCATGACATAAATCCGGACATTCACCGGAAAACCCGGAATTTCATGGACGGATCTAAATATGCTGACCTTTCTCATCATATCACCAAAGAGCAGTGTCAACTAGAGTACGTACTGTACTAAGCAGTCACCGATCACCATAAAGTCACGTGCCAAAAAGTCCGCACACCTCACTCTAGCCACAAGCACAAAATTCCGGAAGAATTGGTCTGTGTAGTAGGTACGTGAAAAACTAACCTTTGTTTTCTCTCCCTCCTCTTCCACCCTTCCCACTTTCTCCTCCCATTGTTCCCTCCCTCTCCGTGTCATCTGTGGTTTCCCCCCGATGTACGTACGTACATAAACGCATTATGTACATACAAACAAATGGAGCAGGCCAGCTTCAGCCTACCGGGGTCTCCGTTCTACGCTGCGGCGGCCGCCTCACATCATCACCACCACCAGCAACAGCCACCCTCATACTGCCAAGCGCCGTCGGCGCAGGCGCAGGCGCCGCCGCCGACCTCCGCCATGCTGTCGCGGCGCCACTCATCGCGCCACTCCTCCCGCACGTCCCTCTCTACCTGGCGCTCCTCCTGCGGCCCCGGCGCGCGGAAGCCGCCGCCGCTCTCCGACACCGTCCTCTCCTCCTACTTCGAGATCTTCAGTCTGCCCTACGCCGATGACTCCGACGCCTTCACCGACTCAGAGTACGACGCCGAAGCCGCCAGCCTCGGCCGCGGATGCCACAGGCTCTCCTCCTCCTCCGCGGGGGGAGGGGAAGGAGAAGTCGACGACCACTCCGGCTGCCACCACCGGCAGCGACGGCATCGCCACCACCGATATAATTCCCTGAGCCGGAAGAACTCCTACTGCTCCCACGCCTCCCGATGGTCCTACTCCTCCCACGTCGGGGCCCCGCCTCCCCACCACCCTCCCACGGTCTCCTCTCCGCCTCCGCCGCCGGCGCCGCCGGCGTCGGACTGCCAACGCCACCTTCCCGTCCATCAACAGCACCCGATGTACAGACCCACATCCCGCTCGTCGAGCTCCGCCACCTCCGCGGGCGGCGGCGACGGCGCCGACGACGCCGGATGCTGCAGAGACCCCGTCAGCGCCACCGGCAGTGCCACCGGGAGCGGCGTCGGGTTCTACGTGCCGGCCTCTGACGACCACCTGAACGCTTCCTTCCCTCCCGACTACTTAGTGAGTAACAACGTTCTCCTTCTCGTCTCATCTCATCTCAGCATCGATCGCATCTTCTGGCCGACTCTCCCTTCCCATCATCCACGCAAGCACGGCCACTTCTCCTTCCCTTCCTTGGTTGTTGCCCTTCAAGAGCATTGTCGTCGTACTGCGTCCCGTTTTTTTTATTTTAATAACCTGTACTACGTGCACGTCTGGTATATCGCTATTTCCCCCAAGTAAACTAATTAGTAACGGTATGGTAGGGCATTACCGTTCTAAATAGTAGAGCTCGTCCTAACTCCCTTCGTTCTTTTCTTAGTTGCTTTGGTAGTTTGCGCGGACTGGCAGGGAGGGGCGGCCATAGCCACGTTGTGCTCCCCCCCCCTAAATCATAGAACTTGTCCAACCCCAACCTGGTCTGACCTACTACTGCACCAGGGGTGGGAAGAAGAAAAGAAGTACAGTTCAGACCTGGGGGCAGAAACTTTCGTTCAGAGACGCTGTCCAAATGTGGAAGGAGCCCCACAGACCTTTTTCTGCTGTTTACTTAGGTCTTAGACTCGCCCAGGTAATTAGTCCTCCTTCTCTTTCATCTTCCATCTTCAGGTTCATTCCACCCCATTTAAAGAATGTCTGGGGTTTTGTTTGCACGTTCTATTAATTTTCTTGACTGTTTCTGTGATGAGCATGATAAAGTTGTTCAAATGTTAATCCCTGCAGAAACCGTACCTAGTACCTAGTATGTAGTACTAGTAGAGGTTGTTAATCGTGTACCACCTTGGAGCCAAGGTAAGATGTGTCACTCTGTCAAGCACCTTAAAAAGTCGCTGTTGTGCACGATGTTAACTTTTGCGTCGATTCTCTGCATTTTGACAATAAAACGACCTTGTTCTGAATGCATGTAGCTGAGACCTCAACTTCCACGAGATCCTCATTAATCCAATTTCCATTCCCTTTAATGCTTTAGTCATAGCCAGTCCAGAACCTTAACCTGCATTGTTTTCATTGCTAAATTGTGGCCTGCTGAATGAAGACGCAGAAATGCGGTCAGATCCGCCCTCTCCCCTCTCCTCTTTGCCAAATCCATTAAAGTTTCAACGAAAAATCCTTTTCTTTCTTCTCCCTCTCCCTCTCCAGGAGGTCGGTGGTTCCTCCTTCTCCCCGCCCCCTCCTCCCTCTTCCTCCTCCGCCCTCCTCCGGCCCCCGCAGGCGGACCCGGACGCGGACGAGGAGGCCCCCTCCGCCTCCGCCGCAGTGATATTGACCCAGCCCACGGCGGAGTCGTCGGAGGGCGTCCGGAGGGAGAGCAGCGTGCGGTGGTCGCACGACCAGGCGCTCCTGCGGCCGGGCGTCGGAGGCGGCTCCGACGCAAGCAGGCACGGATCCTTCTACGAGGACGAGGAGGAGGACGAGAGAAACTCGGCTGTGGACATGAAGGGTGGGTCAAGAAGAAAAGGAGAGAGACAAAGCCTCCCTGAGAAACATGGATGAATGACTCCTCTGCGTTAACATTTCATGAGCCAACTTTATTTAGCTGGGTTGGAGAAGGGAAACCCTTTCCTTTGTTCCTTCCACCAACAACTTCCGGCCTCGGGCCAAATCGCAGTCTTGGCCACAAAAACAAAATTTTCTTTCCTCTTCACCCGTTCGTTTGCAACTCCCAGCAGGAATTATTAATCACCACACATCTCCTCCTCTCCAATACTGCCACAGACGTGATGGTCCTGAACGACATCATCAACCAGGCCGCGGCCCGCGGCTCCATGGACCACCCGTCCCGGCGGGAGTCGCGCAAGATCAGCCTGTTCCTGTCGAGCGGCGACGACGACGAGGAGGGGCCGCGGCTGAAAGAGCGCCTGGCCGCCGCGTGCTGCCAACTGGTCGACATCATGTGCGTGTGGGACTGCTGCGGCGCATACGTCAAGCTGGCAGAGTTCCTCTCCTTCATCATCTTCGACCCTTTCATCGACCTGTTCATCACGCTGTGCATTGTCATCAACACTCTCTTCATGGCGCTCGACCGGCACAACATGGACCAGACCACTCACGACACGCTCAAGCTAGGCAACTACGTGAGTCGTCATGGATGATCAATGGTGGCCAGAGTTCGTGCGAATTTCTTAATAATTTGTTTATCCTTTCTCTTTCCAGTTCTTTACTGCGACCTTCTGCATCGAAGCGATGATTAAGCTGATGGCCATGAGCCCCAAGTACTACTTCCAGGAAGGCTGGAACATTTTTGACTTCATCATCGTGGTGCTGTCTCTCATCGAGATTCCCCTGGAGAACGTCCAGGGTCTCTCCGTCCTCAGGTCTTTCCGATTGGTACGTGAGTTTTGCAAGACCTGCTCACATAATAGGACAGATGTGCGAATAAAGTTAAACTTTTCCACTTTTTCCCTCCCAGCTCCGTGTTTTCAAGTTGGCAAAGTCTTGGCCGACGCTGAACTTGCTGATATCGATCATGGGCAAGACAGTGGGCGCCCTCGGCAACCTCACCTTGGTGCTCTGCATCATCATCTTCATCTTTGCTGTGATGGGAATGCAGCTCTTCGGCAAGAGCTACGTCGGTGAGTCAGTTTGGAAGGGAATGAGAGCAACCTTTATTCATGATAGTGTGTTTGGCGATGGATGCAAAACTTAGCTGAGAAAACGTGAAGTGGATGGGGGAAAGAAATCGTGGGAGAGGAAGAGAAAAAAAAGGAAACCTGGCCAACCTTCGCCAAACTTTTCCTCTTTTCATCTTTCCTCCCCTGCCTCCTTTTTTTTTCTTTTTTCTTTTCCCCTTCTGTCCCGGTGCCAATCGAAGCACATTCTGCATCAAGTTTCTGTGGTTATAGTCAACAGAGAAGTTTGCCGAGAGAGTTTTTAAGTTACACATTAAACATCAACTGTTGCAGAAAAAAGGTCATTATTAATCATCTGAAGAAGCTCTCAGCTCAAGCATCAACAATCAACATCAAGCTTTCCTTTAGGGCAGAAGAAAACTACCTGCTAGAAACTATCTGCTTGCTAACTTAGGTGGCAAGGTTATCCTCAACTGCACTGTTCTCAAAAGAGACAGTTTACCTACCGTACATAGATTCTCCGTCTGCCACTTCTCAGAAACCGTCATTCCTCTCTCACACCACTGGTGTGTACTACACTTTTCTTCAGACAATGTGGACAAACTCCCCAAGAAGATGATGCCGCGGTGGAACTTTGTGGACTTCATGCACAGCTTCATGATCGTCTTCCGAGTGCTCTGCGGGGAATGGATCGAGTCCATGTGGGTCTGCATGTGGGTGGCCTCCAAGGTCTGCGTGCCCTTCTTCCTTGCCACCGTGGTCATAGGAAACCTTGTGGTGAGTCACTAGTCACTTTGCACATTTGAACTGGTTGCAGGGCTAGTAGCACTTAATGATATCAAGTTATAAATCTGACTTGTATAACCAATTTTCTTCCATGCAGGTTTTGAACCTGTTCCTGGCCCTGCTGCTCAGCAGCTTCGGGGCCTCCAACCTGTCTGCGGCTGGCGGCGCCGACGACGACACCAACAAGCTCGGAGAGGCCTTCAACCGCATCGGCCGCTTCCGCCGCTGGGTCCTTGGAGGAATCCTCAGCGGGATCCAGTTCGTCTGGTACAAGTTCATCAAGTGCTGCCGCAGCCAGATCGCTGCCAGGAGACGTGAGTCTAGCATGACTTTCTACTACTACTAGTCTACTACTACTAGTCTTTTTAATCTTGTTTTGACCTGTACCTAGAATTCTCCCTTTTCTTTGAGAAAGTAACTTTAGAATGCATGACGCCTGAGCTCCGATGTCTCTTCTATCTGGGGGCCCCATTCTGTCTCTCTTTCTCCCTCTATCCCCCCTCATTTTTCCCTCATTGTCCGAGCCATTGTTGTCCTTTCTCCCTGCTCTTCTTATCTCTGTCGCCAAGGCTGATGGTGCAACCTACGCCAAATCCCAGAAAAAGAGAGGGGAGAGGAGGGAGGGAAACGGGAAAGAGGAAACAAAGCAGGATGAAGTTAGGTGCCTGGCCGGTCGCGGCCGAGTTGGCGCCGGAGGCGGCGTCGGCGGCGTCGCGGGCGCTGTTGTCGCAGTAATCGACTTCATTACGTCGCCCGGAGAAAGATTGAGGAGCGACTTCTCCTCGTCCTTTCTCCTCTGCCTTCTCCCTTCCGTCCTCCTCCCCCTCTCCAAGATCCAGCATCCCCTCCTCTTTTTCATTTCCACTTCTCTTTTTGCCCCCTCCCCCCCCCCTCTACCTGCCCTCCTCCTCTTCATACTCCGTTTCCCCGTATTGTTCCTTCCTCTCTCGAGAAGAATGCAGCCTGACACAATTTTCTGCTGAGCTCTTGCACTCAACTTGGCCTGCGCTCCTTTCTCAATGCCGTTATACCCACTTCTATCTACCTACTTCCAGTTTTTTTCTCGTACGTTGCGTGTTTTTTGAACCCAAAAGAAGAACTTCAAGGTGTACATTTGACTCTGTATTCTCCTATCTCTGATGACAGTTGGGGTGATCCTATTTGTGTTTGCCTCCTGTAGTACGTACTACAGCAGCAGTGTATGTACATTATTCGCTCTCTTTCTCCACTTGAGTTTAGTTTAGCATGCGTTTGCATACTACATAGTAGGACTGCTGGGCATTATCATCGCTTGTTTTAATTTCAGTTTTATTTTTCCGTACGTGCGTTTGCTCTTCTCGTTGCGTTTGTAGCCTCTTCCCCTGGCTCTCGCTCAGTTCTGCATGAATCGTCGCCGCCTCCCTCGCCTACAAAGACGGTCGAAAAGGGAGGAGGAGGAGGAGGAGAATGCGACGACTTTGACGTAGCCTCAGAAGTCCACGACGACGCCTTCGAAGGCGTCGATGACGATGATGCTGACGAAGGCGCCGATGTTTCAGAGGCCCTGATGAAGCAGCAGGCGGCCGCCGCCTTCGCCGCCGCCGCCGCCCACGTCGTCGACGCAAAGATCGGGGACGGAATGGACATCGCCATCCACGGAGAGAACGGTGAGGAGCCTAGGAGGGCAGAATCAATCTCAGATGACATAAAGATGACATAAAGACGAAAAGATAAAAAATGTGCCTGCATACAGTTTTCCGATATTTTTTTCCGGATGGCAGATGTAAGTGATGGGCAATTAAGTGGAAGTAAAAGTTTGAAAATGGACATAATCTATTCAATTCCTTTATTGCTTTCTGAATGATGAGGATAGCATGAGTAGTCTTACACTACGAACTCTGTGGGGTAAATGGTGTAAGTAAGGTTAGGTACGTGGTAGACTGAAAGGAACCATGCAGTGAAAGTTTTCTGAGTGCCACCCTCCCTTCACAGTGACGATAGAAACTTTCTCCTCCCTTCATCTTGACCTCTCTCCCTCTCCCTCTCCCTTTCCCTGGACGTTTTGACCTCTTCCCTTTTTTCCTCCTCGTTTGTTTCCCCCCACCCTGAATTGGGGTCATTGATATGCATGGCTGAGAAGGGGGGTAGGGTGGGGGGAAGGGAGATCGGCTGAGCGGAAGAAAGGGGAGACTTGTGGTCCTGGGTGGAGGAAGAGAGAGAGAGAGAGAGAGAGAGACTAACGGACGGACGGTCGGTCAAGATAGGCAAAAGAAGAAAGAAAGAATGGAGGGAAAATGGATGCAAAGATGGGTGCGGAGTGAGAGAAGGGAGCAGGAGGAGGAGGACGGCCAAAGTTTGTTTTCCTTTGTCGTGACCGCAACCTCAGCGACCTCATACCAGTATGAAGATAGTCATGAAAGCTACAAGGAAAGTGTACGTACTTTTCCTCCCTTCCCTTCTCAGTAGTCAGACGGTCCACTCATAAGTGGTAGTGGTTGAGGAGCGAGAGGGAGAGAGCAAGACGAGAGTTGCTGCCCCAGCCAGATTGACCTTTTTCTCACGGGAGGGGGATGGTTGAGATGGAGTGGGGAGGAGGCAGGCAGGAAGGAAGGAAGGAAGGAAAGGGAAATGGGCCTTTCCTTCTGGCGTAGCAATGGTAGAGGAAGCGCTTAGAGGGGGGTGGGCAAAAAGTGGGAAGGAGAAAAAGAAAGACATTTTTCTCGTTTGCTGGGCAGATAAAGAGAAAGAGAAAAAGCGTCATGGCGTGAGGAGGGGGGAGAAGGAAACACAGTTAGCCGAAGACGCCGGGGGGAAAGGGATAACATGAGAGTTAAGGGAGGGGGGAGAAGAAGGAGGGCAAGAGAGAAGAAGAGAAGGAGAGACCTGATGATGAGGAGATGTAGGCTAGCCCAAGGCCACAGTAGCAAAAAAAGGAAAGGGAAATGTCCAAACTGCTTTTCCCGAATCATCGGGCAG
>JAAUYM010010039.1_pt1 | contig 13501 bp, 10 predicted proteins | sample 7278001 | NCBI WGS metagenome assembly JAAUYM01 (sample SAMN14350224, study PRJNA611818) | marine sediment metagenome | isolation source: surface marine sediment (1.8m) | place: French Polynesia: Moorea | collected 2018-08
CCACCCCACCCGCCCTGCCGCACCTAACAATTTTTGAGTTGTCCCAGTCCGCCACGGCCTTGGCCACCCTGGTGCCTGCTTTCTTGCTAAGCCTGGTCACTCCCTTGGCTGTGCCGCCGGCGTCCACGCTGGCGCTTACTGTCACGGACATAACCGGGGAAGACGACTGGATTGTTACAGCAGGGTGTCTAAGAAAAAGAAAGATTTGGATTCTAAAAAAAAAGAGTTTTGCCTACAGTTGTTACAGAAATCTGGAGGCCATGTTTCAAAAGAAATTTCGGGTTCTTAAAAGAAGCTCTGTAAGCAATTCAAGTGTTTTTTTCTGAGACACACGGCAAGTCGTGACTACAAGGTGAGTGTTCTCTCCTTCCTTCCTGATGAGATGCTTGAAAGCAACTGAGCTAGAGCATGTCAAGATTTTCAGACTCTTCCTGAAGGAATGGAGGAGGAGGAGCGGGGTACTTCAAAGTGTCACTTTTTTGAAAAAATGTTTGCCTGACTCTGATTTTTTTTCAAGGATGAATGGGGGTCAGGATGTACAACTCATCAAAATTTTCATGACTGACAGATCAGAGAGAGAGATTACGGCACCTTTGTGATGCTCTCATCGGGTATCTAGTAGGTGTTACTTATCTCTCTTTCTCCTTCGCTCCCTCTTGGTGCACTTAGGAGGTTGTGAGCCTCTGTCAGCAGTGGCGCTAATTAATTATTACGTATCTGGTACTCTGCACATCCTGTGAAATAATTGTTTGTATCTATCGTACTACCACTACTGCCCCAGCTAACCTTTATGCTCAATGTCACATCAATTAAAGCACTTCGGAGACTAATGGAGTCCCCGTTTCTCTCCCTCCCCTCCGCCCCATTTGAAAATCAAGCAGGTCAAAACAAACTTGTTGTTTCAAGAAAGCATTTCCTGTCCCACCACCTGCACAAAACTCACCAGATCCTCTTTAGGAGGAGAGGGACCTCTGGGAAGGTGCCAAGTTCGTCCTGGGCCACCTGGGAGGAGACTGCGGGATACTGCAGGATAGGATGCCTATCTTTAGTTCAAAGTATAGATTCAGAGGGGGGGGGGGTGTCGGGTGTTCTTGCGAACAGTCAGAAGATCAAACACAATTCGTGGGGAGAGAGAGGGAGAGAGAGAGAAAGAGAGAAGAGAGAGAAAGAGCTTCGTCAAGACATAATTCCGTTAATTAGAGCCTGCGCTTATCAAGAATCTGCCAACTCTTTGTGCACACACACACACGCACGTTTATTAAAGCGAATTATGTACCTAGTAGGACCAACATTCCTAGCACCTCTGGCCAATCAACACATCGTGGCAATTATGCATGCGGGATATCGAGAGTTTATGACGTGGGTAGCAAAAGCTGGTAGTAAAAGGAATATGGCTTCTTTCTTTTTTTTGCAAAGCACGCGAAATTACAAAAGCATCAGTCAAGTATTTCACACCTCGTCGACGCCCCTCAGCTCCACCTCCTTCTTGACGACGGGCACCGAGCCCCTCCTCTCCCAGTCCGCGTCCTGCCCCTTCCCCGCCTCCAGCCTCTCCACCTCCGCCTTCTGCGCTTCCTCCCCGCCCACCTCCGTGACCACCACCTCGTACACCCCGGCGGAGGAGGCGGAGGAGGCGGTCTCGTCGTCGCTGTCGCTCTCCTCCTCCTTCTTCCTGTCGGCCGCCGCCGCCGCAATCTCGTTCTTGGCGGTGGACACCACCTCGCTCACCCCAATCTTTGCATCTCGAATCTGCTCTTCTTTCAGAGCGGCTCCTCCTCCTCCTCCTCCTCCTCCTCCTCCTCCTTCTCCTCCTGCCAAGGCGTCCTTTTGCCATCTTGACAACTCCTCCTCCTCCTCCACGATGACGACTCCTCCTTTCGTCCTGTCGCCGTCGCCATCGTCGGAAGAGGAGAAAGAGGAGGAGGAACGCCTCCTCCTCTCCCCCGTGGTGCCTCCTCCCTGCCCCGTTGTGACAGTCGTCACCGTGGTCGTCGTGGTGAATCCCCCCTTCCTGCCTCCTCCTCCTTCGCTGCCTCCGGTCGCCATTGCCACGGCCTCCCTGACCATGGACCTCTCCTCTGTCCCCAGGATGGCCGAGTCGATCGCCCGCTCCAGACCTGCCACGTCCACCCGGCGCACGCCCCGGCCGACGACGCTCTCGTCGAAGGCGATCTGTGCGTGTGTGAAAACAGGGCAGAATTTGGATTGAAAATGGAATTAAAAAAAAAGGTCAAAGCCCAATCCACCCCCCCACCCTCCCACACACACGAACTCCCATACTCATATTACCATAGTAAAGAAAAAAAACTATGCTGTAGAGAAATTATAATGATGGTACAGTATTAACAACTTTGCCTATCTCCACTCTGGTTACAAGCATGAAAAGAATGCAAAGCATTCTGAACCGCTTCCAGGTAGTTTTTATATATTTTTGTTTGTGTAAAATTTAGCACTTTGTTGTTTAGATTACTGTTGTTTTTTATTTATTGTTTTTTAATGATATTTTAAAGTGTGACAATGCTGATTATTGCATTATAGTGAACCCCATTGCACCATACCCGTCTCTCTTAGGTTAACGCTGTCGGACTGGTGGAGGAAAGTCAAGACTGAAAAAAGGCAAACAACAACAACAACAGTAACAACAACAGGCACGGCTGGAAGACCGCGATGCTCGCGTTAAAAACTCTAGTAATGGCAAACCTTTAACTGCTGCCCACTAACTCCACTAGTACAATCTGAGTGATCAGGAGGGAGCAACAGCATTTACCCAAATGTGAAAAAAAATGTTTGACTAGCCATTTGCCCTAAATTTTCCCAACATGAAATAAGTCATGACATTTGCCCGACACTATCAAGAAAGGGACACTTTGAGATTAAACAGAATAGATCACACAAAAATATTGATCTTTGGTAAGAATGTTATTTTTTTTTAACCTATCTAAGGAGGCATAAAAGATGGAAAATAGGGTTACCCTCATTCCTCCCTCTCCTGCTCCTCCAACAGCTCCTCCACGGTTGGAAGAAGAGGAGGACGAGAAGTACGTGGAGGTGGCTTCGTGTCCTGCTCCTCCTGAGCTGCTGGTGTGGTGGTAGGTCACCACCTTCTCGCTGGTGTAGTGGTGGCTGCTGGTCGACGAGGACGAGGAGTGATGGCCACCGTCAGCGCCCCCGTGCTAATTAAACAGGCGAAAGTACAGTCAACCTTTCACTTACTACTTAGTAACACTTAGTAACTTAGTTTAGAAGCATTTGTAACTAATTATCAAAGGTCGACTGTCCAAGTACTAGAATGTCAAATGCCACATGCGTCACCTTGAATTCCTTCATCATGCGGCGGACGTGCTTCTCCTCCTTGGCGGGAGCAGCCGTCAGCATCGAGAAGGAGGAACCGCCGCCGCCGCCGCCGCCGCCATAGTGAGAGATGGTGGTCGTGGTCGACGATTTCACCTCGGCGGAGCTGGACTTTGACTTGGAGGAGGAGGGCTTTTCCGTGGAGAGGGTCTTCTTGGCCTTGGAGGTCAGCTTCTTCATGGCTGGTTCTTTTTTTTTTTTTTTAATGTCCCGTCAAGGCGCGATTCAGACTGCCCCTATCTGCGGAGCTTATCAGCACATAGTCCGCAACAAAAAAAAGTGACGTAATAAGAAGCATTAACATGCACTCTTCTATCAATCAGAGATTGTGGACGCACAGACGCAATAATGTGTGAGACGCGCTGAGAAGAAGGCTTGAACTTGGGCAAGTTACGTGTCTCTTTTTTATACTCTCTTTTTTTCTAGATGGTTTCACTTTCTTTCGATTACATGTACTAGTATAAACACACCGGAAAGATGACATAACAGCCACACGAGGAAAAAAAGCTGGCACAATTACCACTACTGCGCACCTATGCATGTTTGATTGACGTTTTTTTCTATCTGTACTCGCTGTTGAGGGCGCGGCCGATGACCAGCCTGCGCACCTCGCTGGTCCCGGCGCCGATCTCGTACAGCTTGGCGTCCCTCACCAGTCGGCCGGTCGGGTAGTCGTTGATGTAGCCGTTGCCGCCCAGGATCTGCAGGGCGTCCAGGCACACCTGCGTGCACTTCTCCGCGCAGTACAGGATCACGCCGGCGCAGTCCTTGCCGCTGCAGTGGCCCTGAAAAGAAATATGTAGTATGTGTGTATATACCCATCTTTGACTTAGGGCATGAATGTTGATTTTTTTTAACAAAAAAAACCAGTTCCGAATTATACAGTGATCTTGACCAAGTAATGGAACAAAAACGGATAGTATTCATTAAAAAAATTGCCAAGTTTTGACCAAAAAGTGGACATCTGACATTCCATAATCGCCAAGCTCCCTGTGTCAAGCAGACGGAGTCCTGACTCACCTGGTCTACCGCCCTGCCGACCGAGTAGAGGTAGGTCCTGCACGCGTTGAGCGTGGTGTACATGTCGGCCATCTTCCCTTGCAGCAGCTGGAACTCCCCGATCCTCTGGCCGAACTGCTTCCTCTCGTGCGCGTAGGCGAAGGCCACGTCGCAGGCAGCCTGTACATGAGAAAAAAAAGGTTTTTTTTTACTTGCCAAAATCGAGCAACCCGACAAACGTATGCTACAAATCTTTCTCGACCAGACATACCCATATACGTATACCCTTACCCTCATTGGTACACATCTGACATGTTTCAAACATGATAACTTGTTCGATACTTCGTAATAACTTCACCTGTTTTTATCTCACACATAGTTACGAGGTATGCCAACTGCCTTTCATATGAGGGGAAAAAAAAAAACAATCTTAACATGTACCTGGTAGTAAAAAGATATATGATCTTAGGTTCTACAGTACTAGTAGCTTAACTACTAGGTCAAAACTGTAACGAATTTAGGGCTGTCTGGTTTCCATGTTTGCTTTAAGTGAAAAATCTCTAATCCCAACGAATTTTTCCGAACCGTGTCAACTTCTGCTATGGAAGGAGGATCTAAAAGATGTTATTAGGTATGTATCGACGAGACAAAGGGTACGTCTGGTCGGGCAATTTTCTCCGTTATCCAGTGGAGTGCTCGCCTGCATCAGCCCGACGGGCGCCCCCGCCAGCACCAGCCGCTCCAGGTCCAGCCCGGACATCAGGACGTACACCCCGCGGTTCGTCTGCCCGAGCATGTTGCTCTCCGGCACCTTGCAGTTCTCGAAGATCTGGAAAAGAAAGCCTAGTTCCCTGTGTACAGTACATAGTCGATTCAACGAGAAAAGAGTAGTAATCAATAAAAAAAATATGCTTGTCTGATATACTGTTCTTGCGAAGTTCTTGCATTACATTTAGGCATACTATTAATGTAAAGTGAGATGCATTCTTATATAAATTACATTGAGGTCCTGGCCAACTTGAGAACAGTACGTAGCTAACTGGAGACAAAAGTCAGAGTGGCTAAATTTATATGATAAAGAACTTTATGTCTTTAGAGAACTAGCCTAAATAGTGTGGATGTTTGATTCCAACTTATGGGGAAACAAAAATCATACAAGCGTCTCACTAGTTCGCAAGTTCCCGATCCCCTGATGCCCAGCTTGTCGAGCTTGGGGCCGGAGGAGAACCCGTCCATGCCGCGCTCCACCAGGAAGGCGGAGATGCCATGCTGCGGCTTGGCGCTCTTGGGGTCGGTCTTGGCGTAGACGACAAGCACGTCGGCGTCCGGACCGTTGGTGATCCAGAACTTGGACCCGTTCAGCACGTAGTAGTCATCCTTCTTCTCGGCCCTGGTGGTCATTGAGACGACGTCGGAGCCGGAGCCCGACTCTGACATGGCCAGGGCGCCGATGTGCTCTCCGGAACAGAGCTTGGGCAGGTACTTACTTTTCTGCTCCTCGGTTCCGTTCCTGTTGATCTGGAGAATACCGACGGAGTAGTCGACACAAATATAGTAGTACATTAGTATTTATCATGAACAAATTATAACTGCATTTTCCATCCCTATCAAACATAAATTTCCAATGTTTTTGCATGTTACAACGGCAATCGGGGAAAAGGTGCACCTACCTGATTGACGCACAGGTTTGAGTGCGCTCCGTACGACAGGGACACGGCCCCGGACGCCCGGCTGATCTCCTCGTTGGCGATGATGTGGTCGAGATACCTGGATAAGACGCGCGGAACAGGGCTTAGCCTGCTGATCTGATGACTATATAGTGCCGCAGTAGTCCTCCCCCCTTCCCGCCCCCCCAAGCTCGCTCACTCCCTCCGGAATCACCCAGCCCATCCCCGAACCTCCGTAGTCCGGGTCGGCCGTGATCCCGAGCAGCCCCAGGTCGCCCAGCTTCCTCCAGAAGGGTCTCATCTTGTCGAAGTTGTTCTCCCGGTCGATCTCCGCCGCCAGCGGGGCCAGTTCCTTCTGGCAGAAGTTAAACACCGTCTCTCGGAGCTGGCGCTGCAACCGCAAAAAAAACTTTTTAGAAGAAAAAAGAAATCTTACCAACTGTACGTAACTACTACAGTACAGTAGAAAGAGGATCACTTTGGCACCCTGATCCATTTCTTGGTCCACCTATCAGTAGGAAACGTAGTTGATCCACTTGAGCGCTTGATCCACTCATCTAGTGATCCAAATATCTGCTTTCCACACAAGTACGTACCACTGTACATATGTTGGAAGAATACCTGGTCTGGTGTGAGTCCTAACACGACGTCGTCTATCGGGTAGTGCGTCATGACGGTCCTGGCGGCCAGCGCCTGGACGACGCGGCGCTTGTCCGGCCGCAGGAGGCGGCAGCACCGGACAAGGAGGGACATGGCGATGGCAAGGTGGACTGACGCGGTGCTACCGCGGCCGTACGGTGATCTGGATCTGGACGATGAGGCACTTGATGTATAGTATGTGGCTCTAGTCCAGTCCCGAGATTGGCACTGTGGGGCGAAGTGTACCCTACTACGAGTGCCGGGACTGCACTCCGCTCCACTCCGCTCCGCACCGAGAAGAACGCTTGCCCTTGGGCATGGAATTCTGAGACTGGAAAGGAAACTCTTTTTCTCCCCTGTTTTGTATGACCTTTGTGTACCTTAAAGAGGATATTCAACAAGAAGTTTACAAATGAATCATAAATCGAGTACTATAGATTGGTAGCAAACGTTATTTATATAATTAATATTTTTAAAGTGCATGACATCCAAGATATTTGGGGAAAAACCTTACTGTATGTACTACACAAATATGAGGCCAGCTTTTTTCAGATTTACTTCAATAACTATAGTACAGTTTGATGTGCTGAAATTTTGATACTATCCATTGGATTTTAAAGTCGGCCAAATTTTAAGTAATCTCATTTTTTTTAGAGAAGTTTCCTTTCCAGGTCTGAGACTTCCATGCCTTGGGAGAAGGCTAAAAGCAGCTGATGTCAAGTCACTTACCAGGCTTTGCTTTGCTTTGCCGCTTTACACTGACTCGGCTTTGCACTGCACTGGGTCTGCAGGCGTCCATTGCAAACGAGACGGGACAACCTCTCCGCTGCTGCCGTCGTCCCAAAATCTGCCACGGAAGTCTCGGACCTGGAAAGGAAACAAAAAGTTGGTTGATTTTTGTATGACCTCTGTAGTATACGTACTGTAGCTTAAAGAATATATTCTTCCAAAACATATTTGTGTCTGTTTGTGGCAAAGAGAGAGACGATATGCCTCTCCTTTCTCGTTCAACTCAATCTTCTCCTCAACCTCTTTCTCCTGTACTCCATAGCCTCCATTTTTATCAACTCAACCCTTATTCTCTCTCTTTACTTCCTTGTTTCCTAATCTAGCCTCCGCAAAAATCTTATTATCTGATGACTAGTACAGACTTTACTTGCATATCGGAGTTCAGATCACATAGGTACTGTGCCGAGCTAAATATTGGGCCAGTCAGTACGTACATTGCATTTAAACATCTCTATGACAAGACAACAACTCGCGCAACCCCTGCTTGCGTCTTCTTTCCGTCGTCATCTCCTTTATTAGATTCACTTGTTGGAAAAACATGTTCAATTAAATAAATGCTCAATGCAATGGTCAGAACCAACCGCCCACCCAACGTCCCACGGCTTCGAAGCCGAGGGAGAAGTCGACGAAGTCTTCCTCATCCTCCTCTTTTTCCGGCTCCTCGGAAATCGCGACGGCGAGGGAGGCCAGCAACAGCGTGGTGAGGAGGACCAACTTAGAGTTCAGCAAAGTTGGCGTCTTCATCTTCGTGCAATAAATGGATTTTTACCTAGTAGGATAATTGGTTTTTATATCCACTCTGAGCTAAAAAAAACCAGTTGAATGCTTGTTTTGAGATTAGACGACAGGCAATTTTGTATCAATTATTGCTGCTTCACTTGGCGCAAGGGTCGAGTGCAAAGAGAGAGAGAGAGAGAGAGAAAGAGAGAGAGAGAGAGAGAGAGCATTACAGTAAAATTCCGGCAGAAAAATGTCGTACCTTAAGTGTAACGTGTACCGGCAGTACCGGTAGATAATAGGCAGTTAAAAATTTATTCAAATTTTACATAAATTTAGCGTAAATTGGGAAGCATAGTTTTAAGATCTTTTTTAATTATTGTAGGCGATAAATTTGACAGCAAAACTATTTACCTATTTTCAATATTCTGTACAGTAACTGCCTATAAGAAGCGCACAGTTTTTCTTCCTGAACTTGAAATCTATTTTTCTTAAATGAACCCAAAATTCGAATTGGTTGCCTGCTCTCTTCTAATCTTTCAAACAAATGTTCACTATTTTTTCCTGCGGTAAGGCGGACGGGTCTTAGAACGTGACCGATTTCACAAAGTGGAGCAGCGTTTTTGTGTTTACTATTAACTACACAACATGCAATTTCCCCTTTTTTAAATCAGATATGGGAAAAATGGTGCAGTACTGAGGAAATGTAAAAAAAAAAAATCAGCAATGAGATTACGCACTCTGCTGACAGTTATTTCTAATGCCTCCTGGGTGCAATTACTCTGATTGGGGTAAGATGATGCACCACAACTTGCCAAGAGTTCAACGTGCACACGTAAGGGATCAGCCTAAATTTCACGGATATGGTTCCGGCCAACAATTTTCTCCTAACCGGTCACCTTGCCACCACCATCCTGCCGGGCCTGACCTGCTCCTTCCTCACAACCGGCTGGGGCAACATCACGTGCCGCTGCACCAGAGGTGCCAGCCCTTCCACAGGGGGGGGCGCCCCTTTCAGGCAAGATGCGGGCACAACTGTGGCCATCGGGTGGTCCCCCGGGCCGGGATGTACCTGACCCAGTCGGAGGGGGAAAGGCGCATGGTGAAGAGCCGGGACGGGAGGGACGTCAGCATATACCTGCGGGAGATGGACCGGGTGGGCACCGGGACATTCGGCACCATCGTGGGCACCCTCGTCAAGGTGCACGGACGTCAGACGGAGAAACTGGCTTTGAAGATCACCAAGCAAGGTGAGGAAGACCTGGGTGTCTTGGAAGCCAACATCCTGCTGCAGCTCAGGCACCCAAATGTCATTGGGCTCAAGTACTACTACGAGGCAAACGGCAGTATAAACCTGCTGATGGAGATGGTGGAGGACGGAGACCTCTACCACCTGATACACAAGCGCTACAATCCCCTGAACGGTCTCGGCGTCTTCACCGAGCTGTTTGCCTACCAGATGTTCCGCGGACTGGCGTACATCCACAGCAAGGGCATAGCCCACCGGGACATAAAGCCGGAGAACATCCTGGTGTCCACGGCGACCGGCATGGTCAAGATTGCGGACTTCAACTGTGCATCCAAGCTAGCCGAGAAGCCGGAGCACTCGCCCGTGGTCGGGACGAAGATCTACAACGCTCCGGAACTCCTGCTCGGCTCTCGCCTCTACAACGAGAAGGTAGACATCTGGAGCGCCGGGGTGGTGATGAGCGCCATGATAGTGCGAAAGTCGATATTCCTCTTTGGGATCACGGACAGGGATCACATTGAGCCGTTTGATCGCGTGCTGGAATTCCTGGGATCCCCGACGTCGAACGACTTTGAGTGCATGAGGATCGCTCCGGAGGACCGTGAAAAGTGTCCGGCCGTCCCGAAGACCAGGAGCTTCCACCAGGCCTTCGGGAACGCCCTTGGCATCCACGACAAGAGAATGTTGATGGACCTCATACCACACATCTTCACCTACAAGGTGTACAAGCGCTTTACGGCGGCGCAAGTCTGCTCCCATCCAATGTTCGACACCCTCAAAAGCGGAAGCCTGACTCTCCCGAACGGCAGACCACTGCCAGACGTCTTTGATGCAGAAGAGGGCTCAAATGCAAATGAAGAGAAGAAAGAAGTAGACTTTGATACACGCGTCAATTTGATGTACACATAGCTCTTGCTTGTCTAATAAATTGTACGAGTAAATGCAATATGCAGAAAAATACGGTACGGGAACAAAAACCCCTCTTAATTTGATTTCTATCTTAATCATTATGGCATACTTTCCTGGACCACAGAGAGGTTGAGTGAGTGCGGGAGAAAATCTTGCGAAGCTCAAGAGAAAGAGCAAAACAAAACATTAAGACAACCTAAACGTCTTTCTCCGTGTCGACATGGACGGCGAGGAAATGTCTGACGAGAGGGCACATCACGTCGTCTCCGGATTGGACAACAGCTCCTTCATCCGCGTCGTCTTTCCACACCTCTTCTTGCGCTTCTCCAGCTGGGAGGTCCTCCTCCACAGGGCCTCCACCGCCAGCAAGGATGAAGAAGCGGGGGTAAGCCTCCTGGACCTCCTCCTGCTGGAGGTGGAGGAGGTCCTGGAGCGGCTGCACGAGGCCCTTCTGGGATTTCTCCGCCTCGATACGGAGAAACCACCGCGGGGAGGAGGGAGGCCGCCCGCCAAGGGGAGGAGGAGGAGGGGGAGGAGGAGGAACGGGGTGGCTGCTGATAATGACACTAGGATCTTGAGCGAGAGTATGAGCGTCGCGCTGTCGCTTCCCCCTGGGCCCTGGAGGGTCATCGATCCGCTGGCCGGCGCCAGGGAGTTGCTCGGGACAGGCGCAGCCTCGGACACGGACGACGACAAGAAGGAGGAGCAGCAGCAGGGGGCGTCCAGTAGGAGGAGCGTAGACAGTCCAGCAGACTTTCCCGTCAGGATCGAGCGCAGTCGCGCCGCCCCGAGGCCTCGCCGCCAAGGCGGCCAGTTCCGCTGCTCCAAGTGCGACGGTAGCTCCAGCTTCGACACCGCCAGGGGCCTGAGGCGCCACGAGAAGCTCTGCCGGGCCCTCAGCCGAGGGGAGAGGCCGAACGCCAGCGGACTCTACCCGTGCACCAAGTGCACCAAGGAGTTCTGCTCCCGCAGGTGGGCCGCCACTCACGAGAAGAAGTGCGACGGGCGGCTGACGGTCCTGCCGCAGTACCGTCGGATCGGCGGCGGAGAGTACGCCTGCGCCGCCGCCGGGTGCGACTCCAACCAGACCTTCTCCGGGCTGTATGGGCTGAGGGCGCACTTCTTCAAGGAGCACCTCTCGGACGAGCAGCGGGCGTTCCCGTGCGACGCCTGCGGGGCGAGGTTCGCCTACCGCACCCACCTGAACGAGCACGTGCGCAGGCGCCACCTGAGGCCGCACCAGTGCGACCTTTGCGGGCGCCGCTTCGGGGAGGGCGACAAGCTGCGCCTGCACCGGAGGACACACACCGGGGAGAAGCCCTACGCCTGCAAGCAGTGCTCCTACCGGACGGCGAAGAAGTACAACCTGGACGTGCACCTCAGGAACAAGCACCCGAGCGCTGAGGAGGTGGCAGAAGGCGGGAAGGTGGAGGAGGGAAAAGAAGGAGGAACCCTCGTCGGATCGTCGTGCTGTGAGATATGTGGAAGGGCCTTCAGGACGCTGGTGGCGCTTAAAGGCCACATCACGACGGCGCACACAGACCAGAAGGAGACGACGAGGGCGACAACGACGACGACGACGGAGAAGAAGACGAGGCTTAGGAACAGCGTCTCTGTGGGCAAAGAGGCGCAGCCAAACACGGTTGAAGAACACCATCTGCAGCAGCAGCAGCCTCTGCCGTTGGTAAATGCGCCTGCTGCTGCAAAGGACGAGCCCTTGGAGAACGACGAAGTCTCCGCGATGGCCAGTCAATACCTTCTGGAGTTGGACCCGGTTCCGCCCGGGGCGGCGAACGGGCAGGCAGCGCACCATCAGCAACAGCACCTGCTGCAGATGCAGGAGGTGGCGGAGCAGGCGTTCGTGCAGATACAGACGTCGGGAGACGCCATCTTCAACCAGATGCTCAGCCCGGCGCAAATGTTGCCGCAGCACCAGCAGCAGGAGCAGCAGCAGCACCACGTGTTTCATCCAGCGCAGCCTGAGGCGGGCTCTTCTCAGGCTCAGATGTTGCCCCCGCTGCTGCCGCCCTTGCACCAGGAGCCCCCTCCGCCGCAGCCGCCGCAGCCGCCGCAGCCGCAGCCGCCGTCACAGCTAGCTTCGTCCGATCTCATCACGACTCTCGTTCCCACGTTGCCCGCCTCCACGGAGCAGCTGTCCATGCAGCCGTCACAGTTTGGTCTTGAGCACCAGCAGCAAGAGTAACGACCGACCATATTTACATGAGAAGTGTGTGTACTAGTACTATTCAAGTTACGAGTAAATAAAACACTATACTTTTCGACAGATCTATTCACTTACAGTAAATTACGCATACTTAAGGAACTCCGAAGTTGCAAAGACGTAAATCCGACACATACGAGCAAAAAAAGATCACTTCAAAAGATGTCCCAGATTCTATCACAGCTTTCTTCTTTCTTTTTTGTCCTTCCATCTGACAGTCGTCAAAATTTAGCAAGGAAAAACCATGACGTCAACTGGAAGTCAAGTAGTGTTGTCAGTCAACCTATTATATTGTCTCGCGCTGTTCTTCCTTCAACAGGCCCTCTTGATCCTGGGCCGCAGGTGCGGCTGTTGCCGTCAGGGCCACCGTATGGGCCCTGTACGTGGCCAGGGCCGAGAGCAGCGACAGCAGGACGACCCCGTGGACGACTCCGGCCCACCCGAGGTACTGCGACGTCGCCCCGACGAGGGGCCCCTCCAGGATCGCGCCGGCGCTGCCGAGACCGTTGACGATGCTGGTGACTCCGGCGCCGGCTCCGCCGCGACCAAGGCGCTCCCCGACGGACATGCTCACAGAGCCGGTCAGCAACGAGTCGGGACCGCAGTTTGCCGCACCTGCACGAGTTGTCGTTATTGTTAGTATTAATTATTATACGTAGCAATTATTAATAATTACTAGCCTAAAGCTACCCGCCTTGCTGGGTAAAATTTCGCAATGGCCAAAGACCAAATTACGACTCGCCACACTGGGAGGCCTTCGGCCTCCCCGTGTGGCTCGTCGTACCTGAGCTCGCTTCGCTCGCTAGGTAAAAGATCAATTTTATCATTTTGGGCTTTTACTGACTACAATCAAATTACGACTCACCACACTTGGAGGCCTTCGGCCTTCCAGTGTGGCTCGTCGTGCCTGAGCTCGCTTCGCTCGCTAGCTAAAGAACAATCTTAGCATCCTCTCTTTCC
>JAAUYM010132334.1_pt1 | contig 13494 bp, 8 predicted proteins | sample 7278001 | NCBI WGS metagenome assembly JAAUYM01 (sample SAMN14350224, study PRJNA611818) | marine sediment metagenome | isolation source: surface marine sediment (1.8m) | place: French Polynesia: Moorea | collected 2018-08
CGGTCAAAAACTTTTATTACCAAGTAAAACAGCCCAGATAGCAGTCTTTCACCACGACGATAATCGGAATAAAGACCCCCAACTCCACAGCCATTGTGTAATTCTCAATCAAACTCAATGTCCAGACGGAAAATGGCGAGCCGTAGCTAACGAACAACTCTACAAACAGCAGAAAACTATCGGTGCTTATTACGACCACGAACTAGCCCGTCAACTACAGCAATTGGGCTATCAGGTTGAATGGACGAGCGACCATACCTTGGAATTAGCTGGAGTAGATAAAGAAAAGTTAGATGCAGTTTTCTCCACTCGCAGCAATCAAATAGAAGCAGAATTAGCCCAACTGGGATTAACTCGCAGTAGTGCTACCGCCGAACAAAAACAAGCAGTTTGTCTCAAGACTCGTCAAGAAAAAAAACAACACCATCACCCCCAAGATAGAGTCAAACAGCTAGAAGAATGGCAGCAAAAAGCCAGAGAAAATGGAATTGAGTTTAATCAACCAACCGAATATCATCGCGAGCTATTCGAGCGAACCTACAATAACCCCTTCCCTGAAAATAATCTAAAAAATCTGATTGGTAACGCCACATCCATGCTGACAGAGCTTAGCAATGCCTTTTTCCCCCACGAATTACTCAGGGAATGTTTGCGTCAGAGTCAGGGAAAATACAATCCAGAAAAGATACAAACAGAAATAGCTCGATCTAAAGAATTTGTGACCACTCGTGACGGAAGATTAACCACAACAGAGGCACTTAATAGAGAACAAAAGATTATCCAATTAGCAAAAGCGGGAAAAGACAGTCAAATTCCCCTATCCAGTATCGAACGAGCCGAAGCAGTCTCCCAAACCCGTTCTCTCAACCAAGGACAAACTACTGCTTTAAAACAGATGGTTACAAGTCGCGATAGTGTAATTCTGATTCAGGGTAATGCTGGTGTGGGTAAAACCTATACCATGAAAGCTTTTGCCTCGACAGTAGGAGACAAGCAACCGATTCGCGGACTAGCCCCCTCTGCTGCTGCTGCCGACGTACTTCAAAAAGAAAGTGGGATAACTTCTCAAACCCTTGCCAGCTATCTTCTAACCCCTATTGAGCAACTTACCCCACAAGAAGTAATCCTCGTAGACGAAGCGGGAATGATTTCAACTCGCTCAACCGAACAACTCTTAGAAAAAGCTCGCTCACTCAAAAGCCGAGTCATACTCATTGGAGATACCAAGCAGTTATCAGCTATTGAAACTGGCGCACCATTTAAACTACTGCAAGAAGCTAGTTTACCCACAGCCATTATCGACCAAAACCTGCGACAGCGCGACCCCTCCCTCAAACAAGTGGTAAATTTCCTCGCTACCCATGATAAGAATCCCGATAGTGTCAATGAAGCATATCAAAAACTAAACCAGTCGGGGAAAATTAAGCAAATTGAAGAAGATGAAACCCGCATTAAAGCTATTTCCGACGATTATTTAAGTCGCCCCATAGCAGTTCGTCAAAAAACCCTAATCTTAGCCAGCACCAATGGAGATAAACAAGCCATAGCTAGTGCAGTACGTCAGGGTTTAATCAATGAAGGAACATTAGGAGATAATAACCTACAAATTCAGATCTTAAGACGCAAAAACATCGATAAATTTGCTCTGACCCAAGCCCATCACTATCAAAGGGGAGATGTCATCAAATTTCAAACCGATTCAGCTAAATTTAGCAAAGACCTCTACTATCGCGTTACCTCAATTAATCCCGAAACCCAAACCGCTACCTTAATTGACACAGTAGGACTTACTGAAACCCTAGAGCTTAATAAATACAAACAAAGAGAAGTATATCAACTACAGGAGTTAGAAATAAGATCGGGGGAGCGGATGCGCTTTACCAAAAACATTCGTACCGCAGATTATAAACAACTAAACGGACAGCGTTTTACCGTCGAGAACATCAGCTCAGATGGTCAAATCGCTATTAATAGCAACGGTAAGACCCGAAATATTGACCTCGAACGGTTACTCCACAGCGATTACAGTTATGTAGATACAGTCCATAGCAGCCAAGGACAAACAGCCGATTATTGTATTTACTCCGCAGCTAATGCAAAAAGTTTAACCATTGGCAGAGAAAGCTTTTACGTAGCAGCTAGTCGCGCACGACAAGAGTTTGTAGCTTATACCGCCAGTACCCAAGATTTAGGGGTTACAGTTCAGATTAGCCGAGCCAATGAAAATGCCCAAGATTTGGTCAATTCTTCCGTAACCGAAGAAAAAGTAGTAAATAATGCCCAATCAAAGCTACAAGCAACTCAAACAGTTAAACCCCAACAAGACAAACCTTCCCTAACATTAACAGAGCAAACACCTCAGCCCGAACAAGATAAACCATCTAACCCTTCGTTAACATTAACAGAACAAGAATCCAGCCATTCCAGTAATGAACCAGATGAATGGTCAGTCAGAAACGAATCAGAAACCAACCAAGAAAGAATCAGATTTGACCGAGTTATTAATAGCCTTACAGACTCTAGCAGACGGTCAGAAGAGTTGGCAGCCAACCTTCGAGGTACTAACTCAGAAGCTACAACAACAGGAACAGACCAATCGGACTCTCATCGAGAAACAGAACATAATAGAGCAGCAGAAGAACTTACAAGAGAATTTCAAAAGCTCGAACAACGTGCAAAACGCTCTAATCTCAAGAATCGAAAAACTAGAAAACCATCAGAAACGAGCCATAGCAGAAAGCCAGGACAATTTATCGCAAAAATTAAACAGTTTGCAAGGGACATCTTCACAGATAATCAGAACGCTGAGACAGGAGAGGTATGGAGTTCTCAACAGATTGGGAGCAGCGATGATTATCAAACCCCTAGAACTGCTCAAGGGAATTTGGATTATTCTATTGATTATCAGTTTGGGGACTTGGCTACTCAACCGCATCAGTCCCCCCAACAAAACAATACTTCAAGAGATCAAGGGCAGAGTCAACAACAACGAAATCCGTCTCAATCGAATCGAGAACAAGCTAGAAAAGTAAAACCCTCACAATCATCACCCTTATCTCAACCATTGAGTAAGGATGAAGTAAACCAAATTGTCCTCACAGCTACATCAGCCATAAAACGATATGGCTCAGAGAGGGATAAAAAGACCACCTTCAACAACTCCTACTATCAAGTTGAGAAATTCTCGGTGTTTGAAACCTACGGCTATCGGAGCTATCTCACCATAGATGCAAAAGATGGACGAGGAAGGATTCTGACCCTGAAAGGACAAAACTTCCATCCTGCCAATCTAAAAACTCAAGAAAACTACCTGACTAAACAAGATGTGTTGACTTTTGAGAAAATTCAATCTGTTTTAGACTATTTCCAACAAATCCGCAAATTCAAAGAGAATGCTGAAACAATCCTGTTGAGGTATGGAAAACGAGACCCGCAGCATCCCCTCTATGGGACTTTTGAAGGGTCAAACTATCGGATTGAAAGAGACGAGAAGACGTTGCGGATTACGGCCAAAGATGGAAGGGGAGAAATTTTCAACTATCCAAGCGCTCCCTATACTCGGAATCCAGATAGAGAAGCGATCTCGAATCTTAATCGAGAGGATGTGGAATTGTTTTCTAGCGTAGCCCAGGAAATCAAACAAGAGCGACGGGAAGCTCAACTCAGATGGCAGAAAGAGCAGTCGCAGACACGACAGCAAGGCAGGGGTCTTGAGCGATAATTCCTTTTTTCTGGTTGTGTTGTTTTATGTCTCAAAGCCAATCATCTCACTTTATATCAGCAAGTTCAATTAAAACAATGAATATCTCACCAAGACGTTGCCAATTCCCCCAGAGCAGATTACTAAGTTAATTGGTTTTGTATAGTGGACTTTAATATACTAGTATTTTGCAGGGTTTGCTAGTAAGGGGTTGAGTAAGGAGTAAGGAGTAAAGGCGATCGCGTTGTTCAGTGACAGGTCATGACACTTACTCGTCATCTGACGTCATAGCTACTATACTGCGAGCGGCTGAGATTTGGACTTTTTCTAAAGAGGTGAAAGCATTGTCTGGTTTGAATCGTAGGATTTTATAAAAAGTCCACTTAGTTCATTTTTAACCCGCTCGCAGTATAAATGACACATCATGACATCTTCTCGTCATCCTCTGTCATAGCTTTTGTGCGTCAGCTTCTAGGAGGCTAAAACCCTTACACAGCAACAGATTTCCCAATGAACATTGTTTATGGCAGCAGCTAGTGACACACTATGACATCTTCTCGTCATCTGATGTCATAGTCCCAAAAATGCGATCGCTAACTTTTGACTTTACCCTGTCACCAAACCTTGCAGTAAACCAAATAGCTGATATTTGACACTATCGCCCACTGAATCAAGGAAATCCTTAAATATTTGCCATTCAACCTGAATAAAATCAGCCAGATCTTGAGCTACTTCTAAAGCATTCTCGGTAATATAAGCTCTAAATTTACTATCACCTTCCCTAGCTGATACACCAGATTGAGCTATTTTTTGCTGGACTTCTCTTAGCGCTCCAATTAGTCGCGGCTCATTTACCTGATTTATCACAGATAAAGCCTGGTTATTGTGTAATTTATTCAGGCTATGTGTGACCAGCTTGAGGCTATGTAGGGAGAATAGTTTAGCGATTTTTTCTCGAGAAAGATTTTGCGGATTGTTGTTGACTGATTCCGATAAATTTAAAATCTCATTTTCCACCCATTTAGTCCATTTGTTAGCGGTTAATTCAAGGCAAATGGGTCTATAGGGCAAATTAGTATTTTCTTGACAGAGAATATACACTCGATAAGAGCGATTACCGTCTTGAGCTGGCACCCATTCCGATCTGAATTTCATGCCGATCATTTTGAGTAATCGGTTAATCTCTCGAATTGAATATTTGCTTACCCGATCTATCCCTAGCTTTTGCCTCAGTCGCGGACTGCGTCGTAGCTTGTTGTAGATATCCTTGATAATTTCGTTTTGGTAGGTAAATTTAGTTCCTTCTTCGGCATTTAAGATGCGATCTAATCCAACTTCTCTTAATCCCTGGGTTAATTCGTACCGGCGCGAGAATTCCCAAAGTGAGATATCGTGATTGCGTAGTAGATTAGTGGTTATGTAGCGTAGCTGTTTATCTCTGAGGGCCTCAGCGAGCGCTGGATTGTTGAACAGGAATAAATTATCGATGCGTTTTAGATAGTTCGGATGTTTGAAGACGGTTTGATAGATAAATTCCTCGTCCCAAATTTCAGTATCTTCAATCCCTGGCAATTGTCGCAGTATCCCAGCTTTTATCTGGGCATATTTCTCTAATTCTGATTTGGGTAGGGTTCGATCTTCTTCATCAATTTTTGAGGGCTCAGCGAGGAAAATTGAGGCAGAGCGATCTCGTTGAATGCCTTCTCGAATTTCTTTAAGTTCTCGTTTGATTCGGGCTGACGATCCTACTTGAGCCTGATTGATGGTGTAACCATCTTGCTCGAAGGCAAAGAGAATTGTTTGTTGGTAGTTGGATTTCTCAAAAGCTTCGATGTCCTGAACCGTTTGAGCTGTTTTGGTTTCTATCCGCTGGAGATTGCGATCAAATGATTCGGAAATTCGCTGTAAGAATTCTTCTTTCTCCTCAAGGGCAAAAATTCTATCTTGAGAATATTCGGTGATCTCGTTTATTATTTCCTGGTAACCGCGCGAGATTTGTTTGGCTACTTTTGGTGATTGATTGACCCATAAATGAGTGGGAATATCATCTCTAATCCTTTGGGAGATTTGTCTAATTGAATCAACGCCCAAAGTACCGAAAGCTAGGATAAATAAATCAGTGAAGTAACCTTTAATCGAGATATCGATTCCCGATTCAGCACTGGGAGAAAGGATTAAAGCGTCAATCTCGTTAGCTGTCAGGTAGGCATCAGGATTAGCTAAAAATAGCTGTTGATCTTTGTTGCCACTGGTTAAGCTGTCGATCCTTAATGTCGAGTAACCGAATTTGGTTAGCAGTTCGTCTAACTCCTCACAATGCTTTTGAGAATCGGCTACGATCGCTGGACGGGGAGAATTAAGCATTTTGGCAATAATCCCAGTGCGATCGCGGTTGTTAATTTTGCCGTGACAAGTTACAGATCCTGTGTAGTTATAGAGTTGTCTTGCTTTTCTATAAGCATTTTCGATCCGCACTATTTCCTTGTCTGGTGCGGATTCTCTCAGAAATTCAACTACCCAATCATTTAAATTTCCATCTAGGGCAATTACCCTTGAGGCTCGTCTAATCGCTTCTTTGAACAGATTAATAATTTGATTTCTGCTCTTCTTGGGGATTGTGGAGGAAGTTAGCAGATGGGGAATGATGCTTTTTACTTCATCGAGGATAATTATCTTATCGTCGAAATCTTCGGGCTTAAACTTAAGCAGGGAATCAACACAGAGCGCGAATTGACCATTAGGATCGAAGCGCATATCTTGAAAATTATCTTCGTGGATGTGGTAGAACCCCGTCGCTTCGCAGAAATGACGTAATAAAGTGTTGCGATATCCTAGAGAAAAAGCGCCAATTTTCGACCATGACTCGCTGAGCCATTTTTTGAGTAAGGTTGTCTTGCCAGTTCCCAGACCAGATTTAATACAGGTGATTGTTCCTTCTTGGGGAGTCTCAGTAATGCCCTCGCTGAGCCATTGCTGATTTGTCAGAATATCGCTGGTAAATTTTCTGTTGTTGTACCAGGTCAGGAATTCGGGATTAGTTAGTGGGGTGAGTAATTCCTGCGCTTCCTGGGGCTTCAGGTAATAGATGGTTGTATCGGGGGCAATCTCATCAATGTCATTTCCCTTTTCATAGAAATGCCCCCAATAAGCGATTTCGAGGTCGTAATCTTTGTAATGCTCAATTGCTTTGAGATAACTTCTTGAAACGCTGTCGTTTATGCCTGAATCAGGGATTAAAGTAATCTTTATGGGCGATATAGATTCCAAGGTGTTGATTTTCTGTCCCTGATTTATCTTGAATCCATTCGGTCCCGAAGTAGGTTTTTGATTCTTTAAAATTTCTCCTGATTTCATTGTCGAGTTTGTTAAATGAGGAGAAATCATCAAGGATTTTGAGCGCTCTGCTGTCTTTAAAAACAATGACAAATTCCTTGTAGATGCCGTAGATAAGTTTGTATTTGATAATTGCTTGGATGAATCTTTTGATTGATATGTCGGGGAAACTTTCTTCGCATGAGATTGTGTGTGGCATAAAATTTGCTCCTGAATTTTTTCGAGTTCTTTTTTAAACAGGTTCGGGCTGCTAGTAAAATCATTTCCTGAAAATCCGATTACTGGATAGCCTAATCTGTTAGCTGCGATCGCGCTTTTATATTCAAGTCCTTCACAAATGCCGATTCTGGTAAAGTCTGTCCATTGTTCGGGATAATGAATAGCGCTCGGGAATTCTTCATCGATGTCAGAAACGGGGATTTTATTGTCGATGCCCCTACCTGAGCTAGATAGCCAGGTATATTTTCCCAGTTCTTTAGCTTGCCAGTTTTCGTTATTGATTCTCAGTCCGACAAATAGTCCATCAGCATTGATGACTGGACATAAAATGCCTGAATCGGGATTATTTAATTTGTTGCCATTGATACTTACACCAGCAAGTCTGCTATCAACTGGAATAGAGAATTTATGCCATTGGTTAACCGAACGATAACCATTCTTTTCTATTTGAGCTGCTGTTAATCCACGTTGTAAAAGTTGTTTTCTATGAGATTCGTCTAATTTAAGTTGACTTATTAGTTTTCTAATTTCTTTGTCTCTTTGCTCAAGAGAAAGAGAGTTTCTTATCTTTTGTCTCTTCTGCTCTTGTTCTCTCTTCTCTCTTTCAAGTTTTTCTTGTAAATATTGTTCCTGGTAAGCTTGATTCTTTTTGTTATCTTTCCAAGCCTCAGTATCGGGCAGATATGCCCACATTCCAATACCTGTCTGTTGCGCGTGGCCTCGAAGAATGTAATTTGGATTGTTGGTGGTTCCCTTACAGAAAATAAGTCTTGAAATGTAGCCCGTATCACTTATTGATTCAAGGTAATTACATCGTTTTTCTGCTCCGAGACATATCGGGCATTCTCCCTTTCTAAATTTAATAAAATTGCTCAATTCTCACCTTCACTTCTCACGAATCTCAATGCCAGTCGAGGGAGCTAAAAGTAATCACGGGAAGTAACGCTCTTTTTCCCCCGGCGCTACTCTCCTTTGAATTTCACTAACTTCAATATCTTTTGAGCTGGTTTCTATCTCTGCAACTATAGTTTCGGAAATATGCGGACTAAAGACATAGATTTGAACGCAAAAGGATGTATGATCATTTTGAGTGCTAAAGCTGTGGTATCGCGTAATACTGGTTTTTGATCCTGTTTGAAGAGCTACCGTGTACACATAAGTCGTCCAGAAGTCCTTTGAAAATCTCAAACCTCATATTCCATAAGGACTGTGGTGATTTTAGTTTAATTATCAATAATCTCTGATTATTGATAATTAGCAACGGTAAGATGGGACTTTCAGGATTACATGATCAATTGATTTCAGAGCAAATGAATCTTGGAACAAGATGTGTGTACACGGTAGGTTTCAAGAGGGGAAACAGGATAATATAGTTACGCCCTGAATAAGGGTGACCAACCGCAGCGTATGGGAGGTTCTCTTTGGTCGTACAAAAAGTCTTTTTCTTGTTTAGAATCCGTAATTTATTGGCAAATTTTTATCAAATACTTTTTGGGTATATTCCTCCCCCATTATTACTTCAAAAACTAGTTTGAGAAGGCTAGTAACTAAATTGTGGTGTAAGTAGGCATGAAAGCTTAAAGAAGCTACTTGTGCTTCCAGTGTTTGATATGTCATGATTATGATACTTACTAAAGTTTAATGAATGGGCGGTTTGGGTATTAAGCAAACCGCCTGTTTGCTTACATGTAATTCTAGACTCGTACTCTTCTAAAGTCAAGTAGTACTTGTATTTTTCTTGATGAGTACGTTACTATTGAGTAAACAAAGTGTTTTTTGCTATGGCTAGAAAGCGAGGTAATCCAGAATTTGGGACAAAATATAGAACTCCACGTAAAGAGGAGACTCCTTTTGATGCACAGATAAAAATTGATATACATTCTCAAACTAAGTCTAAAGTGGTTAAGCTTGCCAGGGAAAAAAACTGTTCTGTTCCTGATCTAGTTAGAGAAGCGTTGTATAGATATCTTGGTTCCGATGATCAAGCTACTGCTTAAAGAAGCTCTAGCATTTCCGACGGGAGGCCCCGCGCTCTATGCGACAGCATGAGCGCCGGGAAGAGAGTCGGGTCGGGTTTACGTGGTAAGTACATTATGGTACATTACTTGAATGTTGACTCTAAACCACACCTACAGAATTTATCCAACTGCCGAACAGCAAGCATTGATGCTTGAATGGTTGGAGACGTGCAGGCGACTTTACAACAGATGCCTGGGCGACCTTAAGGATTGGTTAAATTCGAGAAAATGTAGCGTGGATTTCTGCTCGTTGAATCGGGAATATATTATGTCTCCCGACATTCCATTTCCTGGTTACCTGGAGCAAAAAAGGCAGCTTACTCAGTGGAAGAAGACAAATTCCTGGTATCAAGCCGTCTGTGCTCAAGTAACCCAAGATGTGGTTAAGCGCTTGCATACTACTTGGAAATTCTTCCAGGAGCGGAAATTCGGCTTTCCGCGCTTTAAAAAATTTGGTGGCTATCGATCTTTCTTGTTTCCGCAATTTCGCGATAATCCTCTTCGAGGGAATATCATCAAGCTACCAAAGATTGGCGAGGTGGTTATCAATCAACATCGACCAATTCCAGAGGGTTTTAAGGTTAAAGGGGTCAGAATTGTCTCCAGGGCTAGAGGAACCCTCTGGTATGCAGTTGTAACTATCCAATTCGATGCTAATATTCCCGATCCCGTCCCTTTTGGGCGAGGAATAGGAATCGATGTCGGACTAGAATCTTTTTTGGTAACTAGCGACAACTTCCGAGTTGAACCCGCTAAGTTTTTCCGAGAACTCCAAGGTAGGCTTAAAGTGCTGCAACGGAGGGTATCTCGTAAGAATAAACGGTCTAAAAACTGGGAGAAAGCGCAGATCAAAGTAGCTAGGCTTCACCATCAAATTTCTAACACTCGAAAGAACTTTCACTTTCAAACCAGCCACGATCTCTGCAATCAAGCAGATATGATTTTCGTTGAGGATATTAACTTCAGGATGTCCGCCAGGGGCTTCTTGGGTAAACATATGCTCGACGGAGGGTTCGGACAATTCCGAGATTTATTGTCTTGGGTCTGCTGGAAACGAGGTAAATACTTCGCTCAAGTCGATCATCGATTAACCTCGCAGACCTGCCCAGAATGCAATGCCCATACGGGCCAAAAGGAACTGTCGGAGCGAGTACATCATTGTTGTGAGTGCGGATATCAAGGCTCCAGAGATCATGCCAGCGCGAGAGTGATTCTCAATCGAGGATTAAATAACGTAGTACCCGTGGACAGCGGGGAATGGAAACTGTCTGCTGACAAGGTCGCGTCTTCCGAGGTTTCCTCGGAAGCTTGTGACGACCGCTGCGTACTGCCGGGGATAGCGATATCCAGGCAAGTGCAACGCAGAAATGCCAACTCGTGAGAGTTGGAAGCCCGCGCTATACTCGAAGAGTTAGCGTCGGGAGGATGTCACTATCGAAAATAGTAGTGTACTTGTTTGGGCACTGGTTCCGATTTTACTGCCTCAAACAATGAAAGCGACTGCTGAACTGGGTTTGCGTAGCAAGCGAACCAAGAACAACGCGCTTGCTGTCCAAAAAACTGGACAAGCCCAAGAAATAGCTGATAAACGAGGGTGGGATGGAATCATTAGACCACTGAAAAGAGAAGGAATTGAAAGACAAACAGTTGCTCAATCGTTTACGCTTGGCGACAACACGAGTTGGGGGAAAACTAGCGAAGATACTGTTGGCGAAAGCAATCTGATTGTTATCTTACGTAATCTCAAGAAAGAGAATTAGCTAGTTTTTGGTTTCAGGGACATAAATCGAGAATAACGACTGGGTGCGAGAGGAACATCATTTAACCAATCATAAAGACGATATAAATTCAGACCAGCAGCAATTAAGATGTGTTGTAAGTGAGTTTTGGCGCTTTCCAATATATCGAGATTGACGCAAAGCTGAGCGTCTAACTCCTTGAGAGATACTACCTTCAATTCCAGCTCTCTTATTATAGGTCTTCAAAAATTCAGGTGTGTTTTGAATTTCACGACGCTTTTGAAGGGCAATATGTTCATCTTGAGTGCGGATTGTTAATCCTCTCGGTTCTTTTTTGGCACGAGTGCATCGGCTACGAGAAGCACAAGAGCCGCAAATAGGTTCGGAAAATCTAACATGAATCACAGGTTGTCCGCTCTTATCTGTTTTTCTCGACCAAGTTTGACTCTGATGTCCTCTGGGACAAATAGCAACTCGCTTATCCCAGTCAATTTGAAAATTAGAACTGGCAAATTTAGGATGATATTTGGCTTGCCAAGAAGGATCGCTACGAACCGGACCAATGAGTTCAATTCCATAGTTATTCTGAGAAGAAACTAATAGTTCTGCGGTGACATAACCGAGATCCATCAAATGTTCTTCTGGTATCAATGATTTCTCCGACAAAGAAGTATGAATTGGTTCCACTACTGCTTCAGAGCGTGACAGTAGATAAAGTCGTATGAACATTGGTAATAAAGCGAGGTGAGTTTTCATCGCAAATTTCCGTCACATGAGCCTTATAACCAACCCAATTGATACTTCTTTTAGAACTATAGTGAGCCTCTACATCATAAGGGGAATGAATCGCTATGGTTGAAGGGGGCATATCTTTTGGCGATCTCGCAGAGATCCGCTTCGCGGGGCGCAACTTCCCTTGTCCTTCAACAGGTGCGTAGAATTGTTGAACCCAGACTTGTCGGAGAATCTCTACGGCAGGAATCAAGCGTAACCATTCTGGGGCATTAGGAGCATAAATTCTTTTGAGTAGGCTCTCCCCATCTGCTCCAATTTGATTCCCCAAAGCTTCTCGTTCCGAGTCTAGTTTGGGTAACCGATAGTTTTCTACTCTTCTTCCATAACGGTCAAACCAATCTTTTTTAAGGCGTTTAGCTAACCAATCAGGGGCAGCCACCGCTAAACTATTGAGAGCTGCCCGAAAAGTCTCCCCCAAGGTTTCTAAACGATTGAGGGGACGAATTGCGCACCATTATATGCGTTGAGTCGGTTCTTTGTCGCTTATGTCCTTTTAATAATTTTTGTTCTCGTAATTGCTCTAAGATTCGGTTCAGTAAACGTTCTTCAGCACCTCCTTCAATCAAGCGTTTACGAAAGTCACTTAAAGCTGAAAAATTAAAACCCGAGTCTCCTAAAGGCAGAGAAAGTGCATATTTCCAATCAATTCTTCCTCTTACGGCGTCTGCTGCTTGACGATCTGATAAATTTTCCATGTACTGCATGACACAGATTAAAGCTAAGCGCCAAGGTGATTGGGCTGGTTGACCTTGCACTGAAAATAAATCGGCAAAATCTTCATCGATATAGATACTGCCTAAACTGTCTCGAATTTTTAAATAAATGTTTCCTTTCGGAAAGGCAGCATGGGCGACTTGTACTGTTTCTTCGGGAACTGCTGGAATTGGCTCAGGATGTAAAGACATTGATGATTATTGTTGGGATTTTTTGTTTAGGATATCGAACCACTCCATGTAATACACAGAAAAATTATCATCAGACAATTATTACAAGCCATTTCTTACTTTTTAGCGATCACGCAGTGCCAGCTTCGCTGATCGCGGACAAGAATAATTCTTAAGAGAAAACTAATACTATATTAAGCCTGCGTATTTTATTTGATTACTTTAAGATTGCTTTCGCCAACAGTATCTATGAGGCATTGTTTGCCTTTCGCCAACTTGTTGACCCGCTGCCTTCATTCACAAAATATTACATTGCCACAGAGCAAAGTACTGAACAGCTATATGGAGATATCATTAATAGTGCGACGGCAGACGCCGGGGCGACATTTGCCAGCAGTGTTATCGCGGAGGGAAAACAGTCATTTGCAAAAGAAGTGCTTTCAGGACTGACTGATTTACCTGATACCTGGCGACCAGTCTATGCTGATCCCGAATACTGGTATCGTGCGAAACAGGCGTCGATGGTCAGCGTCAAATTCAAACCAGGTGAGAATCCATTTCCGGACTACTCAACAATTGGCGGGACAAATAATGCGATTGAAGAGTTCACCTTTCAGCAACCAGGAGGTATCAATATTAAGATTAGTTCCGATAGCAAGATCCATAATATTGAGATCGATTATGTTGTTGTCCATCTCAACCGCTCATCCTGGCTTAATCCCGCATTATTTAGTATGTCTGGCTGGACATTAGGACAACAGTCACCTGGTTGGATCGTAATCGTTCACTCCCCCCCCAAAAAAAAG
>JAAUYM010032442.1_pt1 | contig 13491 bp, 20 predicted proteins | sample 7278001 | NCBI WGS metagenome assembly JAAUYM01 (sample SAMN14350224, study PRJNA611818) | marine sediment metagenome | isolation source: surface marine sediment (1.8m) | place: French Polynesia: Moorea | collected 2018-08
CGCCCCCCCCCTCCGAACCTAGCCTGCCGCGCACCCCCCCGCCCCCCCCCCCGCCGCCCCCCCAACGCCCGTCGGCGTCGTAACGGGGCGGAGGGACCGCCAAAAAAAAACTTGTTGCAGAAAAAAAAGATGGGAAAGAGACGACGTCACGAAATCCTCGTAATTCCGCAATAAAGCCAAGGCAAAAATCATTATGCCAGGCTTGTTTCCATTCACAGAGCAATTGCAAAATTACTGTATAAAAAGTGTATTTGTTGTTGGCTCTCTAAGAGAGCCGGTGGTTGACTCACTTGGCACTTTGCGCATTAAATGTATCAATGGTAAATCTATTTAAGAACGTAATCAACGTATAATGACACAAAATAACAAACACTTCCAAGTGCATAGACCAAAAGTTCTTATTTTTTTAAGGTTCATCTTTTGCTGTCTATGCCCAACTTGGATTGAAGGATAGGAGGGGGTAGAGGAGAAGGAGAGCTTCGACATGGAAAAACCAACTGGCCAACCTTTTTACTTGCAGTCAGCAAAACACCAACAAACAGAACAAATGGTGAGAGTTTTTCCCCCCCTTCTAAACAACGCTATCGCAACCGTCTTGGCCACTTCAATTATAGGTATGACAAATCATTTACACAGTTGATTTCCACATAAAATAAGTTCATTTTTTAAATTTTTTATTGTTGACTCACTTTGGTAAAAACAAAAATGGCGAAATAAACCGTCCTTGGTGCGCTGCACCCACGCACCCACCCACCCACCCACCTGCACTGTGTGGTTGGTTGGTGGCTGCGAGGAGAACTTTCCTCCCCTGATGAGTGGGAGAGAAAACTTTTCGTGTCATCACAACAGCAGGAGCAAATTTCTGTTATATTACAGGAGCTGTTGCTCTTCTTCCGCCCCCGCCTGGTGTTTTTTTTCTTTCTTATATCCGCCATGCAAGGGGGAGAGGGCAGCAGATCCCAATTCCCCTCCAGTCCTCCGAAGGGCCATGACGTGAAGAAGCTTGCGACCGTGGACATGATAGCCAAGGAGTTCCTCCGCGGCCTCACCTCCTCCACCTCCTCCACCTCCGCCAGGAACCAATTCCGCGTCAAGGCTCTGTTGCCGCAATGACCATCGTGGCTAGGCATGATGAGTCGGTGGATATATGGGAAATCAAGGTGAGTTACCAGTTTGGAACACCAAGAAGTGTACACACTCATTGCATTGCTAAACTCATTAAAGCATCCTACACTGGTTGACTCTTCTAATGAGAAGGTAAACTACGCATTCATTTATTGAGTAAATTTACATGACCTGAGACTTTTACTGTCTTGCTGTCAGGAGGACCAACCATTGTAGGACGCATCAATAAGTTAAGCAGTGCAGCGAGTGTGTGTAATTATTGGTGTTCCAACCTGGTAACTCTACCTTGATTTCCCATATATGCACCGACTCATCATATCTATCCGTGATGATCGTAGTGTCGACAGAGCCTTTACTACGGAATTGGTCCCAGGTCCGGCCTGAAGGTCAACGGCTCCTACGTGCTGGAGGGCTACGACGAGAACCTGGAGCGCTGGCTGGACAGCCTGGGGATCGACGGCGCCGAGCTGGGGCCGGTGTTCAGGCGCACCGGGGTCAAGGTCACTGTGCAGGAGCCGTCAAAGTACAACAGGAAGTGGAACTTGGTGCACAAGGAGCAAGGTCAGGAAACACGCCAAGTGTTGGACGTTCAGTGTAAAGAGATATGAAATGAGAAAGGTTGGTTTTTTTTCTGTCTCCAAAGTCTACGTACAGTATATTTCAGAGTGATCTAACATTTCTTAAAAGTAATATTTTTTTATGGAAAACCTACAATGGAATCTGCTATTTTCCCTCTCTCCTCCTCCTTCCCATGACCTAATTTGAGGTGAGACCGACCTGGACAAGTTGGTGACCTACTCCTTCGAGCCCGGGAAGCCCTTCGTGCACGAGGCTGGCGGCATCACCCAGAAGATCGTCTGCGACAGCAACCCCGTCGCACCGAACATCGTCAACTGTCAAGTGGAGGTCAACCAGTCCACAGTACATACAGTCAACTTTCAATATGTACATATGCAGAAAAATCCTCAATACATTTATTGAAAGTTGACTGTATGTAGTACAGTACAAAAAAAAAATCACAATACTATCTGAATCAATCCCGTCCAGGTGAAGGAGAAGAAGTGGACCATGGAGAGCCTGATCATGTTCACCCCGAGGGGGCTGAACGTGACGGTGACCAACAAGGAGGCCAACGTCTCCATGACCGTCAGGTACTCCAGGATGGCGGATCCGTGGATGCAGAAGAGGAAGAAGATGCTCAGGGCGAAGAACCTCGCATGATCATTTCGCACCATATGCAGTATACTAAATAAAAACCCACATAAACAAGCAGCACAGTACGGTACATCTTGGCTATGTCCCAAATTTGAATTTGTTTTAGTGTACGTACGTACCTACTATGTAGCAAGTTTTTAGCTTCCAATCACCGACGTTATTCCACCCTGTATCTGTCCCCCCTTCTCTTCCACCCTGTATCTGCCCCTCCCTTCTTCATCCCCCCTTTCTCTCACCCTGTATCTGCCCCTCCCTTTTTTATCCCCCCCTCTCTCTCTCACCCTGTACCTGCCCCCCCTTCTTCATCCCCCCCTCCCCCACCCTGTATCTCCACCCCTCATTCTCTCACCTGAATGCGATGGCCGCGAATGCCTCCTCCGCTCCTCCCCTGAGCACGGCCAAGACCTCCAGGTGCGGCCACTCGTAGACGATGACCGGAGGGTCGCTCTCCCTCTCCGCCACCGCGAACACCGACTCGGTCGGGTGCACCTAAAGTGGGAGGGGGGAGGGAACGTAGGCCGATCAAACATTCTCTTCCTTCCAGTGCCAGAAGGAAGAGCAAAAAAGTATGCAGATTATCTAGGTAAGATTGACACTTTTGCTTATCTTTTTTAAAAAAATGGATAGAAAAAAGTGAACCTACTGCGTTTTCCCACATACGACACGACTTAATCATGCACACCTTTTTTTTCTGGACAAATGTAGAACCAGAATAAAGACGTGAAACTGGGGACGGAACTCTTATTTCTCACAGCGATGCAGGAGATCCCCCTTCCCCTGGTGGACGGCTGGCACCAGAGGGATCCGTCGTCCGGGCAGAGGAAGTGGAGGAGGTCGCCGGTGGCGTACACCAGGGTGCGGGAGTCCAGCACCTGGAGGTTCTGCCGCCGGGTGCAGTCGTACCCGAAAGAGTGGCTGTTGGGGAGGCAGCATTTTGTGGACATATAGGAGGCGGAATTCTTGCAAAAAAAAAAATGCACTACAGGATGTCTCAATAAAAACTGACAACCAATTTACATCATTATCTAGTACATGGTGAGTAAGCACTTGGCAATGACCAAGACATGTTTTTTTTTTAAGTAAGCAAACTCACTCAAAGACCAAAAACTATGTCATTTTTTTCTGGGACACCCTGCACTATGTATTACAAACTCACAAGAGCGTCAGAGCCTCCTTGGAGAAGACTTCGCCGTCGTCGACGCCGTCGTAGCCGTTCTCCATCACGACCATCAGGTCTCGCTTGCCGTAGGCGGAGTGCGGCACCAGCTCCTCCTCGGAGAAGGGCTTTCCAACCTCCTCCTCCTCGGAGAAGGGCTTTCCAACCTCCTCCTCCTCGGAGAAGGGCTTCCCCACCTCCTCCATTTTCCCCTTTGCAGACACATTGGTAAAATGAGGTCTGTTCACATCGATTCAATAAGGAGGTGAGTTGAGGAGGACCAACCAATCCCTGGTAACTTTCTTCTCACCTAGTTTTTTTTTTGGCAAGCACTTTGGATGTCCCAGCGTGGTGGTTGACGGTGGACTAATTCCCGTGGTTCTTTTCCACTCTGCCACAAGCGTTTGGTCAATAAAATACTGGAGGGTGAAGGCAGGGAAATATCGAGGTTGGTGGAGCTGCTGTGAAAATTTTTCCGCGAAGAACTCTCATGGGACGTTGTAGAAAGCAAAAAAGTTTTTTTATTCATAATCAACTTGCTCTAAGAGGAATTCTTTACAGGTATATTTGTAAGGGAAACCTTAAATTATACTACGTTGCATGTTCACACTACAGTAGAAGAAAAAGTTGTGTTCTGAAGTAAATGATGTGCCTTTATACTATTCAGAGTTGCCACACTTGCAGAAACTTTGCCAAAATGGGCGAATTTTAAAACTTTGCTTTTAATGTCCTTGTTCTTGTCTTAAAATGATACCTTATGTAGAATATCGTATGTCTACATGCTTGTGTATCTGTACATTTGCATCTCGCTAGTCTTTTTTTTTTTTTTTTAATTGAAGATATGTGAACTAGCATGGTGGAATGATGCCTAGGGAACCTCTCCATCAGGGAGCCGGTTCGGGTTGGGCTGCACTTGGATGACGCCGGCCTCCCTCTTCCTCCTCCTCCTCCTCCTCTCGAGGTAGAACGCCGCCAGGCCCGCCGCCAGTCCAAACCCGAAGACCGGCCACAGCGGGAGGAGGTGCCGCTCCGAGATCTTCATCGCCCGGCCCCTCTCCCTCCGGGCGTGCTCCCTCTCCGGGGCGGCCATGGTCCAGACGAAGGAGTCCCTCAGCCCGGCGCACAGTCCGGTGTCCACCAGCCGGGCGACCAGGGAGTTGATGGCCGGCTCCAGGGGGTGATCCCACCTGTGGGTACACCCTCATATTGTACACATAGTACAGTCAAACCCAGTTAATCAGGTGAGACCTTGGGGACATTTCCTCTTATTTGTGTTGTTGTGATACTGTACTGTAGTACAAGATCCTGTCCCCTTACTTCAGGTAGTATGTGGTGTGCCCTGAGAGCAGCACGTCCTTGCTCTTCTTGAACAGGTGGCGATTGCCAACCAACTGCAGCTCGGAGGTCAGTTCGGCAACCTCGCGATTCAGCAGGCCCTCAACGACCTGCAAGGGGGACACAAAAACAAACTAAGACTGAAAAACAATTTTTTGAGAGAACATGGTTGTTGTCTCTTTTTCTTTGGATGACCTCTGGAGGCATGTAGCCAAGAATGCCCTTGGTGTCATATTCAAAGGCCAGCTTCTTGTTGACTTCTTGAACGACTGCGAGAGGAGAACTGTCGAGTAATATGGTGAGAACAGTCTTTGCCGGCACGGCCAGTCTCATCCCGACATCAAGCATATCCTGGAAGAGCACGCGGAAAGAGGTTTTTTTTTTCTTAGTTGCCTCCACCACCAACAACAAAAATGTGCCCATTTCTATACCTGAAATGTCTCCACAGGCTTCTCATACTCGATGGCGATCAGGCCTGCACGCAGGTTAGATTCGTAGCCTAGGCTTAGCAGAGTAGCCGTGGGTAGCCATAGCCACAGCAAATAGGTGCCATAGGCACTTTTCCTAGGTTTCCAGAAGCAGCTTTTGACGCTCTAACACGCCACCTTGGCACTTTGCCTTTTGCTTACCTGAGAGTAGGTACCCAGTGCCTAGGAAATCCTGCATTGATTGCGAGTCCCAAGGGAACAGTTGCACCTCGATACAAGCGGTCATTCAGCTCTACGTAAGAAATGGGTGACATGGATTTACAACTTTTAAGTCTAAGGAGTAGAACATTTCATCCACATTCCAACCTTTTACGAAGGGTCTAAGCTTGGTCAAAGACAGGGTCGTGAAGGCGAGAACTCCTGCTGCCATAGCAGCTGCGATCCAGATCCACGTGACAGCCTCAAACGGATACGACAAGGTCTTGAAGGAGTCCACTGGACCGGGCTTGCGATTCTTGAAGTAGAATATTCTAAAAGAAGAATGTTTCATGTGCTGCGTCATGTCATGAGTGTCTGCTAAATTAGTTGTATTCACATTTTTTTTAGGTGCATACCTCTCGAACATGGGATAGGCTATGTCCGCCAGCTTGTATCGTCCCACGTTCATGTTTGGCTGGGAGGCTCCAAAGTCTGCTTGATTGTTTGCAATCTGGGTAAGTACGTAAGATGCTTTGAAGCAAAACTGCCATGCACATGTAGGCACATTCACGATTTTCTTCTCTGCTACCTTATGAATTATGTCATTGAAGTTCTTTGCCTTGACGAACTGCAGCCTGACCTTCAGCTTCTCACTCATAATTCTCCAGATCCGAACATCAAACCTGAAAAGGCGGACACTTGAAAGTCTTGAAGACTTTTTAAGCAGTGAGCTCAGCAAGATGAGAGAGACGTCAGGCTACCCATCAAGTGGATTCGAACGAGGGACGATGTATGGATCGATGTAGATGTAAGATACTTTGATTTCTTCTAGAAGCCTAGGCCTGTCGTGGTCTCCCTGATGGGGGGCAACTTCAAAGGTCTTACCTGTAAGAAAAGGAGACCGTGTGCAGCATTTATTTTGCAACTGGTGCTAGGGAGCTGACAATTACCACCCTTCCCAGTTTCCAAGACGTGTAGCCCCTTCCCAAGTTCCCTTCCCATCGCTGCCACCTTGCGCAGGAGGAGGGAGGATGACAGTTCTGTCATGACCACACCGACTCCCAACGGGGAAGAAGCAGACAGCATTGCCGACGCGACGGCACCGGAGGTGTTGGCTGGCGTGGAGAGGTGGAGCGGGAATCTGCATCCCCTGATCCCCTTTCGATCCACGACCCCCACAGACGTCGTGACCACCACAGGCCTGTCCAGGGCCTCGTGGAACCCTGGCGGGAGGCGCTGCTGTCCCGCACCGTAGTCCTCCAGGTAGATCTGGCAGTGTTGCGCGAGCTGGCTCGCCGCTTCTGCCAGGTGCTGGTGCCACCTCTCCGAGGTGCCATCTCCGCTGGCCATGGCGGCGGACCAGACCAGGAGGAGGAGGAGGGAGGACGTCCAACCCCGACGGTGTGCCATTCTGTACTAGTAACTTGAAGACGCACAGGACTACTATCATACAGGGATGGCTTTAATTCCAGTTGTGAGAAACAGATACCTGAGTATAAAAAGACATGCACTCGGTCTTGATAAGTGAGAGCAGTGCTGCCAGATATTTAAAACACGCACTTTTTCAGTCCCCCTAAAACAGATCAAGCTTTAAAGCTTTAAAAAAAAGATGCAATGGCTTTGGTGGTTACTAGTGCACAAACTGAAATTACTTTGTTGTCCCAAATGTGGACGTTCCAAATCGTCCACCTGGCAACTCTGCCTCCGACTGCGGGTAAATGATTAAGCAGCCTTAATCTCACGGTTCCGGAGGGCGGAAAGGAACGTGCGACAGCAATTATTAAGTCATGGCGCGTTGCCATAAGGCATGGTCTAAAAAAAACCACTTACTATCACTCATATCAAACTTAAGACAAACAAACAAACATGATTGTGTATGTAGTACCACATACTTAATATAGGAAGGTGCACTTAGTAATACGGAAAGCTGCACCTAGTACGAGTAATATGGAAAGCTACACTTAGTTATATAAAAAGCTACACCTAGTAATATGGAAAGTTCCACTAATATGGAAAGCTACACTAATATGGAAAGCTACGCTAATATGGAAAGCTACGCTAATATGGAAAGCTACACTAATATGGAAAGCTACACCTAGTAATATATAGCAAGTTACATTGTGTACTTTGTAGGGATAATGACTAGTCAGGTATGCTCCAAACAAAATTTGTACTAGCGTGCTTGCTTTTAATGACATGGATGTCAAGCAGGCAGGGAGAGCAGCGATTAGCCGAGCAGAAATAAAGACCGATCTGCCCTTGCAGATCATGCCCTTTTTAAAGGACAAGGATGAAAGAGCATTCACGTAGTCGATTTTCTTTTTTTTCCACTTTTTTTTTTGACAGGGCGATTTCGTGGCAACGTCTGTGACTTAATACCACTGCTCGTTGTGCTAAAGTACAAAAAAATATACAGTTATGGTTGTATTTTCTTTTAAAAACATGCTTTGATGTTCATAAACAAAAAATGTACACACATGGATTGCGTCTTAGCAAACAAAGTTTTCTAAGTAAAATGCAAACAGAAAGTGCAGACTTTCCTTTCTGGACACACTGTAGTATGACTCCATCTTTCCTTTCCCCACAAAGAAAGCAAAGTAAATGTTGGATTACTCAGGATTGAAATCCTTTTTAAAATTCCCCCCTCTCTCTCCTCTCCCGATCCCCCTTTCTTCACAGGACATTTTTATCCCATTCTTCCGCCCAAATTCCTCCCTTCCCTCCTCCTCTTCTTCTGGGGGAGTGTTTGGAGGCGACAAAGCCAAGTGTGTGATTTATTCCTCCTTTTAACACAGGGGGCAGGGGGTGGGGGGGTGGAGGAGATCTAGAAAAAAGGGATTTAGTAACAGAGTAGGGGGAAAGAATTCATGGAGTGAGCAGTCAGATACCCAAGAAGGAAAGAAGAGAGAGAGATTTGAAGAAATAGCATCCATCGGTCGCTCCCCCCCCCCGCAACAAAAAAACCCTGCTCAAGTGAGTGAGAAAGATCGGTGGAGAGGCAAGTTCTCAGGGCAATTTTCTACTTATTTAAACAAACATTAAATTAATGTTTCCTCCCACTGATTCTTTAAAATGCAATTTTCACTTAGACGGTTTCGACTGTACTACTAACAGAGTACAGTAGGTTGTACCGGGTACAGAATCATTTCTTCTCTAACCTCCTCTTCCACCCCCACTTGAAATCCTTCGACATTGAGCGATCAAACGTCAGAGAAGTGAAAGGTCGGTTTCCCTCCCTTCCTCCTCCTCCTCCTCCTCCTCCTCCTCCTCCTCTTCCTCCTCCTCCTCCTCCTCCCAAACTCACTTCACTTCCAACCCTCCCCTTTGAATTCCAAACACCACTCACTACTCGAGAGAGCAGCGCGGGTGAGTCACCACGCATGATAATAAACCCACCACTAACGGGAAGTTTTACTCTTCACTTGTACAACTCTCTTTTCTCCCCCTTCCCCTTCCTCCCACTTTTTTTTTTCACCCGAGGCAAATTGGCAGAATTGAAAAGAGAAGTTTCAATTTTCCTCCGTCGACATCATCTTTCTACTACAACGTACGCGTGGTAGGTAGATCAACCAAGATTTCTACAATTAAACCAACATTTGTGAACTTTAAAAACACCGAATGAAAAAAAAAATGACCATGCCAAATTATCCACCGTACTACACAAGGCCTCTCATTCTAACCCGGTCAGCATGACCTGCCCGGAGCTTCTCCTCTCCCTGACCTCGGGCGGCGGAAGCTCCCGAGTCCTCCTCATCCTCCTCTTGCCGGTGAGGAGCTCGGCCAGGATGGTCGCAAGGCTGGCGGCCAGCCCGCCTGCCCAGGTCAGGCCGGGGACCAAGAAGTGCCTCCATTCCAGACGTTCTTCTTCTTCCCTCTCAGCCTAATAAGGTACATGAAAAATCACTGCATAAATAAGGTTTTTACCAGCAAAATTGGCAAATATATATATATTTTTATTCTACCGGCTCCTTCATGTCCAAATAAGGGAGGTGCTTGTGATAGAGTCTCTTGATAATTCCAGCCTCAAACACTCTGCTGATAGCCAGATCCAACAGCTGGACCCGGGGTGATCGGTAAGGAAGCAAGAGACAAGACTTCGCTCTGTCATACCTAAAAATTAGCGAAATCGTTTCGGGTTTGTTTTGTCCTTATGCGGCTTAAAAGAAATTTCTTACGATTGTTTTATTTTAACTAAAGGAAACGGAACTCCCTTTGCCCAGTATTCCTGCTTCTGGAGATCCACTATGGTGGAGAAATAGAAGGTCGCTCCACCGACTTTCACGACTTTATTCTTGGCGATATTTGTAGTCTCCTGACTTAAAACAAGTTTATTTTGACAATAAGCATTATTATTTTGTTATTTTATCTTTCCTACTTGAGAGGAATAAAAGATCCTGCCTTCCTGGCTTGTTGGGCCAGTCTGGTGCTGATGTTGTCTCCAGGTGCCAGTCCCCTCACTTCCAGGTACTGGACCAGAGGAGCTGTCACATGAAGGGTCAAATCCCTACGGGCAAATCAAAATTTAATTTAACCGTATTTGTACTACAAGTCTACATGGCCACTTTACCTCTCAAGCATTTCGTCCAATGTTTCTATTTTATCTTCATAAGTTCTGATAATCAGCGACGCTTTAAGATTGCTCTGAAATGAGAAAAACAAAAGGACTGTGGTGACCAGCCACAAGGTGCGGACAAACGATCCTCTGCCAATGACGTGAGGTGATCGCCTGGAGACTGAGGACCACTCGAGACTGTAGTCATGAAACAAGATTCCACATGCCATGAAGAATGCGTTGAACACTGATACACTCTAAGGGATTACACATGGTTATTAATTTTAGTGCAAACAGTTAAAAAATGCAACACTGTTTTTGTGCTAACCGGAGACAGTGGCAGTCCCTGATCCGCCATGGCAAACAAAAGCAGACTCAAGATTACAGTAGCAAGTGATGCTAGTATACTAACCCATGACAAAAAATCAAATGCATATAAAATGTTCAAGCTGAAAAGCATATATGTACAGTATGTATATAACCAAGACTTAAGATTAAGCTTGGTTAAACTGCTTGCCTTGGAGATAACCTTCTAGGCCTCTTGGTGACAAAGGTGCCGTCTATTTCGTACAGAAAGTGTGTATTGCTCTGGTTGCCATCTTCACTGGGCGCATCTGGACCTCGGTAGACCATCATTGCATCTACCCCAAGGTCTGAATGGCCATTTTGCACCTGTTTGCCATCAATGATAGAGATGCTAGACTTGCTAAAGATGTTTCATCTGACAATGCACCCCTGTTAGACCTGCTGTAACATGTACATGATACTCACATTTCCTTCTGTTCCAGAAAGAGTATTATTGGGCAGGAGAAACCCCCATGCCTGTGCAGGTTGGAACGTTGGCCTGAAGCCAAGGTGCTTGGCCAGAACTTTGACAATGTCAATGGCAATGCCTGAAATCTGAAGTCCGCAGGAAAACAAAGTTTGCATTTGCCATCAAACGCAATTAATAAGCTGCAGCAGTCTACATGACCTACTTGAACATGGTCTAATTTTGTGGTGATGGTGACCCAAGGTGGGACGCTGAATGTGCTAACTTTAATTTCCTTATCATACATTTCATGATAACCTTCGTTACAGGTCCTGTATACAAAGACATTAATTTAATATTAGAATATGCCTTCCGCCAAAGTTTTTGCAAGTGCACACAGTCAAAGAACTAGCGGACCTTTCAAGGCTTATTCCTTGAATGTCCTGGTCTCTGACCCAGGACTTGTCATTCCAAATGTTCATGAGTCTGATGTTAACTATGGCCTGACCAGAAACCATACTCTCTCCTCTGCAAGACACAAACAAGCCAAAAATACCAGAGGACAGATACTTTAACATCATTGGTGGATGGTGTCGCCTGTCAATGGCCAACAGCTAAGAGAGGCAAGGATAAAGATTAACAAACAAGTACCAAATTGTCCAAAAAGGGCTTTGACGCATACTGTTCTTCTCTCCTGAGTTGTCAGTGCGGTTGAGTGTGTTAGGTTGCCAGGAATGTTGTGCCCATTTACCATTGCAATAAGTCTCTTGCTGGGCACATCTCCAAGCATTGCTTGCAGTTTGCCAATCTGTCAATCCCAGGAAAACATGGGATTTACTACAGTAAGTGCATTACTGAATATGCTAAAAATATTGCAACCACATTGAGTAGTACACCTTGTTCATATAGGCGACTCCGATAAAGCAAGAAGCAAGGCGGTACCACAGCCAGGAGTTCTTGTCTCTGGCACTCCTCACCATGACTCCTCCCAGCGAGGCATCTCTCAACTGAGCAAGGGTCTCCTGACAATAGAGCAAATGGTTAAAACATTGTACATACAGTTCGTGACACTGCGTTTGTTTTTTTCACCGCTATGTCTCCTGGTCCCATCTGGTAGAAAAGGACCAAACAGCCAGCGTTGCCAGCTTGTCCCAGAAGTGATGCCATGGGAGTGAAGGCGGCAGCATAGTTCTTCTCCTTCATAGCATCGAGATTTTCTTCGTGGGCACACTGTGCCCCAAAGAGTGAGATCAAGAAGCAGAAGCTCAGTGTCAGCATTATGACAAGGAACACCTCTGTCTCACTGAAGCAAGCTTTATGGTGCTCCGCCCGGCCTTTAATCTTGAAATTTATGAATAATGGAATATAGTACCTATCTATCGTCAGAATTGTTGTTGCCTAAAGGTCGTCCTCACCGCTGGTAACAAGAAACAGGAGTGACTTTTTGGAGGCTTCGACTAATGTAATGATGAAAATAGCACGTTCAAAGGCCTTCTCCGGTGATGCTTTGACATGCTTCTGGTGGCTCCTTTATCTTTTTTTTAACTGCTATGGCTGTACAGTATGTAGCAGTTACTTTATAGCACCTACAATACATGCTGCTATCTACGTTTAATTTGTACTACTAGTTATGTAATAGCTAACTTTTAACTCGCATTAGATTAGTTGCAAACTTAGCAAAACACAGACAGTGTCACTGGGGACGAAATCAATCCCACACCAACAAGAGAAGAGAGAAAAGATGCTGCAACCCCAAAAAGTGGTACTAATTTTTTTGCTCTTAATTCTGGTAGGTAGAATTTTGTATTGGAATCCCCGAATAGTCAAAAACTTTTTGTGAATTTTATCTGCTTTTTTCTCCCTCCCCTCCCCCCTCCTCCTTCCTACCAAACTTGGTACTCACGCATTCTCTTTCTTTCCCCATTTTTATTTCACCCCCTCCTTCCACTTCTTTTTCCCCATGACATCCAGGGAATATGATACGCGGTGATTCCGCCTCCTCCTCCTCTCTTTCTCCTGGGACTTTGGGGCTTTGTAGCTGATGGTCCTAGGGGAACCTGGAGGAAAAAAAAGTGACGGGTGAGGGATAAAAAGGAGGAGAAACACAAATTGATTAAGAGGATGGAGGAAGTGAAGGGGGAGGAGGAAGGGGAAGGAGGAACATTTTTATTTGAAGGTAGATTAAGGTGGCACCAATCATGTTTCATAGTTGGAAGAAGAATTGTGTCCTTTCCTTAAAAAAAAGTTGTAGTATAGCACAACGAGTGGGAGAAAAGGCAAAGCTTTTTTTGCATAATTTATAATTCATGACAACTGACGAAGTGTTTCTGAAGAGGCATTTTATTTTTCTTCTTCCTTCTCTTCTCTATTTGGGAAAAAGCAGGTACGCACACGTCATCCAAAACTTTTTTTTTCCTCCTGCATATTTTGAAAAGTTGAAACAGCTGTGCCAGTAGTAGGACATGTGTCAAAAGGAGTGACAGGAGAGTTTGTCGAAATGATTGTGCGAAAAATCATAATAATGATAAAAAAGTTCTTCCTTTCACCTGCATTTTCAGGTAACTGATTATCTGTGCGGGAAAAGAACGGGCATGTTTTCTATCTGAACTTTTTCTCCCTCCTCCTCGCCTCCTCCGTGCGCAAGTTGCTTACTAAGCAAGCAAGCAAAAAAAGGGTAGGAAGCACAAGAGTCCCCCGGGATCATCGCCATGGGGGTTGGAAGAAGAAGGAG
>JAAUYM010046939.1_pt1 | contig 13483 bp, 17 predicted proteins | sample 7278001 | NCBI WGS metagenome assembly JAAUYM01 (sample SAMN14350224, study PRJNA611818) | marine sediment metagenome | isolation source: surface marine sediment (1.8m) | place: French Polynesia: Moorea | collected 2018-08
CGAATAAGTTTTACTGCTCTCTCTCTCTCCAGGATAAATTGAGACAAGCGGAAAGAAGTCTCTTTTTTTGTGAGAAGAGAGTTTCCGCGCGGCGGTGGGAGGCTGAAATTTTACGAGGTGTTTCACTGCGGCGGCAGCGATGGCGGTGGTTGTCCATACGTACCACGCAGGGAGTATACTAGAATTGGTCAAAAAAAAAATGGCATTAGACTAGTGGTAATATGCTAAAAGTTTCCAGTGTAAGAAACGCATGATATCGTTGGTGGGATTTGGTGGTGGTGTAACCACCATCATCGAGTATTTCTTGTAGTATTTCTTGTCCGTGTCTCAACTCACTCCCCCCGACTTTGCTCTGGCCGCAAAGGATTTGGAACCACCTTAAGAGATCGTAGTAGTGGTATATGCAAATTTCCCACACGTTTCACACGGACCAGGAAAGAATGACAATGGCACCGTGGAAAGAGGCTCCATGCCGTGAAGAAGAAAAAGATCAAGGTGAAGGTGGATGGAGGTCGGAGAGACTCCCAACCCACCAGACGGATAAACCGGCCATAAGAATTCAAGACGGATGCTGCTGCTTGGTGAGAAGGGTTGAGAAAGAGGGAGAGAGAGAGGGAGAGGAACAATTCTGATAACTCGATTGAAGCAAATTCGAGTCAGCATTTCAGAAAAGTTTTTTTTTCTGAAGCATTCCCCTCCTCCTATCTAGAAATTGTCTTTTTTCTGGAACACCAGCTGGGAGAAGTAAAAGTTATTGCGCATATAAGGGGGAAAACCCTGCCACGGCAACTGGAGCAGCGACGGCAGCAGCCACCCCTCCGTCCCACGCACCCACCCTCCTTCCCTCCCTCGAAAACACCCTCCATCCAAATCGACATTGCTAGAAACTGACAGCCAACAACACAGAGGAAGAAGAAGAGGAGGAGGAGGAGGAGGAGGGCAGCCGGGCAAAAAATATACGGAACAACGCAGTTGGCAGCAATTCGCCTTCCTTCTTCTCCTCCTCCCTCCTCCCAAGCCCGCATGCTACTACTACTACACTTGTGGAGGTCACTGCACCCCAAGTCCCTCCCTCCCCCTTTCCTTTCTACTGAAAATCGTTCCCTTCGGAGAGAGAGAGAGAGGCAGCAGCGGCAGCGGAAGGAGAAGAGGAAGAGAGGAGAGAAAGAGCAGCTGGAACATTAGACTTTATCACGGGGGGGGGGAGAGATCCGAGCAGAATTTCTGGCTCGCAGGCCGAACCGACTATGCATTACTAGTACTAGCCTAAGAAAAAACGTATAATGCAACCGCGTAAAATATAGTCATATAAACGGTTTTTATACTAGAAACCGATTCTGGTTTCACAAAAAGAAAACTATTATAGTGTATTAATTGTGAAAGGCATTCGGAACCCAAGGGCCAAATTACACTAAAGTTTATATCACAGCATGCTGTGCTAGCAGCAGCCCCAGGCGAAAAACAGGAAGTGTGCATGCTAGGAGTAGGGGGCTAGGGCGCAAGAGAAGTCTGACTAGATTTCTTCTTCACAACCCCCCTCTCCCAGTCCCCTCCTCCTCCTCCTCCTCCTCTTCCTCCCTCTTCTCAGACGACGTAGTAGTGTGTAGTTTTAGTAGTACACTTGGCCGTAACACTGAAAGGGGAGCGACTTTCTCTTCCTCTTCCTTTTGAATGGCTCTACTGGTCCAGTGACAGACAGAGGAGTGGAGAAGAGAGAGGGAGGGTGGAGTTAGGGGAGGGAGAAAGAAGACAGAAAGGGAAAAGACACATTTCGCGTGAGTAGTAGTACACAGTAAGAAGAGGGGGTGGAAGAGAAAGCATTTTTTGGGAAAGGAGGCAAGGGGAGGGGCTGGGTTTTCTCCTACCCTTTCTCCTTTCAAACTTTCTCGTTCCAGACGTCGGGGGAGAGGGGGAGGGGTGGTCTATCCGTGTCTACAATTGGAGGAGGAGGAAGGGTGAAGGAAAGCAAACGAAATAGGAGAGGGATAAAAGTGTTCTTTTTTCTCCCGCAATGTGGTGACGGAGGAAATGTTACAAAAAATATATATATTGCCTGCAAAATTTTTGACCCTGTGGAGAAACGAAGACAAAGAATGAAATGCTAGCAAAATTGGCTGCCCGACCAAGGACCAGCAATACCTTTGAGGTATTTCTAAGGTATCGCTGAGATATTTGAAAGTAAATTTGCCGCTCTAGTCTTAAAATTACATCTGATCCCTACCTCAGCATTTTGCTTTCTTACCATGGGGGGACAAATAGATACCTGGATGCTACCTCGTCGATACCTCGGCAATGTTGGTCGGGTATGCATAGAAAACTTGATCAGCCCAGGGAGGGGGGGGGTCGTTATAGCCGTGGCAACAAGAAGCTGCATCGCAGCGCTGTTACAATACAAAGGAGAGATTGTGGAAGGAGGAGGACGAAGGAATAAGGGAGAGAATTAGTCAGCACTACTAAACGCCACACCACACCACACACGCTAACAAGCACTTTAGCCGGCGACGCCATTAAGCAGGACTAGCATAAACATCCTCACATTCTGCGCACAACATTGGCATAGGAAGGAAGGAAGGAGGCAGTGTCAAAGACCTCTGGCGAGGAAGAAGAAAAAAAAAATCAATAGCCGACGGCGGCGACGGAGGGGGAGGAAGAAAAAACAGGAGGAGGGATCACACACATTATAACCAAGTGGGAACCGCATGTACCAAGCTGGATGGAGGAGAGTTCCTCCCCGCTGCTTTTATGGAGTGCAAGACCATCCCCGGTGAGGACTCAATCATGGCTATGAAAAATCGACCCCTACCTCTCCCCCCTTTGAGAGCCACCACCGTCCTGCTCCTCCTCCTAGCCTTCCTCCACTGACTACCCACCGCCTTCATTTCCAAGGAGATATCGGAACGGTTGAAACAGCCACCAACTCTTCCCTCCATCTTTCCCCTCCCTTTCCCAATTCCACCGACTTTTTCTCTCCAAAAAAGCCAGTTGGTCGTCGCCGTGATGCCCCCCATCCTCAATAAATTTAGACCATGAGACAAAAAATTGATATGGCAAAAAAAATCCCACTTGCTTAAAATAATAAATCCCATTTGTTTACAATGTGTACGTATCTTACGTTTAACTAGTCCTTCGTTTCGTCTTTACACAGGATTCGACCAATCCTTCCTATCTGTGAGAAGGAGACAGGCCGCCGCTGCCGCCGCCGCCTTCCCCCAACCCAAAGAAACAACAGATCAATTCCACCTTGAGACAAAAGGAGGAAAGAAGAAGAAGAAGAGAAGGAGATTGGAACGTCGCCTTTTTCCTCCCATTTTGGGCAACTTTTTTTTCGGAGCCCTTTCCTTTCCACTCCCCCCAAAAAGATCTATTGGTGTAGAAAGGATTCTTCTTCTTCCTCCTGGGAGACGGAGACTTTATCTCCCGCCGGGATCTTTTGGGTCGGAAAACAAACCACGTCCTTGAGAATCCCGACGAAAATCCGATGATGCAAGAGAAGAATGGTTTTCATGACTTGAACATGATGCCTTTGTCGACAAGACAAGGATGAGGATGCCAATTAGTCTTGAGCTCCTCGTCCCAAATCGCGTGTTCCCGACTGATTATGCTCATAGTTTTTTTTTTGTACACAGTCATTGCCCTCCTCCTCTCCTGCTAGCTCTCCCGTCTCATCCAGGCTATTAGGCATTCTCTCTGTCCAGGATAGGAGAAGGAGAAGAGAAAAAAGGGGTTGTCTTGTCTGCCGCTGCCTGCCTGTGTTTTTTCACCACCTGGTTAGCCGGGCATGCCGCTCCTCTGAATGAAGGTGTTCTTAACGAGTGGAGGCCACTGAGCTTGTCCGCCCCCCTCCCTCCCCACTCACGAGATGGATGGATGGATGTTGGGGCAAGAAAAAAAGAGCAGGAGGAGGCGTTGTGGTACTACAGGACAGTGAATAATGTCCCACTTTCAGTTAAGCCCCTCCTCCCTGACCGTAGTTCAAGGTGAGATCAATCCTTCCTCCCTCTCTTCCTCTGGAGAGCTAAGTAGCCGGCCATGAACTTGGGGTGGAAGGAGAGAGATTGGCGGGAAAAAAGGAGGAGAGCTTCCAGCCAAAAGAGGTGCCAAAGAAGGCCGCGCGCGGCGAAATTGATTAGGCGGGAAGGAGGGGGTTAGTTTAGACCCCTTTTTTGTGGGGGTTTCGGATCGAGATAACTTTGGAGCTTCCTTCCACCTTCTCCTCCTCCTTTTCAGACCTGTGACAAATCAGATGGGGAGGGTGGAAGGTTGGGTTGAGGGCTACTGACCGACCCAGAAAAAACCAAGTTGCTTCAGGCGGGAATTCCGAGAGAGAGGGAGACTCCTTTTACTTAATGGGGGATCATCTTTTTTCTGAGGAGAAGGATGGTGGTTGGGACAGACGAGGAATAATAGTAAAAAAAAGTGCCACCACCACTCTGCATTTAGGAAAGGGGAGAGAGCTCTTTGAATGCCCTGCATACCTCCTTTCCCCTCTCCTTCCCCCTTTTCTTACTCCTTCCCCCTCTGGCGACTTGTCTGTGCCTAGCACAGTCAACTTTGAAAAAAAGTTGCGTTATTTTAGTGAAGAACTGACAAATGTTGTTTTCTTTATTACCGGTACTTTTGATATCGTAAAACGTTCAGTGCAATTTTTTTCTGACAGCTGATTTTATCATATCAAAAGTTGACTGTAGTTTTTCTTACTCCAACCCCCTCCTCCCCCCTCCCGTGGAGAAGGGGAGTGGCACCGGAGTCAAGAGATGGCTTAACCAAATATTCCTCCTCTTCTTCTTCTTGTAGCGACCGGCCTCAAAATGAAGGTCATTTGCCCGTCGTCTCTTCTTCTCCAACGGTTATTTTGACCCTGAAAAACCTCCCTTCCCTTTTTTTCCCTCGTGCTATTACTCCAGCTCGCCCCCCCTCCCCCTCTCCCTCCCTCTTCCTCCTCCAACAAAAAAGTAATTTTCATTATCGTAGTTCATGTTTTAGTGTGTCGAGGAGAGGGGGGAGTGGAAAGGGGAGGAAGGAGGCTCAAAATAGGAGTTGGTGAAGGCAACAAAAAAAATAGTGGGGAGGGGGAGAAGCGACGGAAAAAACGTTTCAATTATTTAATTTTCCTCGGAGCTACTACCTCGACGGAGGGGGAAAAAATCTGTTCCCCGCGACGTGCGCTACTGGAAGAGAGAAGAAGAAAAAAAAAGAAAAAAAGATAACTCATGAAAAAAAATTCACCTGCTAAAGAAAATTGCCTAATGAGCAGGTTGTGGCGGCGAAGGAGAAAGAGGAAGAGGAGGAGAAAGATTCTCGGATGAATCCTTGAAGAAAAAGAGAAAAAAAAATAGACGATGCCCTTCGGACAAGTCGCTTCTACCTTTGTTTCTGCCGACGACTTATGATGGAAGCTTTTTGTGTTCTTGTTGTTTCGTAGGGTTGTCCGCCGCTAATTTTTTTCAGTGCTTTTCTTGCAGCCCTTTTTTCTTCTGGAAGTCACATCTGGTGGGCGGCCCCATTTTTTCCCTTTTTTTCTTTCTTTCCTTCGTCAAAATCTCTGTCTGTTTCTCCCACGACAAGAGATGATATCTGAGGGAAGTTATGCCAGCTTCCCCGTCTCTCCCCTCCTTTCTCGCAACAGGTGAATTATAACTCCCAAAGTCTCTCTTCTTAGGGCCCTGCCCATGATCAACAGGATGCCAACCACGTTTCGGAATGCCTTTGGAGATCATTTAGAGAAGGGAGAGAGAGTTGGAAAATAGAAACAAGAAACGGGATTTCTGCTCTCAGCTCTCTTGATTTACGTTCCAACCTTCCTCTTAAACTGCCTAGATAATTATTTATGTGCCCAACCTGTCCTTCTGAATACATAATGCGGAGGAACGAGAGGTGGATTCCAAGCATTTTCAACGGAAAGACCTTTCCGCGACACCAAGGAAACTTTGCCTCACTGCAATAGTAATTCAGACGTTACTCCTCTTTTTTTTTTTACCAAGTTGGATGGACAGTCGGGTTGTTTGTTTAGCAGTAGCAACCGTTTTTTTCATTCGGGAAAACGGCTGTTGAATCCGCAGATAGCACAAAAAACCCTCACCTGAAAGCGTTTTAATTAGTCGACTCCTCTCCCTTTTTTGTGTTCTTTCCCCCCCTCCCTCCCCTCGCCCTTACTGTCACAGTTTCAGACTCAGGACAGAATAGTAGCTGACGCTGTGGAGTAGACACAGGGAGAGGGAAACACCTTTTAACGAACATTAGGCAGAAGCACCCTCTCCTCTTTTTTTTTAAGGAGAGATGGAGTCAATGTGCAGAGAAAGACGGTTGGTGGTGTGGCGGGAGAGAGCAAAGAAAAAAAGAGCACTTCAAGGGTGGGAGGAAGGGATGGAAATTCGTTAAAAATCCTTAAAAAAAAGAGCTGCCCTCTCCCCTCCTCTCCACCCATCCTCGTACCTTCCTCCACCGCGCGGTCGGTCAGACTTTTAAAAAAGTGGCCACCCAAAAGTAGTGCAGAGGCAGAGGACGAGCAAAAGGAAAAGGTATGCCTCCGCATGTGGATGCTAAACTTGCGCATGTGTGTCGGCCTGGTACTGAAAGACACCCCCTTTTGTGAAAGAGGAGAAGAAGAAAAGTACCGACAAGGTTAATGACGAGATTTTTATCCTCTTCTTTGGAGAGAGGGAAGGTCGATGATCTCTGGTCTCTTTTTTCGGGAGAGTTCCAACGGATTCTCTCATGCGGCACCAGCCCCAGCTCAGCGCCCGAGCCCCAGCCCTAGCCCCAGTTCAGCCCAGGACACACTCACTGCAGCCCCCCCCCCCCTCTGGAAGGGAGGAAAGGAAGGAAACGTCAGCAAAAGAGCTCCACCACCACCATCTTTCCTTCTGCTCTCCTCCCTGCCCTGGGTCTTGGATTACAGCGCCGCCGGGCGGGGTTTATTTTATTGCACCGTCAAGTCAGAGGATTGGGGAACGGAGAGGAAGAGGAGACGGCAGTTGAAGGTCGTGAACATGGAGTAGGAGGACGAGGAAGATTCTCGGATGGATGGCCGGACAGATGTATGATATGGACACACTGGCCTTGGAGAAGGAGGATATATTTTTTTATGTCGACTCCCCTCTTGCGTTGAATTGTAAAAAAAACTGATGAAATTCTCAGGTTACGAAGCGCCCTTCATTTCTCCATATCACGGAATGTGCTTGGTTCGTTGGAGGGTGGGGGAATGGGAGGAAGAGCATCTTCTTTAATCGTCAAGCTGACAGGTAAGGAAACGTCGACGTTGACGAAAAGAGGAGGAGTCAGAAGAGGAAAGAGCTTAATTGGCTCCCATGTGGGAAAGAGAGGGTGGAAATTTTGTGTGACACGCCCTTGTCACTCCTGTCCTCATCCCCCATTTTTTTTCTCCTTTCTCTCTTACCCACTGCTACTACGCATCTACTAGTACCGGTAGTAGTATACTAACATGTGTTGCTGTGTTACAGTGATGCCACGTACTAGTTTAATCCATTATCATTGCAAAACACATAAAATATTAGTAACACATAAAACATTATGTGTTTTGCAATGTTTTTTTACCACCCGCTTTTATTGCAGAGGAAGCAAGATGTTTCCCTCCTGACAAGGGTGGAAAAGAGGAGAGAGGAGAGAGACCGAGAGAGATTTTTTGCCGGATGATGCTGGCAGTAGTGGCTTTACACAAACAGGAAGGGGGAGGAGGAGGAGGAGGAGGCGTTGGTGTCAGAGTCAAGGCCAGATTTTTCGAGAGAGATGAGGGGTGGGTGGGGGTGAGAGCTTTTTATGCATTGTGTTGCCAACGCACATTTCGGAAAGAGCGGGAGGAGGAGAGCTTCAGAAAAAAACCCTCTAAAACCAGACCAGAATAGCTGCGGAAAAACCTCTAGCCTAGCCTTTTCCGTCTTAAAACGCAGTTTTCTTTTATTTTTGTTTCAATTCACAAAGTCTGTGAATGGAAGTTTCCACAGTCCACACCAGCAGCACCATTTGTATAGTGGTGCGCCTTAACCTAGATCGGGGCCTCCTGATAGCTCTCTTCCTCAAGCTGTGCATGCTGGCAGCGCAGCCAACCTGTGGCTGCTGTGGGGAGAGAGAAGGGGAAAGGGCCCTTGCCTCTTCTTCTCCCCCCACACTTTTTCAACCAACTTGCTCGAAGACAGCGCGGAGGAAGCAGGAGGAGGCGGGGGGAAAAGAATCTTGTCTTTTCCTGCTTGGCCTCCCATTGTTTCCGTCCTCCAAAAATCTGAAAAGTTTTCTAAGGCCCTTTCTTTTCCCCCGCTTCTCAAGACCGAAAGACTTGTTAAATCCGAGACAGATTAGTCGTCTCCTCGACGTTTCTCTCGTCGCGCTCTCCTTGATGCGGACAATGGAAATTATCTCGACAGGATCTCAAAGCGGGGGAAAAAATGGCTTCTCTGTTCGCCCCCGTCGTGATGTGAGGATTTTTTTTGCCATTGCTAGTGCTTCTTACAGAGACGGTGGTATTGGTGAGGGGGGAAAAGAAGAGATGGAGGGCTGCGCAATTAAGGTACATTCAGGCCAGCGTGGATGGAAAGAAGGAAAGAACGAAGGAGGAAGAAGTTCCATTTCATCCAGGTAGAACTCCTCACGGAGGAGGAGGAGAAGGCGAGCATGCCGATGACTTTTTCCTCCTTCTCCCTCTTCGTTGCAAGCTGTTGTTGCCTGAAGGAGAAGACGAGCCCAACCACCCCTCCCTCCTCTCCCCCTCCTCCCCCTACCAAACTGCGCCGTTTCACCTGCGGAAAAAAGAAATGTTGCCTGGCCGAAGGCGTGGGCACGACTGTGAAAGCAGCTGCCGCCTCCGGCGGTGCTGGGGAGAGGGGAGAAAGAGAGAAACTGAGCCCCGCCGCTGCCTTCCAACTCTCATCTTCTTCCTCCTTCTCCTGACTACCTGCCTGAGGAGGAAGAGGAGGGCAGCTTTAACAACCTGAGAGACTCTCCAACAAGTGGAAGCAGGTTTCTTCCTTCTTTCTCTCTTCTTCCTCTCGCTATCAAGGCGTCTCTATGCTGCCTTGGTGCAAGTAGGAGAAAGATTTGGAGAAGGTTGAGGCGGAGGAGGGGAGCTGCTTCTCCTCCTCCTCCTCCTTTTCCTCTTTCGCCTTCATGGTTGCCTGCCTCCACTGGCATACTTTGGCTCTCCTCTCCCATCGTTCTTCTACTACTATATACACACATGCCTACGTGAATGCCTCCCCTCCCCTCAACCTCCCTCTCTTTTTCTTTCCACGCTGGAATCATCCAGGCAGAATTCTCTTCTTGAGGAGAGGAAGGAAGAAACGGTATGTGGCATGTGATGGACGTACAACGTGGTGGAGAGGCTGGATGAAATCGGCAAATCGTGAGGAAACAAAGGCAAATATGAGCTGGATTGCTTTTTGTTTTTTCTCACGATGAAACGTGTGCACACTTCGCACACCAATTGAAAAATTTCTAGCACAGGAAAAGCAACAATTTTCATTCATCTTCTGCGCAGACTCATTCATCTCCTTCTTCTACTCCTCCGACTTGGCTTTTTTTGCACCTTCCCGCCCGCTTGTAATTATTTTTTTCTGGAAGGAAACGGCAGCTTTTTCTCCCTCAACTCAACATTTTTTTTTTTGCCCAAGATCTAATTGCAGAGGGAAGGAGAGACACGGAGAAACACCCTCCCCCTCTTCCTTTTCCTCCAGCAAAAATTTGTCATCTCCAACTGACAGCGGGTGCAATCAAATTCGCCCTCCTTTTTTCTCACCACTTCCTTCCTTTCCATCTCCTCTCCCTCCCCCTCCCTCTTTCTCCCCTGGCAGATTCCCAAAACACTTGCCATCTGTCATCAGCGGAGGAAGACGAAGGGAAAGGGAGGAAGTGGGACTTTCTGGAGAATTAAATGACGCACCTACCTCCCCCACCTGAAGTACAGTTACACCAACGTTGAAGGTAGCTGTTGCCTTCTTTTCCTCTTCCACTTTTTTCTCACACGCAGACATAGCACCAAATACAATGTCCAAGCCACTTCCAAGGAACTGGCTGCAGAGGGAAGAAGTGGCTCTAAAATCGCGCAGACATAAAAAAAGCCAAAAACCTTCTTTCTTCTTCTCGCCAAATTTTATATCGCCGGGGTTAGTTGGTTGTAGCGCGTGCAGTAGATCTCGGATATAATGCTAGAAATCTCCACTACACAGTAGTAAAGATTGCTCCCATTACCAAATTTAATGTTTTTTTTTATCCACCTCCGCTACTATCGACCATTAATTTTACTACACGTATCGGAGTTCCACTGTAGCTGAAAGACGACGAAGACGAAGAAGGAAAGGGGGCATTGTCAGAAAGAAAAATAAGTGCACTGCGAGGCATGCTTGAAAGCTTCTCGCTCCTCATACCTGAGCGGGAGAGAGGCGGGGCCAAGCAACATCTACTAAAAAGTGCACGCAGCACAGACGTCTGGCTTTTCTCCCCCCTCCCCCTTTTGAAACGGAGAGTTTCGCGAATGGGAGAAAGGAGGAGGAGGCAAAGCAAACTCTCCCTGCATCCCAGCATCAACTCTGGTTGCATCGGGCAAGACTCAGATCCAGTTTACTTTCTAGACGAGAGAGAGAGAAGGAGAGAGAGAGGGCATGACACACAACAATAGCAACATCTCCTCCCTTCCTCCTCCCTGTTCCTCCGCAGATTGTTCTAGCACGATGGGAAAACTCTGGCTATTTTTTTCAGGAAGCCGGGCCTTTCCCCTCCTCTTCTTTTTTCAAGCCTATGGCCTAATTTTTTCCGGGTGAGTTGGCAAGTGGAAGTTTTTTTCGTTGAAATTGGCTGACTGACAGAGGCAGATCAAGCATTAGAGTTTATTGACCACAGTGCAAAAAAAAAGTAATTGCTCGTGGAGTGTGTATGTGGAATAACTTAGACTCTTTTTTAGATTTCTCGATGTGCAAAGGCGATTTCTTTTCTGCAGCTCGTCTCCTCCATACAAAGCACAAGAGCAGAGGAACTTGGACAATCAAAACAGATCAGACCATGGCCAATGTTTGCAAAAAAAAATTCTACCTAACTGAGACTTCTTATTAGCCGAGTTTGAGTTATACTACAGTACGTAGTAGTTCAAAGAACAGCGAGAAATCAAGATGGAAGCAACAGCATCTGGAAAAACACAATGTAAAATTCGCTCCGGAAGAAAGAGCAGTACCATAAAAAAAACATCGAGCATTGCCGAAAGATAAGAAAGAAAAGTTGAAAGAAAGGGGTTTCACGGATCGTGAGTCTCGCTTGATGACTCTTTATCCGCCGACCGGGGGGAGGAAGATGTGGAGTGAGGAGAGTGAGAAAGATTAGAAATGGTTCTTGGGTCTCACATACCCGATGGATTATCTCGACTCTAGAAAGAAAAAAAACGTGACCAAGTCAAATTGGATAGAGAATGAGAAAAAATGGATGAGAAGAGCGTTTTCTTTCTTTTTTTTAAAGGAAGTGATGAAAGAAGAAAAATTGTTGCACGCTGAGAATTTGGAAAAGATATCTGTCGTACTACACTGTAGGTATGAGAAATCTCTGCATGCTGCTCAGGGGGAGGACTTGTCACCCCCATGTAGCCAGACAGTTTCTCGGAAAAAAGTAAAGAATGAACTGGAAGAAGAGGAGGCAGCGGAGTTATAGTGGTGGTGGGTGGAGAGGGCCTAACTGTCTCCCTCTTCTTCTCTGGAAGTTTCTTCCTTTCTTCCACCCGCCAGCAAAAAAAAAGTGGGACGTTTCGTGATTTACTGTATTTCCCCTCCTCTCTCTTTGCATGTTGGAAATCAACAGTTGTTTGATGAAATTTGTTTTCCGCTTAAACCTGCTGCTTCTATGTATGTCGCGGGATTTCCCAAATATTGAGACGCAAATACACACACCAAAGGAGGAGGAAGGAGAAGAGAGCCTCTTCAGTCTTTTGAGAAACGCAGTTTCTTTCAAAAGTGGATTTTTCCTCCTTCTCCTTTCTTTCTTCCTGGAGAGCTCGTTCAAGGTGGCTGATTGGCTGCGGCGACAAAACAGGAGGAGGAAGGAAGGAAAGTGAAGGAGGAGGAGGAGGAGAGCCAGCTTTTTTATGGCCCTTCCTTCCCCTCCCAGGTTTTCTCTGCGTGAGTGAAGAAGGGAAGGTACTAGACCTGGTGATTCCAACGCATGCGAGAAACTTCCTTCTTTTTTCCGTTCCCCTTCTTCTCCTCCTCTTCCTCCTCCTCCTCCTCCTCCTCCTCCGACAGCTTGTCTTCCACCACGACCATCTCTCGCCCAGAGCCAAGTTGGAAGAAATTCCTCTTTTTGCTGCCGCCCTTCTCCTCCTCTCCCTCGTCGCTTTTTGGTTGTTGCCTGACTGAGTGGCAAGCTTCCTCCTTCAAGGAAAAAAAATAAGGAGAAGAAAGTTGGAGAAGTGGAAGGAAACAAAGGCGGCCGCCACCACATACAACCTGTCTTTTTCTTCCTCTGGCTCTTTGGAAGGAAAGGGAAAAAATATGGCACAAAAAATGGGGAGAGCTGTTTCTTAAGATGGAAAAACGTGGCACCTGTAACCCTACTACACATGTCTGGCATTCATTGTAACACATTTTCTTTTTTTTTCTCTATTTCTGTATCTTCGATAGGTTAAGTTGGTCCTCGGCGCGGCATTCTCTCCAGCAAGTCAAGTCCATTGAGCGATTCCGATTGGCTGCCGTGCAAAAAAACTCAGCATTTTCCCGTTGTACCTGTACCTACATGCGTGCAGATATGCAAGAGAGTCGCAGGCAATGCAGCCGCCAGGCCAGCTTCTTTCTTTCTCCCTTCTTCCCCCTTTGGTCCCATGCGAAAAAAAAAGTCTTGTGGTGGATAGAGGAGGATCAAGAGGAGTAGGAGGAGAGGGCGCCGCTTGTGAGGAAAGTAGGCCGGGATCCAGCAAGTTCCATTTGTGGCGCCATGCAAGCATCATGCCTTCCTTCCTTCTTTCTTCCACCATGAAACCAACGGGATTTCCCACTCCGTCTCTCTTCTCTCCGAGACGCCATTGGAGAGCTTCCTCTCCTTCCCTCCTCTCTCTTATCTGTGTGGGTCCGGCAAATCCTTTCACTCGTGGGGCCAAACTCGGCCCAAAATAAAGCATATCTGGCCTAGAAAGCCGTCTCCTAATCTCAAAGATGTTGGTGTTCTAGGGACGCAACATTACTACAAATCTGTTCGATTTACGTTGCCCAAGTTGAGATTGTTACCTAGACTGAAGATTTTTTTTGGCTGCACTTATTGTGGAAGCGTCAAGTTCACAAAAATTGAAGCAAAACTTAAGTCGCCTAAATTAAATGTCAACTGTACAAGTACAGCCTGGAGGCCTCAAAGTTTCTCCAAGCCTCTCTCCCCACTCCTCCTTCCTTCTATCTTTATCCGCGAGAACCTCTTCCTTTTTCACCTGCTTGCAACAGTCATGGAAGGAGAAGAAGGAGAAGGAGGAGGTGGAGGTGGTGGAGGGCTGCTTGCTCCTACTAGGTAGGAG
>JAAUYM010071795.1_pt1 | contig 13478 bp, 20 predicted proteins | sample 7278001 | NCBI WGS metagenome assembly JAAUYM01 (sample SAMN14350224, study PRJNA611818) | marine sediment metagenome | isolation source: surface marine sediment (1.8m) | place: French Polynesia: Moorea | collected 2018-08
CCCCCCCCCCCCCCCGCCCGAAGAAGAGTGTTGGAATTGTCAGCAACAGTACCATGCGGTGCCTGACGAGAAGTTTGAACGATCTAACACTACTTATCATGCCTGAGGTGCATGGGGAAACCCTTCTCCTCCCCTCTCTCCACCCGGCATGTGCTAGACCGGTGATCTCAGAGATTAGAGCGCCAAGAAAGTCTCCACTAAGAGGGCCTTAAAGAAGAACGGAGTAACCGGGATCCGCTGAACCATGACTATCTCCTACCAGCGTGATGTCGCCAGCTCCACCGCCGGTGGCTTCACCCGCCTGCTCTTCAAGTGGAAGGGCTCCCTGTACAAGCTCATCTACAGAGAGCTGGCCCTCTTCATTTCAGCTTACATCATCCTATCGTTGGTCTACAGGGAGATGCTCACCACCTACCAAAAGCAGTAAGAGAGTGTTTGCTGTGTGCATGAGTGTGTTGCTTCGATCCACGCGCAAAAAAGGGGATAAGAAACAAATGATGATGACGTTGGGAGAGGAAGAACTCAGACAGACAGAACAGAACAGTGTCTTGGTGCACGCCCGTAGAACAATTTTGCTTCAACCAGAGTGCAATGCGTGTACGTGTAGATGCACTGTATGTACTGTAGTACAGTACTTAGCAGGAAGCACAGATTAGGACGCGGAGAAGACTGAGTTCCGTCCAGCGATGTGTATGTTGTAGCTTTCGTTGCTGTGTAGTAGGTACTTGGATGTGTAACTGCCACGCTGCTACGAGTACTACGTGCTAACCACAAACTTTACATGGGACTGAGAACGAAAGAGCTAGAAAAAGCTGAGGTTCTCCAACTTTTTTCTCATTGCCCCACCATTTGTGCAGAGCAGAAGCTGTTGCATTAATTCACTTGCCGAGCTGTCTATCTCTATCACTATCAACCCGTACCGCAGTTAGAACCACGCTGCATGAAACGTTTGTGCGATGTTAGAGGCATTCAGATAAAGAAGAAATCTGAAGCGAAGCAAGAAGCCAGAAGAAGCGCAGGAGGGAATCGCTTTTGCTAGTAGCTTTCCTGTTCGTTTCTGCTGGCTGGGCACGGGCACCCTTTTCGCCTTGCCCCCGGTGAAGGCTGCCGCCGCCCCTCTTCACCCTCCAGCCAAGTTGTCAGAAAAGCCGACAGGCATCCCGGTAAGCTCCGCCATCGCAGCCGCCACCGCCACCTCCACCACGGAGACATGCTCGTCGTCAGCCGACGCCGACTCGCTCGCCGGCACCAACCCCAGCCTCAGAGATGACTATCTCCTACCAGCGTGATGTCGCCAGCTCGACCGCCGGTGGCTTCACCCGAATCCTCTTCAAGTGGAAGGGGTCCCTGTACAAGCTCATCTACAGAGAGCTGCTCCTCTTTCTCTCCGCATATGTCCTCCTTTCGCTCATATACAGAGAACTCCTCACCACTTATCAGAAAAGGTAAGGGAAGACCAGGCAGTAAGCAGGTAAAGCGAGGAAGGAAAGGAGTGCTCACCTAAAAAGTCATGTTGCAATCCGCTGTGGTGTTGCTTAATGCTAACTTGAATCTTTGGTCGTGTGTCTGAAAAACCTCTCCTTTTTTCGATAGTACGTACATACAGTGCTATCATAATCATATCATATACCTACATGTAAATTTGTAAATCGAAAATGTTTTCTTTTTTTCGGTAAAAGGAATTGCTCAATTAAAGCCTACGTAGAATAACGAGGTGAGGTGAGTTTATCTTAAATTTTAAAATTATGGACTCAGCACAACTTGTACAGAAACTGTGTGCACTTACTTTCGTGTGCTCTCTTTTTAATGGAAAAATAAGCATGCCTTTTTAAAGCCTGGTTCTTAGACCATAAAGTCGAGACAGTGTATCGAAAAAGAGGAGGGGGACACGAAGACAAGCAGTTGTTTTTCTCTCTCTTCACAGAGGTGAAAAGTAGGAGGAGGAGGCATAGGGAATGAGAAAGTCGAAACTGATCTTTTTCAAGGCACACACACAGGGGAGAAGAAGTGAAAGTCTTTTTTGCCAGCATTTTTCGGGGAATGCCTTTGACCTTCTTGGCGAGGAGCATTTTTGAGGCAGCGGAGGAAGGGAGAAGTGAACGGGCAGGGGTCCACGCTTGCGTGAGGGGGGGGGAGGGGGAGAAGGAGGAGATGGAAGAAGGAGGCAGAGACGACGATGTTTCTCCGTTTCTCTCGTACTAGCCGAGAAGAAAGCATGAGGACGGAGGTTGAGAAGAGGAGAGGGGAGGATAAGGGGGAGGGGACAGGAGGAGGAGGAGAAGGAGGCAGAAGCAGGGTTCGGTGGGGGGATGCTTTGCAGCTTCGCAGGTCAACTCCGTGGACTGAGAGTTGTTGCAACGGTGCTGGCCCAAGGGAGGCGAAGGAGAAAGAGAGAGAAAGAGAAAAAGGACAGAAGGGAGGGAGGGAGGCAAGAAGGGGAGATAATGAGTCGGCCAACGGGCATTAATTAGTTCTGTCCTCAACAAGGTTCTTTCCGCCAATTAGGTAGGCCGGGCTGTTCACTTTTTGACTGTGTGGCTCCTTCAGTACACATGAACGGCAAACAGAAATTGCAGAAAGGTTTCCAGGGCTTTTTGTTGGAGAGGGCTGACCATGCATAGTTGTTTCAAATTCGAAAAAAATGTCCTCCTCTGCAAGAGATGATAAACTACATAAAAGGGAAAAAAGAGCAAGCTTTTTTTTACCTGAACTTGCAGCTACTAAGGCTAACTTCTCCTTCCTCCCTCCCTTTTCTCCCTTCCTTTCTTTCTTCCGTCCACAGGCTGTTCGAGAAGGTGGTGGCCTACTTCGACGCCTTCCTCAACCTTATCCCGCTGTCGTTCGTGCTCGGCTTCTACGTGTCCTACGTTGCCACCCGGTGGTGGCAGCAGTTCCTAGCCATTCCCTGGCCAGACAAGTAGGCCCATTTGCCGACCGACGCGGTCACCATGTGCAGTACCGTGCAGGCATTGGATCATCTCTCTCTCTCTCCTTCCAGGCTCTTCCATTCCATCGCCTGCTTCGTGGACGGCTTCGACGAGGAGTCTCGGATGCTCCGTCGCTCCCTCATCCGGTACATGAACCTCGCCCTCATCCTCGTGCTCAGGTCCATCTCGTCGGCTGTCAAGCAGAGGTTCCCCACGTTGGAGCATGTCGTGGAGGCCGGTAAGTGGCGGGGCGACTATTTGTGTCGCCTCACCTCTCTCTATCTCTCCGCCCCCCACACGTTTCCGTTCTCCCTTTTAACATATCGTTTTGATGATAATGGCGCTCCACTCCCTCCTCTCACATAGTGATGATGGCCGCACCTTTTCACCCACTTCTTTTCCTCTCTCTCCTCCTCCTCTCCCCCTCCCCTTCCGAAGGCATAATTTATTTTCAAAACTGCTCTTGACTTGGGCGAAAAGAAGAAGAAAAAAAGTTGGATTCTCGTACTAGGTAAAAACATCTCCGAAAGAAGAGAGAGGAGATTTATTGCTTGTTGCTGTAAAAGATGGAAAGCGGTAGGACTTAGGAAAAGAGGAAGAGGAGGAGAAGAGCCGGTCGGGATATACTGTAGTAGCAGAGATGAGAAAGCTCTGGCTGTCGGAGGGCCAGGCCGCGAGTTTGAAAACATCTGAATCCGTTCTGATGCTTCACAGAAAAATGCTTTTAAAAAAATAAACAAAATACCATTTTTTTACCTAATTTTTTTAACATGTGCTTTTATGTGCATGCTTTTTTTAAAACTTCAATCGTGGATCAACTTATAAATTGAACTCCCCTTTTCCAGGCTTCATGACCAACCAGGAGAAGGAGCTGTTCCTGGCCGTTCCTTCCAACGAGTTCAACACCTATTGGATCCCCTGTACCTGGTTCGTCTATCGCCTGCAAGAGGCCTCCAAGAAGGGAAAGCTCATCAACGAGTACGCTGTGGAGACAATCATGAGAGTGAGTCAACAAGTGCACGCGCTGGTCGGACGTAGGTACACCTGTTTTTTGCCCGCTTGTTTCCACGATGCAGGAGTTTTGCGAGTTCCGGGCGAAGTGCGGGCTGCTCTGGTGCTACGACTGGGTGTCTATTCCAATGGTCTACACGCAGGTATGATCCACCTGGTGGTAGAGATTGCCCTTCCTTGTCTCTAATTCCTCCCCTCTCCTCCCCTCCTCCTGCTCTCCTAGGTGGTGACCCTGGCGACGTACCTATTCTTCGTCTTCACGGTGATCGGCCGTCAGAAGGTCTACAACGAGACCGCGGCCAAGGGCGGCTACATGCGGAGCGGCCGCATGCCCATGGATATTGACCTCTACATTCCCATCTTCACCGTTCTGCAGTTCTTCTTCTACATGGGCCTTCTGAAGGCAAGTCCAACCAATGACATGGATTTTCAGGGAACGTGCAGGTCCGCAATGGGACGATTTGCTAGCTACTCCGATTGCCCCGCAGGTCGCCGAGCAACTGATCAATCCGTTCGGTGACGACGACGAAGACTTCGAGCTCAACTGGCTGGTTGACCGCCACATGAAGGTAGGCCAAGGCCCCTGCATGGTGGAGGGGATCGATCAAATCCCCCCTCCCCCTCCTCCGTAGTACGTCTCCTTTCTCTGCATAGGCCTCATTTCTTGGCTGTGATATCCTGATGGACCCCGATCGCATCCCGCCGATGGTGAAGGACTACTACTGGGACAAGCAGAACTGCCCCATCCCCTACACAGAGGCCTCCATGCACTTCAAGAGAAAGACGTACAAGGGCTCCGCCGACGACATGATGTAATTAACGCAGGGCGACATCTACAGCGAACAAGCGAGCGAGATCCCTCCCCCCTCCCTCACTCTATGTGTACCCAACCAACCAATCATCCCCCATCCCGCCATCGAGCAGGGAAAGAGCGAGAGAGAGAGCGAGCGAGCGTGCGCTGGGGGGAACAACTACGTTTGTTTTGTGTAATTAACACGCTTATTTTACTCTATCTCTATTTCTTCTGGACCGTCACACCGCCACCACACGTGATTCCGCTTTTCTTTCACCTGCAGCACCTTCTTCTGCTCACTGCTGCCGCAGATGGCATCTCCTGTCTATAGGAACATGCTCTTATACTTTTAAAAAGCTCAATCACGCATGGTTATTAGTCTTTGAAAAATTTCTACTCCTTCTTTTAAAACTCTATTATATAGATGTTTCTTACACAGTATTTAGATTCATCAATGTACAATGTAAGTACAAACAATAGAAAAGATTTGTAGCAGTTGTAGATAAAAGCTTTTTCTTGCTGAAAACTTGGAAATTTTAATTTGACGTAAGCAATTCAAGTTTTCTCCAGTAGCTCATTTTTTTTTCAAACGTGAGGTTCTTTTGTAAAGACTAGTGATGCCTTTTAATTTGCATGGTATTTGCTTTGCTGCTTTGGAGGATTTTTTTTAGACTTGCTAAAGTTTCTGGAATATTTGACAAAAGTCTAAAAATGTCCTTTAAAAGTGCATGCTTCCGCTTCAGAAATTATTTATCATCCTACAAAATGACACGGCGCCTTTCTGAGTATTTGTATAAAATACATTTGAAGCAATTTACTGGTTGCATTCTTTGTTATGTCAGGTATGTTTAAGGTAATAGCGATGATATTTCTCCTTATTTTTTTAAAGCATCCCTGAGAGCAAGATGCACATGGTCTTGCCTGAGATTGAAGAGGAGGAAGAGGAAGATGAGGAAGAAGCAAAACGGCAGTCCAGACTATCACTCACAAGCCTGCTGCTAGGTAAGACCATCAACGTAAATAAGACAATATTCCCATAAAAAACACAAGTTGAATGCAGGGAGCTTCAAAAAATCAAACTATTTTTGCAATGGAAATTTGTTGTAGCAGTCTTTAATTTTAAGCACTTAGGTGCTTGAAACAAGCACTCTGCATCATGCAAAACTTTCCCTGTAGCACTTAAATCGCTGGTAACACTAAGAGACTCATTCAACTAATCTGCACGCACAAGCCGCCCACTGGAGACTTAATTTATTCACTCTATAGCCATGCCACAACACTCTTCTGAGACAAGATGTTGACGGTATACGTTCAAAATACTTCAGTAAGTGATGGTTTGCGTATAGCTAGAAAAGGTAGTACTTCATGTAGAAGATTAGCTCTTTTAGTACTCCAAATATTGCATTTGTAGCTTCTTCATATTCTGTCTCATTTCAATCTTTCTCCTTAACCAACTAACTCAAATACCACCCTCACCTTACAAATTGTTAAGTAAAGATAGACAGCTGCGTCAAAAGTGTATGGAAAAATGGTTAGGCTGCAAAGTGCAAAAAAAATCAATTTTACATTTAGGGTATTTGATGTCAATCATCATTGGTGAAAATCTTTGCTACTTGAATGCTCAAACGAAACAGCAAAGGTTGACACAACTGATTACAAAAAATTGGGGGGCTTCTACCGTACATTCGCCGTTTAGAAGGTTTTTTGTGACGGCGGTGAATGGTCGGGCAATTGCGTCCTGTAACTACGTCGTACCATGGGTTCACATTAATTTTTTTTGGCAACGTCTTCTCCTCGGTTGTTTTCAGACTCCACCCACCTCGTCACAGAAATTGGTTTGGAGAATCCTCCGAACAAAGGAAGTGAGTAGTCGTACCACAACCACCTGCTATGTGCCCGGTAATGACGAGATAGATGCCTAAGGGTAAGAAGGCTCACTTCGTAGCATCAGTCGTAAAACAATCATAAAAAAAACCTACATTTACTTTTTTCCGACGTGTGCATTTTGAACTGGAGGCAGCAAGAGAAGCTGCTGCCACATGTGACCATAAGTTTACTTTGACACATAATTTTAGCTTTTCTTTTTGATCCACCTGGTTTTGAACGTATACCTCTCTCAGCAACAACCCCTTGGCGCAATGCAGCCGTAATGAGTTTGGGCAATCTGTGTGCAAAAACAAGAAGAGCCAGAAAGATGTTTTTAATTTCGTCGCTGCGCCCAAGAGGTTCTTTCAGCCCCTCCCCCTTCTTCCCTCTTCTCCTTCCTTCCTTCCTTCCTTCCTTTCTCTGCCACACCTGCTTCTTCCTCTTGCCTTTCCTGTCTCACATCATCACCAACAAAGGTTTTTTTTACATTCTACCCTCCCCCTGCCACAACTCAGATCCGCCTTCAGCGAGTCCCGCTGGATACAACAACAGTTAAGATTAATGAAAGCAAGCTTTTCCTTCCCTCTTCTCTTTCTGTATCTCTCTTCACCATTTTTGTTTCTCCTTCGAATTCTCTTGGATTTCTTTTCCCCTGCAGAGTCTTCATCTATCTTTACTAACATCGGTCTTGGCAGACAGACCAAGCGTCCCTCCTCTTCCTCCACCTCCTCCTCCTCCTCCGCACCAAACTCATCGGATGAGAGGAGCTCAGAGCAGCCGCCAGAGTCACATGACTCAAGTAAGTAGCCAGTCAGCAGGCACACACGTAGTATGCACAGCCCAGAGAGGGATTTTATTTTTCACCCTTCTGCCCTCCATCCCCTTTCCTCTTCATCCAGCTCCCCCATCCCTCTCCCATTTTTCTCTCTCCGTCCGGTCTGTTGACGCGTTCGTTATGTTTGTCTCTCACTTCATCAGTCCCATCTTCCAGATTGAACTCACAACTTAACTGAAGTTTTCTTTCCTTGTGCCACACTGTGTACATACTGTGTTAGATTTCTCCAGTTTCATGCCCGATGTTCACGCTGAGTGGCGTGTGTGCGAAACCAGAAGCCATGCAAAAGTTCGAAGCTTTTCTTAGATCCCCCCACCCCAACAACATTGCGAACACCCGTAGTTAAAGAGTCACTAAAAAAGAGAAACGTGGTTTGTCTATTACAATATCCACACACCTGGTACGCGCGTGGTAAAACAAAAAAAAAGTCTTGTATAAATTTGGATCTGCTATGTAGTACTAGTACAGTACGCGATAGTGCGTTTTCTGGCCAGGGTTTCTCTCTCTCTCTTTTTTTTTTTGCTGTGGAAAGATTGACCGAATAATCCCGCATTCTAAAACGAGGAATAATTCATTTGTTCTTTCAAGATCGTCACCCGAAATGGAGTCGAAATTTTCCACCTATCTTTTCTTCTTCTTTTTCTTCTTCTTATCCCGTCGAAGGGCGATCCTTGAACGACGGCGCCTTCCCCACCTCCGCGGACGAGGCTGAGCGGTCAGCAGTCCGGTTTACTCCCGGATCGTGGAGGAACGGACCGGCCAGGAAGTGAGGCAGCAACCCGACAAAGATCTCTTCCTTCGGATGCATCTCTCTCTCTCTCTTTCTGTCTGTTCCAGCAGGGCGGACGACGACCCCGATCCGGGCGGCGGCGGAGGCGGCGGCGGCGTGGCTGTAAACTCGCCGCTGGAGCTGTTGCGCAACATCTCCGACACAAATCTCCGCGGCTCCGGGTCATGGGGGGCCTCCGTCGAGAGCATCACGGACGAGGACGGCAACAGCAGCGACCGGAGGTAAGGGAGAGGAGCACCGCCAGCAACAGATTAGTAGTATGTATACATATGTATGTATATACTATACCGTGTCTTTTTTTTTCGCAGAGGCAGCTCTAGCCTCGCGTCGGGAGGCAATCGGAGAGGATCCAAGCTGGCGGACTTGCTCAAGAAAAAGGGAGGAAAGAGGAAGAAAGACAAGCAAGGTAGAGAGGAGGCACATCATGAGAGAAAGATATGCTGTACTGTACCTACAACTATTAAGCCAACTATACTACGTATTTACTATTTACAATAAACTCATCTTCCAGGCTTCATCTGGCGGCGCATGATTCACGACGTGGAGGAGCTCCCCAAGTCGCGCACGCCGCACCTGGCGCAGCTGACGACGCCGTCGGTGGCAATCTGGCAGGTCGGCGGCGGCGGCGGCACCGGGGCGGAGGCGGTGAACGCCGGCGAGAGGGATAGCTACAGGGGTGGCGAAGCTTACCCGTCGTCGTCTTCCTCCGCCGTCGGCAGGGGCAATCCCACCCGGACGCGTCTCGGGGAAACCCGGACGGGCGCCTCGGGCACCTCGACATCCGGCCCCAGCCAGGATGACGACACGGCCTCGGTCAATTCCTTCAAGACGGCGCCAAGCGAACCCAACCTGACCGGCTTCGTCCCGCGACAGGTGTCGGACTCGTACGAGACGCGCGTCCTGGGTCCGGCGGGCGCCCCGGGCGGCGCCATGCAGGTGTCGTCGTCGTCGGTGTCCGCAGCTGCCGCCGCGTCCGCCCGCACCAGCCGGTCGCCGTCCTTCAAGGGCATCGAGCCGGACTCATTGCCGGCCAAGGTGATCACCAGGGCCAACTCGTACGCGGCAGAGCCCCGCGGGGCGCGCGGACGCAGCCCGGCGGGATCGTCCGGCGGCGGAAGTGGCGGCGAAGAGGCCATGATGGTGTCCCAGGACCACTCGCTGCCGCCGGGCTCTGGCAGGGCCCAGGTGCAAAAGCTGATGGCCAAGCCCATGGTCCAGCAGCAGGGTGGCCAGCCGCAGCACATACACTGGAGGGACGCCTCAGAGTGACGAGACTAGATGAGGATTGAGGCGCCAAGACATTACTACACGTACATATACCATAGGATGAAGTGAATCAACCTTATAGTGATGATTTCCACTACTACAGACACCATGGGGACCCGAGAACTGGATCCATACTAGTTACACTACACCAGATTCGAAACTATTTCGTTACTCTCTAAGTTACCTTACCTACGTGCTGTTGTTGTCATGGTACCACATACTACTATTTACTTGCTTGCACGGAGAACAAGATAGGATCGCTGTTTATGGGAAAGAATGAGACACCCAGTAGGTCCGAAGACTGTGCTGCTCACACACAGGGTGTTTGACCATAATATTCCTTAGCTACAAAAAGTAAAAAGTTCTCTTTTTTTTAAGACAAACGTTGAAACTTTCAAGAGACGACATATCAATCTGCAGTCTTCTGTCCTTTGTTTCCGTCTTGTACCCTACTCTACCCTTTCCATTCTCTCTCCTGGCACCCTTTTAAGGGAATATGCCTCAAACACTATTTATGGGCATAATATAAATCGAAACAATGTTTGGCAGTGTCCCTTTTGGGCACGTCTGTCAACCGAGCTCTGGCCGAAATTGCCAAGATCTGCAATGTGCCCCTTCCCTTTCCCTTCCGATTCCTTCTTTCCTTCTCGTTTTGCCTTCTTTCTCCTTTTCCGTTAAATTTGCAATGATTTTTAGGAACGCGGGAACACGGAGAGGAAATATAAAACTGAAAAGTCGTGAAAATTCGTCTTGATGCTTTGCAACATACCTTTCTCGCACTGGTATGTTTCTTACAAGGTGATACAATAGGATACAGTAGGTGTCCGAGATTAATTAAAACTACTATTTTCCGTATCCGAAGATCCTCTTGAAGGTTCCGCGCAGCAAGGAAGGGAACTGGTACCGGAACATGGTGTAAACGACTTTCTGTACGGGAAAGGTTAGAAAAAAAAGCAAGAGAGTTTCTTTTAGTTCGAGAAATTCGACATTGCGAAAAGAAGTCAACTTCTCTTCTCTCGTCCTCTGGCACTCACCGAGTCCAAGCTCTTGGCGGCGGTCATGGCCTTGGAGGCCCTGTAGACGTCGGCCATGCTGAGGCGTCTCCCGACGGTGGTGTCACGCATCATGACCCGGACCAGCTCCACCGGCAGGCAGCTCCAGACGTGGACGCTGCCGGCGAGAGCGGACAGCTCCTCCCTGGAGAGGCGGTCCACGAAGGAGGGGCGGGAGCCAAGGGTGAACACCACGTAGCAGGGGAGGGAGTTCAGGAAGGACGGGTCTCTGGAAATCGGGGGATAAATGGGGGGAGACAAAAATGGTGTGTTTGGCGGAGTCAGACTTGAAGAACCTCCCCCCCAAAGCTTCCACAGGCATTGTCCAATTCACTGAAAGCGTCGGCTCTCACGTGGTGTACTTTGAGTTGTACTCCAGTCCCCGCCGGCTGAGCACTGCTGGCAGATCTGGGTAGATTTGCAGGATCTTCCGCACAGTCGACCTGGACAGCCGGTGGCGAAACGGGGTTTCAGCCAAGTACACGTGAATCTGAGAAATGAGGGGTGTGATTAGTTGCTGTTGTTGTTGCTCGGAGGTATATTGCGTTTGGGATCACCACTCACATTCATTGGGATCATCCTCAAAAATTGCTCGTCCTCGGTCAGCTTCTGCACGTATGGTCTTGCGGGATAGTCTCTATAGCAAAAGGGATACTTACAATTAGAGAGCTAATTAAAATCTTAACACTTTTTTATTCCCCGAAAGAAACTAAAAAAACCAAGGCCAGGATGGCCAGTGATGCCAAAATGTTTTGGCTTTGTGGCTGAAAATGATCTAAAAAATGTGACCATTTAACCTTTGAAAGGTAAACTATGGGATTTTCCCCTCTAAAAATGGCACAATATGTGACTCAAATACAACTCTGCTTGCAACATTACCTTGGCAGGGAAACGAGGGTGTCCGGGTTTTCCGTCACCACTTGGGCTATACTAGACTTCGGAATCTGGCACAGGAATACGCAAAGTTAGTGTTTTCAGTCTAACAAATATGTCTCTTTTTCATTCACGTGATACCTTCTCTAAAGTGCTGGCAAATCTTTTAGATTTGACCAGTATTCCGATCGTTCTCCGACTGAGGGACTTCACAAAACCGGGAATCCTTATGAAGAGATTGACGGCTTGCCAGGGAAGATCGAGGACAACCTGAAGGATGAATTGGCAAGATATGGCACGACATGTGCGTGAATACCACAATGGTACGTATGGAACGAACCTCTGTCCTCTTGTTGGCGAGTTCCAAGATTTTTTGGTGGTCAGTCAACTCCAGAATGTCCAGTCTATCGGAAACCAACATGATCTGATGTGGAGAATTAAAAAAAAAGGGGTGCGCGCCAGCTAGAATTAGATCCGATCTCCAATGCTCGATCCCACCTGGTCCTCCCTCAGACTGACGAGCATTCCCGGCATGGAGGCGATCTCCGCGCTGACGTTGGCCGGCAACCTCCGGAGCAGGGCGGCGAAGACGTCGAGGCGGGTTCTGTTGAGGGAGGCGACGACCCTGACGTCCCTGGCGTGGGACAGGAGCTCCTCCTCGCCCAGCCCGGCCAGCAGCTTCGGGGTCAGCCCCGGGAGGAACTTGGCACGGGTGGACGACCGCGTCCGTGCGGATTCCAACACCGAGTCCAGCGAGGGGACGTCCCCCCCGCCACCGCCGCCGCCGCCGCCGCCGCCGTCGTGGTCCTCCTCCTCCTATGTGCGTGCCCGTTGGGGATCAGCGCTTCACACTGTGCCGTCAACTGCTACCACATACGTACGTAGTCGTAGTAATCGTCGTCGTCGTCATCCTGGCCCACGTCTGCGTCCACACCTGGAGCGTCGCCAGCATCACCCGAGGCGGTCTTTTCTCCGTCCGCATCATCGTGACCGCCTGGATGCTCCTCATCCTCACTTTCTACTTCATCTGGAGCTTTCTCCTTCGTGGCTGCGTTTTCCCCACCCTCGTCCGCGTAGTAATCGTAGTCGTCCTCCATCATTTTCTTTTCCGATTCTGTCCCTTCTTCTTCGTCTGCATAGTAGTCGTCATCATCCAGAACAGCTGCGGTGTCACCGAGCTCTTTGGACAGCGTCTTCTCCTCGTCCTCCTCGTCTTCCTCGTAGTCGTCGTCGTCGTCGTCGTCGTCCGATAAGGCGGCGGACTGGAACAACAACAAGGAGATCTTTAAAACATAGAAACCTTACTTCCTACATTTCGACTTTGACTTTGTGATCTGGACCTTGCCTCATCGGTGGTGTCGTCATAGTCGTAATACTCGTCGTCCACGTCCTCCTCCTCCGCCTCTTTCCCCGCTGCCGGCGTCACGGGGGACGCAGGGGCTGTTTGCAGCAGGAGCACCGACACCAAGAAGATGATTGCTCCCTTCATGACGCAGATCTTTTTGAGTTTTCCTTCTGTATTGGTGTTGACTTTCTCTCCCACTCGTGCTGGATGTCCGCGCTCACAAATGGGTGGTAAAAGAACGAACGACGGTAGACAAGCAGAGCATTTGTTGTACTGTACTACGTACAGTACTACTACAGTAGTACGCGGACATTATGGACACGGAATAAAGGGGGAAAAAAACATACCTTTATTATAAATTATTCCGAAAACAGGGTCGTGACAACAAACCCGAAGGAGACAATAAGAAGAATCGCCCATAAGGCAAATCTGAACGTGAATGAATTGTCCTTCGCCTCCTCCGTGTCCGCCTGGGATGCGACGACGTCGGCGACGGGAGCGCCCCTGGCTGCCGCACGGGGTCGGACCTGCCCAACGGCGGGCGGGGACCCTGGACAGGATGTGTTAACACGCTTGTTACGGAGTACGTAGCATCGTATGAATACCAAGTCAGGACTCTAAGTGTACTGTATCGAATGAATACAGTACACTTAAGAGTCCTGACTTGGCATTCATACGATGCTACGTACTCCGTAACAAACGTATTAAATGCAAGATGAC
>JAAUYM010012818.1_pt1 | contig 13473 bp, 19 predicted proteins | sample 7278001 | NCBI WGS metagenome assembly JAAUYM01 (sample SAMN14350224, study PRJNA611818) | marine sediment metagenome | isolation source: surface marine sediment (1.8m) | place: French Polynesia: Moorea | collected 2018-08
CCTGGAAGACGATGACGTTGCCTCCGTCGAGGGTGGAAAGCTTTCACTGCATAGGGTCACCAGAAACAATGATGACAATGCCAATAGGTCCGTAAAAAAAAGACACACATAAGATGTTAGAATTTTTTAACATTGTGTTTATTATGCTAATTTTTTTAAGGGAAATTACCACCCTTAAGATGGAAATCCAGCAGATTATGAAGGGCAACTTCTCCACCTTCATGCAGAAGGAGATCTTTGAGCAGCCTGAATCTGTTGTCAACACTATGAGGGGCCGCATCAACTTTGAGAGCCACCAGGTCAAGCTTGGGGGCATCGCAGACTATGTCCCAGAGATCAAGAGGTGCAGGAGGCTGCTCCTGATAGGCTGCGGCACTTCCTACCACTCAGCGGTGGCCAGCAGGTTGTATTACTTTTGGGAAACTAGATGTTTTCTATCAATTTGCCAAAAAAGTCTCGTGTTTCTCAAAGGCAACTTTTGGAAGAACTGACTGAGCTGCCCGTCATGATCGATCTCGCATCTGACTTCCTGGACAGGAAAACCCCAATTTTTAGGTTAGTACTTTAATACAATGCTGCACACACACACATACTGCTTGCCTGTAAATCGTACATACTATGTAGTACACTATTTGCAGGCTGATACAGTTGTAGAACATGTTCGCTAAGTATGTACTACATACGGTAGTACATACTAGTACAGTTTAATTTGGCTGAGTGGGCAAAGCTATGTCCACTAATACAGAGACTGACGGGTAAATTGTTCTTTCAAAATTTGCATTCTGCCTTTCAGGGATGACATTTGCTTCTTCATCTCCCAATCCGGAGAGACCGCTGACACGCTAATGGCACTGAGGTACTGCAAGGAGCACGGCGCCCTCATTGTTGGCATCACCAACACAGTGGGATCCACCATCTCACGGGAGTCTCACTGCGGCGTCCACATCAACGCTGGCCCGGAGATTGGTGTAGCCTCTACCAAGGCCTATACGTCACAGATCCTCTCGCTCACCATGTTTGCTCTGGTCATGTCAGAGGACAGGATCAGCTTTCAGCCAAGGAGGAAGGCCATCATCGACGGGCTCAAGAACCTCCCCGACTTGATCAAGGAGGTACTGAAACAAGATGAAAAGGTGGGTAAAAATAATGCTGAAAATTTTCAGAGCAGCTCATTGACAACCACTTAAATCGGCTTCCAGGTCCTGACCATCGCCAAGAACCTGTACGAGAAGAAGTCCCTGCTGATTATGGGTAGGGGCTTCAACTTTGCCACCTGCCTGGAGGGTGCGCTGAAGGTGAAGGAGCTGACCTACATGCACAGCGAGGGCATCCAGTCCGGGGAGCTGAAGCACGGCCCTCTGGCCCTGGTGGACTCAACGGTGCCCATCATCCTCATCCTGATGCGTGATGGCGTCTACACCAAGTGCATGAACGCGCTGCAGCAGGTGACTGCTCGGGACGGGCGGCCCATCATCATCTGTGAGACAGGTGATTCAGAGACACAGGCGTGGGCCAAGGACGGGAGCTTCGTGGAGGTGCCCAAGACGGTGGACGCGCTGCAGAGCATCCTGACAGTCATCCCCATGCAGCTGCTCTCGTACCACCTGGCCGTTCTCAGAGGGTGCAATGTCGACTGCCCAAGGAACCTGGCCAAGTCCGTCACTGTTGAATAAGGCATTTTTTTTACAATGCCCCACATACAATTATCCGTTTTCTTACACTTCTTAACAGTTTATCTCCTTTTTATTACCATGTGCATGCAGCACTTTAATTGTGGCTTTTTTCTTTATTCTTGTGTGGAGAGAATGCATCTCAAATATTGTTATTTTTGTACTACCCAGAAGCCATGAAAAATGAATGCAATGTCGACTTCGGAAAGGACATTTTTTGCGAAAGTGCTGCTTCTTTTTTCTGCTTCACCTTGTCCCTTGTGAAAACCATGTTGGGGTCTATGATCATGTCGGAGAAAGGGCCTGTTGGCGGCGATGTCCTCGCTGCTGGACGAGGATGCGGAGGAGGTGGAGGAAGGCACGGGCAGGGTGGAGGTTGCCGTGGCTGCCACCGTGGAGGACTCGCTCTGCTCCTCCACATTCTTCAGGATGGGCTTGAGCCCCTCGTCGTGGCTAGAGTCCTTCTTGAGCACGCCCCTCAGGCGAGATCCGGCACTGGACACCTTGGAGCAGACGGAGGAGGCGTCGAAGGACTCATGCTTGGGGATGCTCCTCTTTCGCTGTCCCAGGATGGAGTTGGAGATGGATTGGGCGTTCGCAGAGGTGGAAGTGAAGTCACACAGACCACGTGAGCGCAAATGTACATTTATTGAGATAATCCAAAATACTATTGGATAAAAAAATATGCAGAAACGTCCGAAATTACGAAAAAAGAAGTCTTCTCGTCACTTTTAACATTGTCACGAGTCATCAATCATGTTTGATCGCGGGCGTAGGCACTCAAATCGTAAAAAAAAACCTAGCAAACAGCTTGTGCGCTCCCACCAGCACTTTTTTTTTCCTCCCGTCACCAGAAATTGCAGCACACATCTGACAACTCCCCAATGCTGTGGTGAGCCTCCTAGGACATGGCCTCCCTGGCCCCTTCCCCGATGGGCCGGCACTGCACGCACCCGGCCGAGTCCGAGCCCCGGAGCTCCCGCTCCGTCTGCACCGTCACCATGTCGTAGCCGTAGCGGTCCCTGAGGATCTTGGTGGTCGCCGCCTGCACCTCGGCGCAGTCCGACCTGGACTGGGACCGGCGCCGGGCCAGGACGACGTGGACGGACGCCACCTTGATGGAGGTGGAGACGGCGAACAGGCGCAGCTCGTGGACCCCGACCACTCCGGGCAGAGAGCGAAGCTCAGACTGTTGTCCAAGAACAAGAGAGGGAGGGTTGACATCAAGACAATCTTCCTCCCTCCTACGTACATTAGTGCTAATCCCACCTGTATGGCCCCGTAGTCCTCCCCGGCCGGGACCGCGTTGAGCTGGATCCTGCAGCTGTCCACCAAGGTCGACCACAGCAGCTTCAGGATGAGGAGAGCTATCCCGATTGCGGCGATGGGATCGAGCACCTGCCGAATGGAAGGGGGAGATTTGAAAAAAAAAAAAAGTTGATCAGGCGTCGCGACACGTGTTTTCGCAAATAGTAGTACCTTCAGGTTAGGATAGTTATAAATAACGATGGCCACTACGAAGACAAAGATGGAGGCGCAGATGTCGCCGAGCGCATGGAGGGTGGCGGCGCGTAGGTTCAGCTGCTGCGAGGGATCCTGAAGATTCCCCTCCGGAGCACCTAAAATGAGGAGCAGTAGAGTTGCTTCTAGTGCATCTACTCCTATTTCAAGGATTGTAGTAACTAAAAAAAAAAAACCGACCAGCTTCGTCAGGGTTCTGGAATCTGGTGTGGGCGATGTTGCTGCCTCCCCCTCCTCCTCCTCCTCCTCCGTGGCTATGTCCGTGGCTGTGGCCGTGGCTGTGGCCGTGGCCCACGCCCAGACCGCGCAGGAAGCAGAATAGGAAGATGTTGAAGATCACAGCGCAAGCGCCGGCGTACATCATGCCTGCGCTGAATACCTGAAAGTCAAAAAGAGAGGGGAATTTGACTTTGGCCTCTCCCTTCCCCCACCCCACCCACCCACGACGCTGCACCCCTCCTATCTCCTCCCACCTCCCACCTCGTACTCCTTGTTGACGATCTGCTGGACCGCGTTGAGCCCGACGAAGGCGGCGATGGAGTAGATGACCGCGATTGCCAGCAGAGCGCCCAGCGCCTCGGTCCTCGCGTACCTGCGCAGAGAGGGAGGCAAGAAGAGCCGTTCACCTTTCTGAGAGCGAGGGAGGGAGGGAGGGAGGGAGGGAGGACGGGAAAATTCGGCTTTTTAAAGGCGGCAAGAACTGCCCAACCAATATCGCTTGCGTCAATTTAATGATGGGTTGCTCCAAGTTTTCTTGTCACTATTTTAACACCTGCCCTGGCTTTCCCAACACCATGTACTAAGTGATTTGAAAACCTTAGAGCAACCCAAATTTCGACCCCATCGCTAACTACCACTGCAGGTGTCGTCACCGATGGTGTGTCCCTAGTGATACCAATATTGGTCGGGTACAGGGTGCACCTTTTACTGCCTCCCCCCCCCCATATCCAATTGGTGCATGGATGGGTGTAAATTTTTTACGGAATGCACTCTTCAAGAACCCGGCGGCTTCATTGAAATGGGAGACTCTCAAGTTTCTCTCTTCTCCTCTCACCCGAAGTTCATCCTGGTGGTCGCCTCCCTGGAGGACAGTCTGGCCGAGATGTACGAGACGGCCAGGGTTGCCACATCGGCGAACATGTGGCAGGCGTCGGTGCGGATGGCAGTCGAGTTCACGTACCTGGAACGATCCGGGGGCAAAATGACATGAAAAAGAAACCATCCTCAGTTTTCTGCACACTAGCAGTCAGGAGTTGGACTTGCCATCCCGCCCCGAACTCCGCAGTGGCGAAGAGCGCCGTGAGGACGACGGCGCCCAACAGCCTGTTCTTCACAGTCTGGTTCCTCAGCTCACTGGCCACCATCCTGCTGAAGGTGGCCTGGCTGTGGCAGTGCTCATCCCCAACCTCATCCTCATCCTCGCTTCCGTCGTCGTCGTCTCCCCCGTGCTCCCTCTGCCTCTTCCTCCTCCCCACGTCCCCGTCCATGCTGACGTTGGAGGAGCTCTGCCTGGAGTTGTCCGTCGACAGCAGCGGCGACTCGTCCGAAGAGTCCTCCTCCTCGTTGGCCACCTTCTCGGCCTCCCCCTCCGGCCTCGCCTTCTTGGTGACTGGGCCTACGTACGCCGGGCAGGCCCTCGTGGCGCACCCGGACAGGCCCGCCTCCCGGTCCAGGACCACCTTCCTCCTCCTGCAGTGCACGCACGGATCCGCCTTTGCCGCCTCCCTCTCCGAGCGCGTCGGCGACAGCTCCACCGAGGTCAGCTCGCCCGGCCCCTTCCCCTTCTCGCCGCCGCCGCCGTGGGTGCCGTTCAGCTCCGCCGCGACGGGAGGAGAGGTCGCCTGAGGGGCGACGTCTGCGATGCCGGAAGCCCTTTTCCACGAGGCCATGGGTTACGGCTTGTGCCTCTCGGCCTCCTCACGTCACACAGTCGCAGTCGCACCTATAGGCAAGTGATAAGACGACGACGACGACGACGCGAGGCAAAGAGGCGGAGGGAAGAAAGAGGAGGAGACTATATCACTAGTACCTACGTACAGTACATAGCACACACACTGTATAGTTATCCCCCTTAGGGGTCGGACTCGACGAAAGAGAAGATATGGTGATCGGAGGACTAGGTGGAACGAAACTTTTTCCCCTGCAAAACGCTCTCACGTTGCTCCCTACTCCACCTCCACCACCATCTCATCTGTCTGTCTGTCTCCCTTCTCCCTCTCACTCCCTCTCAACAGCTTCTCCTTCCTCCCGAGTCACCACCACCACTCACCATCCACTAGCAGAGCCAGAACCAGTCTGCACTAACACACTCACACAAGTGCCCCCCCCCCTTCTCCTTCCCTTCACCCTGGTGGATCTGACTAGGGAGGGAAGGAAGGAGGGAATGCGATGCAGCAGCAGGAGACGTGAAGGAGAAGTGGGGGGGAGGAGGGGGGGGAAGAGGGATCTCACCTGGGCACGGTGATTGTGATTGCGCGCGCCCTCCCTTGGTTAGGCCTCCTCCTGACTCCCGGAGTCCTGCTCCTCTTCCTCCTCCTCCTTCTCCTCCGCTGCGCATTTTTTTTATTATGTCGCGGAGGAGAAGGAACATAAAGGCAGTCGCACAATATCAAAGCAAAATATCATCTCCCGGAAAAAGAACACCACATTTTGTTTCTTTCTCTCTCCTCCTTGCACATGTGTGCGTGCAACTCTGACTTGTCAGTTGCCGGCACACTCAAGCGTTTACGTAAGAGTTGATGGGAAGTGCATGGTGTGAGTCTCTCTTACACATACCTAGTATGCTGCACACAGTAAAGAACACTGCTGACATGAGCTAGCGACGAGCTATCCTCCTTGACCACCTCTTCCTTAGTCAGTCCTGTGCTGCGTGCTGTGACCCCAGACTTGAGCTTTTCCCCCCCCCCCTCCCAAACAATAGCAAGATGCAATAGCAGGATGTAAACACCCTTTCTTTCCTTTACAGATGTTCGGAAGAAATAATGACGTTGATGTTTTGAAAATTCCAACTGCGCCATCACAAAGAGAATGAACAATGCCTACAGCATGTCCATTAAAAAACTTATACCTTAGTTTTAGTACCTTGGTGTGCTTAACAAAGTGCTTTGGCAAATAAGGCAATAATGAGCAACTTCTTAAAGTGCACGGTAAATTTCAAAAGAGTATGTAAAAATTACATGATCTTTTACATTGAAAAAATATTCAAAAAGTTTGATTGGGCAAAAAAAAGAAGTATTAAGTTTGTAATGGAAATGATGTACCTAGTACCTGAAGCAACAGCCTGATGAACCTTGCCTACATCATCAGCACCTGCTCCAGTACCTGGTAAAGCCTGCGGGCGCAACAACTCCTCCAGCTTCAACACCAGCATCAACACCTACAGTATCTATCAAGTCCATAAACAATGTCAATGTGTAGAGCTTGTCTGGTGAATCCCCACGTCCAACCGTGGAAGGGCATTAATTTTGGTTCACCCTGTAGTACATATAGTCGTCACTCTCCCCGGTGCCTTCTCTCTCTCTCTGTCTGTCTGTTACCCACCCCATATGTTTCTTTTTTTGCTGATGTCTTCTCTCCGCCTCCTTTTTTTTTTTTATCTCGCCCCTCTGCTACTCTGAGTAAGTGCACACACGTTAGCAACTAGTGCGAGCACTCATTTCGCTGAGCACCACGTTCAGAGAGAAATGCAGGCCAGAGAACAACACTTTTCTTAAAGCAGCACACCCGGGTGTTGTTCGGACTTTTGTGTGCGCGCAAGAGTCCTTTTGCTAAAGTAAATATCAAACTAAAAATCCCCCCCTCCTCTCCCTCTCTGCAGATAGCATCTGTTAAAGGCACTTGCCGAGGATGAGGAGGAGATTGTTTGCTTCATTTTCTTTCTCTCTTTTTTTTTTTCAAAATACTACGTCTCTTAGGATAGCAACGCGTGCACTGAAAAGAGCAGCACATGCCGTTAGCGAGACCCATTTTTATCGGCTTAATGACTCCTTTTTTAACGGTTACGTAGTGTCAGTAGTACAACGCAATTGGCTCCTGTACAGCATAGTAGTATGTACACTAAATTGTTAATAGGGGAGGGGGGAAAAATTCCAGTTGCACACACACCTCTCCCTCCTCCTCCTCTTGTATGTAAACCGATCTGCCTCCTCCCTTCCCCCCCCCCCCATAAACGGAATAAAGGAGAAAAATTAACCCCTTTCCCCTGCTGAATTTTATTAACCTCCCCTCCACCCTCGCAACAGTTCCGCCTTATCAAAATCTGTTGCTCACGCGAGGCTATATCGGTGCACTCATTCAAGTCCCCCTCCCTTTTCTTCGGGTCGTGCAAGCGACATATTTGTCTTCTCCGTCTTCAGCTGTGGTGGCGAAGGATAGATCACACCTGTTCTAACTACCTAGACACACACACGCACACACACTTTACTCATTAATTGCATGCGCGGTTTTTTTTTGTTTTTTTTTGAAGAAGGGGGTCACGGCACGAGAAAAATCTCTTCTCGTCGAAACTTTATTCCTTCGATCCTTTCAATTTCCTACTAGAAAAGCGCGATACACTAAAGCTACACAGGCAGCGAAGTTTTGCCTTGCGAAATACCTATCAGGTGGGGGAGGGGAAGGGAGGAAGGGGGGAAAAAAATGCAACAAGAGTGCAAGGGAGGAACTGAAACGATGGAAATAGTAACTAGGTGGGGAATAAATTGCACTTGATGATGGCCCAAAAAATCGCGGGAGACGCCGCCCCGCCCCGCCTCTCCTCCCCGCCCCCGCCCCCGCCCCCGCCCCCGTCGTCGTCGCCATCCCTGTCAGTTGGAGGAGGAGGCGGAGGAGGAGTCCTCCTCCGGATCGTCGTCCAGCTCGTGAGGCGTCGTGATCTCCTTCTCCGGGGCCAGGGCGAACATGTTGGGGATCTTGCTGTCCGCGCGCTTGGAGATGAACTCCTTCTTCTTGTTCCTGATGGTCTCCTCCTTGGACTCGACGTCGTTGTCGAAGGTCTGCTCGTGCGCCACCGTCGACTCGTGCGGCATCAGCATGGCCGGCGCGCGGAACATGTAGGAGAACGGGTAGTGCAGCAAGTTCAGCACGGACGACGCGTACAGGTCAGCGTATCTGAGGGGAGAAGAAAAAAGAGTTGTGATTCTTTGAAAAGAAGAAAGAAAAAAAAACATCTTCTTACCATGGACTGTTCTGAGCATTTTGATAACACGAATGAACCCTATAACTGCCCAACCAATATTGGCATCGTTAGGGGCACGGTCTCGGTGGCGACAATAGTGGCAGTTAGCGCAGGGGGTCAACATTTGAATTGCAATAAGGTTTTTTTTCCACTATTCTAACACCTGCGCTGGCGTTCTAACGCCGTATAAGTGATATGAAAACCTCATTGCAACTTATCACTAAATTCACGCTAGCGATATTGGTTGGGTGGACATCTGTCGTTGCTGGGCACTTGTTTACCTGACAACCTGCGCGGAGAAAAACGTCTGCCTCGATCCCGACCTGAAGAGCGAGCCGAGCAGCCCGTAGGACATGTCCATGCTGTGGCAGGCCTCCTGCATTGCACGACGGATGTTGGTAATGTCGGGCTTCTCGGACGTGGACGAATCCAAATTTCTGTAAGAAAGGAGAAAAAAAGGGACATATTTTCTATGGCTTCTGAATCCATACCGTATTACTTTATATAGTGTACTAGTGGGTTTTTTTTTTAAGTTTGTAGAAAGTGTGAACATTGCACACTCACTTGTAGATCTCGCCAAGTTCGATGTCCAGGTTCTGGATGCGGTCAAAGAGCTTCCTCTTGTCCGTCCAAACGTGGAGCTCCTTGTTCAGCTCCGGGACCACCAGGTAGGTCTTCCAGCCCCGCAGCTTCTTGGACTTGAGCACGTCGCCGAAGATGTGGTCTCCAAAGTACAGCACGTCCCTTCCCTTGGCGCCAATCAACTTGGAAAGCACTTCGCAAGAGCCTGAGTGACAAGAAACCATTATTTAGCAGGCCCAACTAAAAAAATTCTCCTTCCCCTCTTTTTTTTTTTTTTTTACCTCCGCTGTAGACCATTCCCTCCCTAATGGCCCCGGTGTGACGACCAATCATCAGTTTTCCAGTGCCCTTCTCCACCTGTTTCAACCAAATGAACCAATTTTATACATGAAAAAACAGCACCATGCTATGTACAAGTGTAGTAAATGCCGAGGACCGTACCTGTCGCAGAACCGTTCCTTCTCCGAAAAAAAGAGGCTTTCGGGCGTCCACGATCACGTAGTTGAAGAAGTCCTCCCACGAGGTCCCGTCCTCGTTCTCAAGAAGGTACCTCATGACCTGGAGAAGGGAATCACAGGTTGCCACAAAGATTTAAATAATTAAAAAAAACTTGGACGCAATTCCGACTCACTGCGTCCGTGTACCACCACTCTGAGTTGGTCAGCAGGAAGGTCTTCTTGCCGGCCTGCTGCAGGCGCTGCAGGAGCACCACCATGTCGGGGTCTCGGGCCACGTACTTGTCGCACTCCTGCACCGTCCTGCTCTTTATGGCACCTGTCACAGACACACACACAAAAAAAAATCGACGTCGATTCCCATAAAAATTATACAACGATCATAAATAGGGTGATGATTGCCACCTTTCATGTGAATGTAGTCCACTGCGTTTCGAACGTCCTGGAAGATGCTCTTGAAGGTCATGGAGAGATCTCCGTACTTGAAACCCGCCTCCGCTCTGCACACATTTAGTACAACTTATCCAAACTAGAGGTAACACACAACTCTGGAAGCCAACTACTACTACTACATGTCACTTCCCTACCGTTTGTACTCCTTGGTGTTCTTGAAGTAGTCCACGATGCACGCGAGCATGTACGTCTCCGGGAGGTTGAAGAGCGTGTTGAGCACAAAGATGCGAGCGTCGTCCAGCAGGATGAATTTGTTCGGATACTTCTCCGTCACCTCTTGCCTAGTAAGGCAACAACAAAAAGGGTCTGTTTGAATTCCAGATCATGAGTTTTTTATTTATTTATTTATTTATTTATTTATTTATTTATTTATTCTTACGGCTTGAGATAGTCGAAACCGTTGACCGCCATGAGGATGTTGCCGTACGCGTCCACCTTCAGCAGGTTGCCGTGAGTCGTGTCGAACCAAAGGCCTCTGCCGAAGGGGAGAAAGGGGAACGGTTTTCAGCAGCACTTAGTTAGTGGTAGTCCGGAGGTGCCGACGTCCCTCTTCTTCTTCTTCTTCGCAAGGTTGTACCTGACTGGGAAGGACGGGTCGTACTCGAACTCCTTCAACTGCTCCGGGTAGCCGAGCTCCACCAGCCGCTCCACCAGGAGTTGGAACCCGAGGATCTGGAGAGCAAAGTCACCTTGATTATGCACAGACGAATCGCGCAAAAGTGAGATCGGTTGCTCTTAAAAGCTGACCTCGTACTGCGGGGACTTGTACTCCGCCAACGTGTAGTCCATGTCGAACCCGAAGAACTTGATCTTCTCCAGGTGCAAGCTGCGGTTGACGAAGATCCTGAAGAGAGAGAGAGAGAGAGGGAGAGTGGGAGGGAAGCGCCCAAACTTTAACTAAAACAACGGACGGTCTTTTTTCATATGTAGTAGATACTACATCCCAACCAATATCGCTAGCGTGAATTTAGTGGTAAGTTGCAATAAGGTTTTTTCCCCACTATTTTAACACCTGCGCTGGCGCTCTAACGCTGTATAAGTGATATAACAAACCTTATTGCAACTCAAATGTCGACCCCTGCGCTAACTACCACTATTGTCGCCACCGAGACCGTGCACCTAACGATACCAATATTGGTTGGGACAGTAAGCAGACAGGAACTTTTTGTCTGTGCTGTTAGGGAGGAAGAAAGAGAGGTTGGTGAAAAGCACCTATTCTCAATGTTCCTCTCGCAGTTGTCAGCGACGAAGTCCGTGGTGGTACTGAGGAAGTACCCGCCGATGCTATCGGACCGTTTGATGTGCATGGTGTGATCCTTGAAAGAAGGGAGGGAAGGAGTGGGGGGAGGGGGAGGAGGGAGGGAAGGAGGAGGGAGTCTCGTATTGATGTACATGAGAAGGCGAGAGAACTTGAGAAGCTCAACTAAAAAAAAAAACTTTTAAAAAGCTTTCTCTAATAACTAAGCAGTCACCACGGCAACGGCATGTCAAGACGCCTGACTACATAGATGGTGCTCATTAAAAAAAAAATTACTACGTAGTATTTTTTTTTCAACGAAGTCCTAACCACATTCTCGAAGTTTCCTTGGAAGCGGAAGCTCTTCTTGCTGAGCGGGCTGGTCTTGGGGCTGCCCCTCCCGTTCAACCTGGGCAGCGAAGACATGATTGATCCCTCCCCCAGTGGTAACTGACGGACGAGTGTGGGTCGTAAAAAAAAATATATATATGTAAATGTAACTGATGCCTTCGGTTCCGAGATGAACTGCGAACTGAGTCTCTTTTCTTCGCCTTCCTTCACCCCCGCCTTGACCTTACGTGTACCTGCCTTTATTTACTGAAACGCACAAAGTCCCAGGAGGAGGTGTCAAGAAAGAGGGACTTGAGATAAGGTTGTTTTTCAGAGTTGTCCTCTGCGCCGCGATCGACGGAATTCTTCGCAAGCTGAACTCCCTCCTCCCGTCACAGTAGTTGTCTCCTTTTTCAATGAAGCTCGCGTGGCCAGGCTCGCGTTGCCACCACACGTCGTCGGATCTTGCCCGACGAGATGCTGAGCACCACTGAGCATCATGACTGCATGTCTTTATCTGTTGACACAGACACACACACACACACACACACATAATGCTTTGAAAAAAAAAAAGAGCTTGCAAAGCAAAAAAAAAAAAAAAAGAGAAATGACCTGCTAAGCACTTGACTTATGGGTTGACGTCTTGTTGTCAGTCGGGTTCACTGACTTGAGATTGAAGCCGACCTCGTGAAGAAAAAAAAGAAGAAGGGCTACTATACAGTATAGTATAGTGTAATAGCTAAGTGCCAACTTCACAACGTTACATGACGCCACAAGCTAACTGCCACTAACTACATACCACTACAAGAGACAATTGGTAACGGACGAGCTAAGGAGCGGCTTCGACTATACACACTACAGTATACTACATGTGGGGAAAGCCCGTACCTGTGGCGGAGATCTCTGCGCCCAAGAAAGAAGCAAAAAAAAAAAAAAGGAAAGAAAGGAGAAAGAAAGTAGAGCATCGTGGATTAGGACGTGATCACTGCGTGGATGTTCCATGTTTCTCTCCGCGCGACCCTCCCCCCCTCCCCCTCCCCGGCGCATCGCTACATTTTGCTTGCACGTTTATGCAGTGACACAAACTGTGATGATGTATTGATGTAGCATACCCTCTACCAGTTTAGTGCAAGGCAATTTCTGCATTGCAAGCAAAAAAAAAATTTCCCCCGACGTGCAAACTCTGTGAGATTCATGGATGGCATGGTGGTAGTTCGTGCTGCAATCCTGTACAGTGTGGCGTGGGTGAGTGACAAAACTTTTTTTTTGTCGTTGTTGTTCAGACGTTGAGAAGAACGCGCGTGACATCTCTCGCCAATAAAAAAAAAGCTAAAAAGAAGAAGGAGCGAGGAGAAGAAAGATGGGGGAAGGAAGCAAAGGTAGCAAGGAAGGAAAGGGGAAGAAGCAAGGAGGAACGCAAAAGCAGGAGGAGGAGGAGGAGGAGGAGGAGCACACATGAGGGGGAGGAGAAAGTCTGCCTTCACCCCCCCTCCCCTCCAGCTCTATTTGGTACCGCCTCTCCCAAGGAAAATTCTTGGCTTGTTAATAAAAACCCAATTTTGATTTTTTTTAAACCCAATATCACCCTTACGTGGCCCCTAAAATTGTAAATCTTAACCCCCCCCCAAGATTTGACCCGGTGCCCATGTATGAGAAGGTTAGACAGCAGTGAGATTAGGAAGCAAAGGAGGGAGAAACGCGGTAGGAATGCCTTGAAAGTTATTTTGTAGGCGGAGGAGACAGAGAGAGACCAGGGTGGCCAGCTGAGCTATGTCGTAGCCATTTTGGCTATGTATGGCTATTTTTTGGACCTTGTGGGCTGTAAAAATCTGCTAATAAAAATACCTTAATACCCTATTTTTTTTAAAGTTAACAGGGCTTGTGGTATTTTTTTATAAAAAAAAACCTGGCTAGGCTTATTTCCTGTTGGGATCAGGTAGATCTATTTTCAGGCTTGTATGGCCTGTTTCAGCTTGCTATGACCTGGCAACCCCAAGAGACCTAGAGACACAGGGGGGGGGAGGGGGAGAAAGGACGGACGCGGAATATCAG
>JAAUYM010122992.1_pt1 | contig 13473 bp, 13 predicted proteins | sample 7278001 | NCBI WGS metagenome assembly JAAUYM01 (sample SAMN14350224, study PRJNA611818) | marine sediment metagenome | isolation source: surface marine sediment (1.8m) | place: French Polynesia: Moorea | collected 2018-08
CTCCTCCTCCTCCAAGACCCCGAACTTGACCTTGAACTGGTGGGTGCCGTGCCAATATCCGTACCAAACGTTTGCAAAACGGGAGAGGGGTTGTGCTTTAGCTTGCCGGGGAGGGGGGGCCACCGGCCACGTGTTGGGACTTGAGATCAGAACACGGCAGATGGTGGTGGCGGAACAAAGAGAGAGAACGCCATGCAGCAACGTCGGCGGCGGCAACAACAGCAACGGAAGGAAGAGGAGACGGGGGGGGGAGGGGGAGAAAGAGGGAGAGTCGCGCCAACACGGAGTCGGGGAGCTTCGTCTTCAACACCGTCTTCTCTCCCGCCTCCCTCCCCTCTCCTCCTCACTTCACTTCATACGTTTTCTGTCTGTGTCTGTGTGCCGCCACGGTGGTGGGGACTCTGAGCGCGGGTTCATCACTCCGCGCGGAGAGGGGGGGAGGGTCTTGGAGTGCGTACGTCAAAATTATTGTTGGTCCTAATGAAGGAAACTCTCCAACGAAAAAAAAAAAAATAAGCTGGACACTTTTGATCTAAAAGCTTTATTTTAAACAAGAGTTTAAAAGGTAACTAATTAAACAAGAGTTTAGCAGTTACCAGGTTCCTAAAAGTAACTAATTATGAGTTGTATCATTGCACCATTTGAGCCTAACACTTCTTACACAGCATTTTAAAGTAGTAGAATGTTCCACCTAACAGTAGCGAGGCAAGTTTAATTACTTTTTTTAAAGGTTGCAAGAACAATTTACCTAGGTCAGGAAAGTCTGAACGCATTTTTCGTTCTTGTTCTCTGGCCGCGTTTGCTCGCTCGCCGCCGCCGCCGCCGCCGCCGCCGGGTTTCGGCTGGCGGGAAACCGGCCAATTCTGCCGGGCGGCTCCTCTGCCTCCGCCTGCCCCCTCCCCCCTTCTTTCCTTTTTTTCTTTCACTTTTTTTTTCTTTCACTTGTTCAAAAAGCTTTGTAGCGCGAAGTCACGCTGGCCTTCCTCTTCCTGTCCGATTCCTTCTCCGAGGTGCCCACCGTCGTCGACGACAGCGACCCAAAGATGGCCGACAACAAGGAGACCACCCCCGCAGGGTAAGGACGACACCCCGGGGTGGGGAGGGGAGGGGGGGAGGTTGTTTCATTCCGTTCTGGCCATTTTTGCCGGGTTTTTTTGCTTTTGGCTCCCCCCTTGAAAGAAAAAAGAAAGAGTGAGAGGAGGAAATCTTTGGAACCGTTGGGGCACTCTTGGACCAATTGCAAATGGAGGGTCCAATTTTAAAAATTGGATATTGGCACCTTTTTTTGGGTGAAGTGCCTTCAGAGTGCCAAGTTTCTCTGAAGAAAAAAGGGGCCTTACTTCAATTTTCAGGGTCTCTCGCTTGCATTCACAGAGTAAACGCGTTTTGGTTGAAAGCTGGAAGCAGGGTCGTCATTAACAGCCATTAATGGCCATTTTCTGGGCCCTGTGAGCTTTAAAATTTGTTTGCAAAAATTTTTTAATAGCTCACTTTTTTGAAATTATTAGGTTTGTGGCTATTTTTAAGACTGGGCCTATTTACCGTTAGGTAGGGTTATTTTTAGAGTCGGATGGGCTATTTCAGCTTCATATGATCTGGCAACCCTGCCTGGAAGTGTCTAGCGTATTTGACATGACGGCAACGTTGTAAATCTTGTTGCAGGCCAGGGGGAGAGAGAGATTTGAATTGTCCGTTTCCTCTGTTTCAGGACCGAGGAGGCGACTCCCACCGTGGAGGAGACCCCGAAGGAGGTTGAGGCCACCAAAGAGGTGGAGAAGAAGGAGGAGGAGGAGGCCACCAACGGACACAAGAACGGGGAGGCCGAGAAGGAGGAGGCCAACGGCAAAGGGGAGGAGACGAACGGGAAGGAGGAGGCCAACGGCGAGAAGGCCAAGGAAGAGGAGAAGGCGGAGGAGGCCAACGGAAAGAGCCCAGAGAAGGAGGGGACGAAGCGCAAGGCCGACGAGTCCGGCGACGCCACCACTGAGCCCATCCCGGTCTCGGCAGAGAAGGTGGCCAAGCTGAAGGAGGGCGAGGAGGAGAAGAAGCAGGTGGCGGAGGAGACGTCGGCCTGAACGCAGCTTCTCCCGATTCGTCGTCTACGTGTACAAAGGATTGCTCTGCCCTGCTGCCACCAACCGCCGTCTGTCAAGTGCAGCCCCTCCTTTTCCCCCGGCGGCGGCGGTGGTGATGGTGGCAGGAAAGGGTTTTGTTTCTTTCACGAAGATTCTCACGTTATGTACTGTTCAAGCACTAATTCCGACACCCCCTTTAGCTCCTTTTTTTTCCGGACCAAGCCAACTAAAACACGGTGTAGGGTATTTGCCCAACGCTTTGAAGAAAATCTTGCATAACCTAGAAAGTTGTGACATGGATGATCAATTAGTGCTAAGAAGTTATCGTGCAGCTACACCCGCTTTTCTCCCCCCTCCCCCCCTCCTCGAAGTCGCCCAAGGTCTGGAGGATGGGAAAGGGGTAAAGTGGCACAGTATTCGTTTTCCCAAAACTCAAAAAAGGACAAAATTTAAAGATAAATATGCATTTCCGACATCCAAAGACGATTAGCCACTCACACATCCGTTTTTTCATGACGTTTAGATCCCAGAATAAAACAGTAAGCCGTCTATTTTCCATTTCCGAGTACCAGCGTTTCTTATAGGTACAATGACGCCATGTACCTATGTAACTTTACATAATTCTCGCTTGGATTTACCGCGCTTGTGGATGAGCTTTTTTTTCCCCCTCCGTCCCTCTCCACAAGGAAGGAAGAGAGGGCAGTTGGGCCGGCAAGGGCTGCATCAGAATCTGAGGCTTGCCTTGGGCAGGTGGGGGGATACAGAAGCCTTGGTAGTGGAGGTTTACATCGGAAGGTAACACGTCCACATTGTGTCCAGTTCCGGAGACGAGAAAAGTACCAAATTCCCTTGCAAGGGTGACTTTTTGGGATATCTTTCAAGGGTCTCTTACCCAATCTGCTGTTGCTGTCTCGGCAGCGAAAGCGAGATTCATTTCACTGGACTCGGGGAGGCAGTTTTGCAGCATGGCGGCGTCATGTGGATCCGCCGTACAGGATGCGGTTGGCGACATCTGGCAACACCTGGCCAAGTGATGGAATGGGGCTGCTCCAGGAGGCATGCGCAGTAGCAGCAGAGCAGACGACTATTGTCGCAAGGACTTGAAAGCAAAAGTCAAAAATCTGTCTCCGTTATTCGTCGAGTGACACGTTGAGAGTCATACTACTAAATAGAGATAAGTTCTAGAGCTGTAGAACAGTGCCAAAGTGACTTACGGCTACACTTGGCCTAAAAATTGCTTGAACTTTGCGGTACTGGAGCTGTAAATTACTTTTTTCCTGTGTCGGGTCCAGCAACTGCTTCACCATGGTGTTGGCGGACCTCGGCCGCAAGATCAACGCGGCCCTCCACTCCCTGAGCAAGGCGTCCGTCATCGACGAAGAGGTGCTCAACGCCATGCTCAAGGAGATCTGTGCCGCCCTGCTGGAGGCAGACGTCAACATCAGGCTGGTCAAGAAGCTCAGGGAGAATGTCAGGGCCGTCATTGACTTCGACGAGATGGCCCAGGGACTCAACAAGCGCAGGATGATCCAGCAGGTGCGCGACGATAGGCCAGTTGGCTAGTTGACTTATTCTCACAACAGACAACGACAAACTCCTCGTCTTTTTCTCCGTCTTTAGGCTGTGTTTAAGGAGCTGGTGAAGCTGGTAGACCCTGGCGTAAAGCCCTTCCAGCCCAAGAAGGGCCGCCCCAACGTCGTCATGTTTGTGGGGCTGCAGGGTTCGGGCAAGACCACCACCTGCACCAAGCTGGCCTGGCACTACCAGAAGAAGGGATGGAAGGCGTGCCTGGTTTGCGCAGACACCTTCCGTGCTGGCGCCTACGACCAACTGAAGCAAAATGCCACCAAGGCCAGGATCCCCTTCTACGGGTCCTACACCGAGGCTGACCCTGTGGTCATTGCTGCTGATGGCGTTGCCATGTTCAGGTATGCATACGAGCGGCAGTAGTCTATTAACTAACTATTCATACTAACTATTCCTATAACTATAAAGTAACTTTTCCTTTTGAGTGAATGTGTGCGTGATGGCCACAAATACTAGTTGTAGTTATAGGCAGGTATTTGGAATAGAGTTTTACTACAACTAGTTTGCACACTCTTTCTATGTTAGAGAGGAGGCCTTTGAAATCATTGTTGTGGACACCAGTGGCCGTCATTACCAGGAAGATGCTCTCTTTGAGGAGATGTTGGCAGTGTCAAATGCTGTTGATCCAGACAACATTGTGTTTGTCATGGATGCTTCCATTGGGCAGGTAACTCTATATTGCTGCATCCTTTGTTCTCTCTTTTTGGTGCTTCTGCCCAACTATGTTTCTATTTAAAGGCGTGCGAAGCCCAAGCCAGGGCCTTCAAGGAGAAGGTGGATGTAGGCAGCGTGATCATATCCAAGCTGGACGGCCATGCCAAGGGTGGTGGCGCCCTGAGTGCAGTGGCTGCCACGCAGAGTCCTGTCATCTTTATTGGAACTGGAGAACATATTGATGACTTCGAGCCTTTTCGAACCAAGCCCTTTGTTCAGAAGCTGCTCGGGATGGGTGACATTGAGGGTCTCATCAGCAAGGTTCGTAACGATGACATGAAATTATTAAAGTAGAATGAATTTCGCAAAAGTAATTTTTCTCAATCCTAGGTGGAGGAGCTCAACCTGGACAACAATGAAGAGTTGATGAACAAGATTAAGCATGGAGAATTCACTCTGAGAGACATGTACGAACAGTTCCAGAACATAATGAAGATGGGACCGTTTGGACAGATCATGGGCATGATCCCAGGATTCAGCCAGGACTTCATGACCAAGGGCACTGAGCAGGTGGGCGTGTCTTGGTTTATTCCTGATGTGATACCAGTGTGCTGATGAAATCTCTTTTCAGGAATCAATGGCCCGACTGAAGCGCCTGATGACCATCATGGACAGCATGAATGATTCTGAGCTGGATGGCAAGGAGGGTGCCAAGATCTTCACCAGGGAGCCCTCTAGAGTCTCCAGGGTTGCGCAGGGAGCCGGGGTGATGGAGAGGGAGGTCCAAGAGCTGCTCAAGCAGTACACGAAATTTGCACAGGTGAGCAAGATCATGATTTCTTCGTGATTAGAACACCACACACACATAGTTTTGTTCGTATTCTCAGGTCGTCAAGAAGATGGGGGGCATCAAGGGTCTGTTCAAGGGTGGCGACATGTCCAAGAACGTCAACCCGCAACAGATGGCGCAGCTGAACCACCAGATGGCCAAGATGATGGACCCGAACGTGCTGAGGCAGATGGGTGGGATGGGAGGGCTGCAGAACATGATGAGGCAGCTGCAGCAGGGGCCCGGCGGGGGCCCGGGCGGTGGGATGGGAAACCTGGACAAGCTTATGAAGCGGTGATGGCCACCTGTGCGCATATAGCAGAAAAAAAATACATCGGTTTTTTTGTTAGTTTGTTATATGGGAGCCAGCTTGCGTCATTAGTAGATAGTATATGACAGTTCCAATATCATTTTTTTTTGTTATTTGTGACCAACACACCAATCTCTCATTTCACCCCATCAAAATCCATTTTATCCACCTTTTCCAACCCCAATCCCAAAATCCGCCCAAAACACCCATTTTTTTCAACAAGTAAAACACTAAGTTTATGTCACCTCAATTCCATTTATTTCCATTTAAAACACAGTGTACACACAACGAATCTAATACATTTTGGCCCATCACCTTGATTTTGACAGGTATAAAAAGCCGGCTGGCGCCGGCTGAATTCCCTGATTTTAAGAAACCAGGGTTGAGCCGAGCCCTCGATCCTGGCCAGCCGGCCGGCCCAGCAAAACGAAAAATATATGTGACGCAATGCTTAGTCTGGCTACTTCGTAGTTTGCTGAGCTTGGGGGGGAAAAACCGTGACCTAGTTGGCCTTGTAGATCCACTCCTCCGCCCCCGCCTGGTCCCACTCCACCAGCTCCTCCGGGGTGAACCAAAGCGCGATCTCCTTCTCGGCGGAGTCCACCCCGTCGGAGCCGTGGCAGATGTTGCGACCGACCTTGGGGGGTGTTCGGGATAGTTTTGCGGTGGTTGATATTATTGGCGGCTGGCATACACTATATTCCAGGTCCAAAATAACACATTTGGCACATTCTCAAATTAATTTCGCCTACGTGTTGATTTTTGCTGAAAAAATTGGCATACGCTTCCAGCTCAGAGTGGGCTACACTGACTTTTTTTAAAGCCTTCGCTGTTGCTGCCAATTTCCCAAAAAGTTGTTAATGTTGTGCGCTGCTCCTATATTTTTTTTTGGTTTCCTCACAAGCAAAATTATGCAACATCATTACCTCCGCAGCAAACACATTTGAAGCCGAGATGATTGCTTGGAAGCAATTTTACACACACACACACACACCTGTATGCAGAAGTCCCCCCTGATAGTGCCGGGCTTGGAGTCCCTCGGGTTGGTCTCCCCGAGCATGACCCTGCCGGTGCGGACAGCGTCCATCCCCTGCCAGACCATGGCCACCACCGGGCCGGAGGCCATGTAACGCACCAGGTTGGGAAAGAAGGGCCTGGAGCTCAGGTCCTCGTAGTGCTTCTCCAGGTGGGAAATGCTGGCCTAGGATGGAACAGAACTTTTTCTGCCAAAAAAAACCAAACACTACTCATTTATCACACATGAATTTACGTAATTATACGTACATATTTGTGAATATATTAAAAAATATAATTTGCACTTGAGTCAATCAACAAATCTTTCAGTTTTTTAGATGAAGCTGTAGTATGTAGGGTACTAGTCGTCCCTCCATTCCCGGTCTGTGGAAGACTCCCACAAATTAAGGTTTGTTCCCCTTGCATACCTGCAAGAACTTCATGGCGACGAGCTTGAAGCCCTTCTGCTCGAAGCGCTTGATGATGTCTCCGACGAGCCCCCGGTGGACACCGTCAGGCTTGATCATGATGAAGGTGCGCTCCTTGTCCGGATCCGACATCGCGACGGGTCTCACCGCTTGGCTTCCAACTATGTACATAGCACAGAGATTCAGGATCTCACTGAGCTTGATTGAGACAGACATCAAAGGTGAAACAGCAAGCATTTTTGCAGAGATCATCAGCATTTCTTCATACTGAGTTAAAAGGAAAATCTGCATCCGGGAAATCACTTGCCGCCAAAGACGAACTCCATACCTTAAAAGAGAGATCCCTATTTGTTGACCTCGAACTTGAGGACGCACAGACGCAGCGCAAGGAGGGAGCGTACGATATCTCTCTCTCCCTCTCTCTCTCTCGTACAACTAAGTATGTACTACGTACACTGCTGCTCCGACTGGACTGACGGCGATGACGACGACGAAGCCTGCGACGGGTCGGCCCCCGCTTAGAAAGCAGGCTCTCTCCTGGGATGTGGGGGGGGGGAAGGGGAGGGGGCTAAAGAAGCGGAAAGTGGGGGGGACAGAGGTAGCAGCAGAGTGGCACGAAAGAGGGGAAGGAGGGGGAGAAATACCAGTATTTCACGACGCTAGTAGTTCACTCTCATAGTTGTAGCACTTTTACAGCCCCAGTCATGACGTTCAGCTAGCTCGCTTAATGTGAAGATAAGGAGTCCCAACCAATATCACTACTGTGCATTTAGTGATGGGCTGTCCTAACGCCAGAGCAGGTCTCAAAATAGTGGAAAAAAGAGAGGCTCTTAGAGCAACCTAATGCAACCAAACCCCATCACTAAGTAGCACTAGTGGCGTAGCCGTTGGTGTGGCTCTAGTGGTACCAATATTGGTGGGGGTGGAATGGAATGCAGTTCGATAACAGCACTTAGCACGATATTCAGCACTTTTTTTTAGTTCAGGCTAGTGTACAAGAAAATGATGACAAGCAGACACGAACTTTTCGGAAAGTGTATTTTTTTACCGCACTTCATGAAGGAACAATCCAACTCAATTTTTTTTTCTCTTGTCAAGCGACAAAATAGCACAAGGAAAGAAAGGGGGGAAAATGTTAATTACAGCAGTTTCTTTATATACCAACAAAGAAACGGGTCAGGAAAAAAAAATGCACGCCTGCTTTCTACTGGTTTTGTTTTCTTCTTCTTGTTACATTATCAGAATTCATCGGCATCCCTTGGGGCATCGAGGTCGCGGTAGGTGATGATGGGCCTCCCGCCTCCCGGAGGCCCGTAAGGATCGTACCTGCAAGCGAGAAGGACGGAAAAGTTTCAGGGTTTTTTTTTTTTTTTGATGGGTGGGTGGGTTGTAATTTGGGAGAGCGCCGCACGTAAAATTTGCAAAAAAAATTGGCTCTTTTTCTTTCCGTGAATGTGGCCGCCAGTGCGAACAAGTGCGGAAACTGGAGAAATGAAAAGCAAGATTGGTCCTTAGTAATTTCCTTTTTTTTGTGTGTGTAGGAGCGAATACACACCTGGACCTGGTGGTCTTTAAAAGAAGTCGTTGTCCTGCATGACATCGACGTCACTGTAGTCTATGACGCCGCGCGGGTCTTGCCCAAAATGAGAGACCCTGCAAAAAAAAAGTTTTGGGGAATTCAAAAGTAGTTTTTTCTTTCTTTCTTTTGAAGCACATTTCTTTCTTAAACTTAGAAGAAGAAAAAAATGTAAAACGTTCGTCTTGCGATCTTGAACTTTTCATTCTCGCCGTTTCGGAAACATTAACGGTGCTTGTGCCACATCCAGGAAAGTTCGTGGTAGGAAGATGTCAGGAAGGAGGAGGAGGAAAGAGGAAGGAAGACGGGAGGGAGGGTGCAGCATGCAAGCACACAAGTGTAGTGAGGAAGTGAGCGCAGGATAGTTGCAACTATGTAAGTAGGTCACAGAGAAGACACGCGTACGCATTTAGGTCGACTGCTCTCACCTCACGTTAGGGAAGGGTCCGACCCTATCCCGAATTCTGTAGAGGAAGGAGACCAAGTTCAGACGGTTTAAAAAAAAAAGCGTGGGGAGGGTTCCCACAACCACGAGCTCATCTGACGGTGGAGGCCTCTGGGACTCTCCAGAAAAGATTCTCAATAAAAAAAGGACACAAGTGAAGGAAAGCAAAATCTTCTTAGCAGGAAAAGGAAAAGAGAAGAGAAGCGGGGTGGTGATGTTTAAAGTATTTTGCCAATCGAGAGAGCTGCCACCGACTTTATTGTTCTTGCTTTTGTTAATTAATTCCCCACCTTGCCCTCCCCCGCCCCTTGCCGATGTCTTAGGAAATTTAAATAGAGAATCCGAAAGAAGAGACGAAAAACCAGAAGAGAAATAGACAGGAACAGCAATTCGACCACCCAAAATTACGTTGTTCTTTTCTTTTTTTTTTTTCAAAAAAAAAAGAAAGAGATGAGCCGTGCGCACCACTACAGAATCTTTCTAACCTTGGTCCTCCACGCGGCCCTCCGCCGCCATATCCGCCGCCGCCGCGGCCAAAGTCCCTGTGGTGCTCCCGGTGGAAGCCGCGCTCGCCGCCGCCGCCGTAGCGCGGCTCGTTGTAGCCGCGGCCGCGCTCGTCGTACACCGGGTAGCTGGTCGCCTCCCGTGGGAACCCGCTGTACTGGTACCTGGACACGGAGAGAGGTGACGAATAGGGGTTTTCGGCACGAAAACGAAACGTAGAAAAGTGAGAGAGAGAGGTCGACTCGGACTCGCGTCCTCCCCACGGGCCTCCGTGCGGCGTGTACCTAGGGCCTCCTCCTCTGTCCGGGCCTCCGGGGCCTCCGGGCCCCCCGTGGTGCATCATGTGTGGCCCGGCGTCTCGCATCAGTCTTCCCGGAGGATGATGGCCCCCGGGTCCGCCGCTGGGGCCCCCGGGACCGCCTGGACCGCCCCTCGGCTGCGGGTTCTCCGGGCGCTTCGGGTCGCGCAAGTAGTTGTTGTAGTACTGGAAAAAAAATGACGGCTTCTTACGTAGTTACGAGGACTACGAGGGGAAACTGACGTACCTGCACCTCCTTCTTTACTTCCTCCACTTTCTCCGAGTGCTTGTTGAAGATGTGCTTCCTGACGAAGTCCGGTCCCTTGAACTTCTTTCCGGACAGCGGACAGAGCCACTTGTCCTTCCCCAGCTCCTGTGTGTTCGCCTGCACGAACTTCTCCACCTCGTCGTCCTCGCTCTTCATGCCCAGCTTGGACGCGTCCTCCTCCCCCAGGGTGGTCTTGGGCTGCAGGAAGGATCCCATCTTCTTCTCGAAGGCGGCGCAGTAGTCGTCGAGGTCAGCCTGGGTGACGTTGCTGGAAGGGGGCGCGGAACGGGCGTGGATGAGCCCGCAGCGGTTAGGCATCTCGTCCTCGTTCGGGTACTCAGAGTGGTTGTAGAAGTCCACGGAGTGCACAATGCGGAGGTACAGCACCATGCGGTCCAGCACCCCGATGAGCTCCTCGTCCCTGGCCACACTGTTCCCCTCCTCCCCCTCCTCGCCGTCCTCCAGCTCGGAGTTCTTCCTGCCCAGTAGCTCCTCCTCCTCGGCCGATGCCTCCTCGATCAGGTAATCTGTGATGTTCTCCAGCACCGGGTTGGACGAGCCCAGGCCGATCATCTCATCACCCACGACAGTTGCCTCCTCCTTTTTCTCGCCATCCTTCTCAAGGTTTTTTCCCACCTCCTCCTCCTCCTCCTTCCCTTCGGCTGCGGGCATCTCCTCGTCGGCACTCTTCTCCTTATCCTGTTGCTGCCAAAGACCCCACCTCTTGTCAAGGTTGGTGATCACTCTGAAAAAAAATGCGACCTAGACGTGAAGCATCCACACACACTACGATGATGATAATGACTTAAACTCACTTGGCGGCCAGCCTGATGTCCGACCGCACCACCTTCCTGTCGACGGTGATGCCGTTGACATTGCGGACTCGCCTGGTCAGGTCGCGGTTGACGATGGGACCGAGCTCGCAGTCGCGCAGCCGGATGTTGTTCAGAGCGTAGCAGATCTCCTTGATCTTGACACTCCTCTCAAAGGTGATCCAGCCGCGGCGGAACCACCTGCGGTCGGGCTGCGGGTCAGAGATGGCGGCGCGAAGGAACCCGGGGTAGCGGCGGCACATGGCCTCCACCTCCTGCTTGGTGATGGTCGGGGCCAGGTTGCGGAGGAAGATGCTGGCCGTCTTGTGCAGCGCACGCGGTTTCTTGTCGCTCTCTCTCTCCTCCTCCTCCTCCTCCTCCTCTGCAACCTTCTCGTCTCCTCCCTCCTCTTCCTTCTTCTTGGAAGGAGACTCTTTGTCATCGTCTTTCTTCTCCTCCTCCTCACCGTTCTTCTTCTCCTCTTCGACTCCGTTCTCTGCCGGCTTCTCTCCTCCCTCCTCCTCCGCCTCTTTCTTCTTTTCCTTCATCCCTGGGGGGCCCTCATCTTCCTCCTCCTCCTCCTCGTCGCCGGAACTGTCGCTGCCGCTGCTCTCATCGTCGAACTCCTTGGTGCGCGACCTCTTCCTCTTCTTCCCCCTCGGGGCATCGGCGTCGCCGCCCTCTCCTCCTTCGGCCTGGCTGTCGCCGCCTCCTCCCTTGGCCTCCAGATACTCCTTGGCCTTCTTCTGTAGCTCCAGCTGTTCCTCCGAGATGTCCAACTTCAGCTCCTTCTGCTCTTCCTCCTCCTTCTTCTTGGCCTCGCCCTCCTTTTCCTTGTTCTCCTCCTCCTTCTTGGCATCCTTCTCCTCCTCCTCTTTGGCTTCTTCTTGGTCCAGTATCTGGAAACGAATCAAGGAAATGGCTATCAATAATCTTCCTTAATAATAAAAAAAAACTTGAGTCTTTATTTTAGTACTCTCACCTTCAGGTCGTTCTCGTCTCCGCCCTCCAACATGATGACCACGGAGTCGAGCATCTTGACAAGGGCGTCGGACTTGTCCGCGTCGACAGTGACGCCGCCGAACAGCTTCCGGTCCCAGAAGTCCTTAAACACCTTGACGCGCTTCATCAGCGCCGACTTCAGCTCGTTGTTGCGCTTCACCGACTCCTCCGGATGGTACTTGAGCTTGAACCTGAATTCCCAAGAGTTGAAGGAAAAAAAAATGGATCAGGGCCTGGGACAGACAATTCGTCACAGCTTCCGAGGTGCCTATGTTTTCGAACTAAACGCGGGAAAAAAAAAAAAACATCCACAGACATCAGTAGTAAAAATGAAGGGTCCAAATGGAAGAACTTCGTACCATAGCATCTGTCGAGAGTGAGGGGTGGGAACACGGCTCCCGTGAAACCTCCCGTGTAAACGCCCCGTCTATCATTTCACGTGTCTCACTCTCTCAACAGCACACTTTCGAGATACGTAGGCTGCGTCGTGACAACGGAGATACGAAGGAAGGGGGGGGGGAGGGTTTTCAGCCAAGAGAAGGCTGCCTGCCTAAGCCGAGCCAACCTGGGGGCTGGGCTGTCTTTTTTTTCTTTCTTTCTTTCTCATTCCGCTTTTGTTGGTTTCCCACCAGTGCATTGCGCGCACGGTGAGCCTAACTAGGGCTGGGATCTTCTTGAGGTCGACGAGAGACGCGCTCGCGCTCGCGGCGGTTGCGGCAAAGAGAGAACTTTAGCCGCATGGTCACTAGCACTATCTCGGAAAACGGCGCCGCCTCAGGAGGCCGCGGCCGCGGCGGCGGCGGCGGCGGCGCCGCCGCTGTCTCCAAATCCTCCTCCTCTTGCTCCTTGGAGGTGGCCGAGGCGGGGAGCCTCTGGCTGGGAAGGCAATGGCGGATTAGCACACAAAACTTTCTCAAAACTTTCCAACAGAGGCCTCGGCAAAAAAAAAAAAAAAAAAAACCAATTTCCACCCATCCAAAGTAACCCCCCGACAGGATTTTGCGGATGTTGTTATTTTTTCTTTTTTGCCTTTTTTCTTCCTTGGGATCGAAAGCTCATTTGGCGGTTCCATTCGCCGTTGACTATGATCGAAAGAGAGTTTTTGAAGTTCCCTCACCATTCCTCGTCCTTGTGGTGCACAAAGAATTCGTTCAGCTGCTGCCGCTTGAACTCCAGCTTGTATTCCGCGTACTTGTTGATGGCCTCCTCGTCAGAGATGGAGTCGTCCTATAGGAGGAGGAGAAAGAAAAAAAACCAAAGCGTGAAAAATCCGGGAAAACAAATAATGCAGAAATTCGATCAAATTCTATTACTACCCAACCAATATTGGTACCACTAGAGCCACACTAACTACACCACTAGTGGTAGGGTCAAATTTTGGGTCGTTCTAACCAGCCCTAGACATACCACTAGGCGCACACACCTGGGGGAGCACAACCCATTTGCTTAGTTTTTTTTTTAGCAGTACTAAATTGGCGATAGCAACATTGGTTGAGTACTTGCCTGAGTGGCCAGGAACGCTTTGAAGGACATCATGACGGGCTCCCTCGAGTCGTCGTGGTGGCCGCGGCCGCCGCGATCGCCGCCGCTCCCGATGCGGCCGCCGCCGAAGCGAGGGTGTCCGCCGCCGCCGCCGCCGCCGCCACCGCCGCCGCCGCCGCCGCCGCCGCC
>JAAUYM010166253.1_pt1 | contig 13469 bp, 20 predicted proteins | sample 7278001 | NCBI WGS metagenome assembly JAAUYM01 (sample SAMN14350224, study PRJNA611818) | marine sediment metagenome | isolation source: surface marine sediment (1.8m) | place: French Polynesia: Moorea | collected 2018-08
AGCCGCCACGGAGCCGAAGGTCGGCGCCGCGGCGCCCTGGGAGGACATGGAGCCGAAGGTGCCAGCGGAGCCGGAGGAGGGGGAGGCGACGGCGCCGACCGCGGCGGAGGAGGCGCCGAAGACGCCCGGCGGCGTTGCGCCGGCCCCCAGGGCGGAGACGCCACCGCCGAACACCGGAGCAGCTCCAAAGCCTCCTGGACTTCCGCCAAAAGTTGGCGCCCCTCCGAACGCCGGCCTCGCCGCTGCCGCGGCCGTCGGGGATGCCCCGAAGGCCGGCGGAGAGCCGAAACCTCCCGGGGACGTCGCCGTCCCCGCCCCAGCCGCCCCAGCCGCCCCAGCCGCCCCAGCAGGTGAGCCCAATCCCCCGAAGCCTGAGGAGGCGACCGACCCGCCGCTGCCACCGCTGAAGGTGCCGCCGCCACCGAAGACGCCGCCCCCCGAAGAGGTGGTGGCGGCGGCTGCACCGAAGCCGCCGAAGGGCGACGAGGACTTGGAGGTGCCGAACAGTGAGGTGGTTGCCGCCGAGGATGTGGTGGCGGAAGGGGCGCCTCCGAAGGAGAACGGGGAGGAGGAGGCGGTGGAGGAAGTGACCGGGGCAGTGGATCCGCCTAAAGCCAGGGACCCGAAAGCAGCCTGAAAAGTAGCACAAAGACATCCAATGATATAAATTACTGTACTAATAACTGTGAAGGTACTACTAGTACACGACTTAAAACAGCAGGTGCAAAGATTTCTTTGCCTCACCTGAGTTCCGCCTCCAAACAGAGAAGACGACGACGCGGTTGTCGCCGCCGGCGCCGCTCCGAAAGGACTGGACGCCTGCGAGACGCCTCCGAAGGGGGAGGGCGTGTTGGCCGCGGCGGTGCCGGCAGCCGCGGCGGTGCCGGCGACGGCGGCGGCGGCCGCGGGCGGTGCGGCCGTCGCTCCTCCAAACACGGTCGTGGTGGTGCTGCCGCCCCCGCCGCCGAAAACAGAGGGCGAGGTCGCCGCCGTCGTGGTCGTGGCCCCTCCTCCGAAGATGGAGGTCCCCGTAGTCGTCATCGTCGCCCCCGCTGCGGGAGACGACCCGAAGGCTGGCGCCGAGGTGACCCCAAAGACCGAGGAAGAAGCGCCGGTGGTGGTCGCAGCCGGGGTAGAGGCCGAGCCAAAGATGGACGGAGGCGACGAAGCCGCGCCACCGGAGGAGCCGAATATCGATCCGCCAGTGGCGGCGGCGGTCACGGCGGCCGGCGCCGTCGTGCTGCCAGCTCCAAACACGGAGGAGGTTGTGGCCGCTCCCCCAAAGATGGAGGACGTCGCTGCCACCGCCGCCGCCGCAGGTGGGGCCGGCGACGACCCGAATACGGACGTGGTGGAGGGGGTCGACTTGGCGCCGAAGATGGAGGAGGACGACGGTGCGGCCGCGGAGGCGACCGGGGCGGCGCCAAAGGCTCCCGTTGAGGCCGAGGCTCCAAAGATTGAGGAAGTTGTCGGGGTTCCAAAAACCGACGCAGAGGTTGCCGTGGAGGTGGTCGTGGGGGTGGTCGTGGAGGTGGCCGTGGAGGTGGCGGTGGAGGTGGCCGTGGCTGTTGGAGCAGCAGCGGCGGGGATAGTGGCGCCGGCAGAGGCGGCGACGGGCGGTGTCGGGCCTCCAAAGACGGAGGCAGCAGTCGTGGCCGGCGGGGACGTGGCCGATGTCCCAAAAACAGACGGCTTCGGAGCCGTAATCGCCGCCGTCGTCGTTGCCGTTGCCGTCGTCGTCGTCGTTGTCGCTTTTGTTGCCCCCGTGGTGGCGGTCGCTGCCGGGGGAGCCGCACCTTCTGATGCCGTCCCAAACGAGAACGGCGGCGGGGTCGCCTTTGTCGTCGCTGTCGCCGAGGTCGTCGTCGCGGTGGCGGCCGCCGCCGCAGCTCCAAAGACGGACGAAGTTGTCGAGGCGCTCCCTCCCCCTCCTAGTCCAGGCAAGGTCGTCGTCGAAGTCTTGGCGCTGAAGATGGAGGACCCTCCGAAGACGGAGGACGACGAAGTGGTTGTTGTCGCGGTCGTTGCTGCAGTCGTCGTCGTGGTCGTCGTCGTCTTGGACAGCGAAGCGAACGGGGAGGCGCCGCCGACGCTCCCAAAGATGCTTGCTCCTCCTCCTCCTCCGGCGCTCGTCGTGACGGTAGAGACGGCCGTGCCTCCTCCAAAGATGGGTTTTGAGGTTCCGGCGGCGGCGCCGCCGCCTCCGAAGATGGAAGTGCCCGACACGGACGCGGCCGTGCCGACGGGTTTAAATATGGACAAGGCCACCGTCGTAGCCGCCGAAATTGGCTTAGCCGGCTCGCTCGAGGCCTTGGTGGTGGTGGCGGCGGCGGCGGCTGCGGCGGCGGCAGCAGGTGCAGGAGAAGATTCCTTGGACGTCGGCGCGGTGAAGGAAGACAATGCCTTCTCCGGCGTGCAGGCGAAAGAGGAGCCGTAGCCGATGCTGATCTCCCCCTTCACGTCGGAGGAGCCGAATGACGGTGGGTGGTTGATGGTGGACGTGGAGGAGACGGAGGGGGGCGCCGACGGCTTGGCCGGCGTGATGGTCAGAGAGCCGAAAGTGGACGAGGACGGCGCCGCGGTAAGGGGCTTGAAGGTGTCCGAGAAGGATGAGGCGGACGACGGGGCGAGGGCCAGGGTGGCAGTCCTGCTGCCGCTGATCGACATCGACATGGCCGGCGAGATGCCGACCTTGGCGGCGGACGGGGAGGAAGAGGCCGACAAGACGGACTTGGCGGGAGCGGCGGTCGGCGTCTGGACCGGAGCCGGATGCTGTTTCTGCTGAACCTCCCTGTCCCCGGCGGTCTTGGGCGTCCTCAGCGGAGTCGGCACGTCCGGCTTGATGGCCTGGATCTTCTCGGTGGTGCTGGGAGCGACAACGGAGTCCTTCAGAAACCTTTGTAAAGAAAAAAAAAAAAAGAATATCTGTAAGAGGGGTTTGGAACCTCAATTGAATTGGCTAACGGTTCATAACCTATCAAGTAACCTTGACCCAAACTTCCTCTGAGCTTTTCTCGATATTTCTTAAAAAAATCTACTACGTACCAAGTTCCCTCCTCCCTCACCTTGATTCTCCTGGACTGCGCGGCTTCACCGGGGTGATCTTGACGGTGCCTCTCGCCTGCAGGTACTGCCTCAGCGCGTTATCCATGTCCGGCGACAGCGTTTGGATCGGGGAAGTCACCAAAGTCTGAGGACGGAAAAAAATTCGACACTAGTGTATACAGTAGTTACAGTTGTGAATTGTATGTCCTGTTCTCAACACGACATTTTTGTGAGATTCCATCTCTCACCTCTACTACGTATTACTGCGTTCCTCCTCACCTTGTTGTGACTCTTGGTCGTTTGCTTGTGTGGATTTCTGTCCCGCCTGTCTCCCCGCTGCGCCGGAGGGGGAACCTCTTCCTCCCTTCCGTCTCCCCCCAGCTTTGTCTTCTCCAGGAAGGAGTCGGTCAGCCTGGCCAGGTCAGAGGCGATCCTGGAGTCGCCGCCGACGGCAGAGGACCTCAGCGTCGGAGATGAGAGGCCTCCTCCTCCCTGAGTCGTCAGGCTCCTAATCCTGACCTCCTTGATCTGCTTCTCCAGCTTGTGCGCGGCCAGCTTCTGCGCGTCCAGGATGCGGTGGTTGGTGACCAGGGCGCGGTAGATGCTCTCCCGTGTCGGGACCTCAATGCGGCGGCCGACGAAACCCTTTGGGGAGGCAAAAAAGAAAAAGGAACATCCCAAAGAAATCTTAGCACTTCTATTGGCCAGACCATAACACGCACAAAGCTCGACTCACATGTCCCTTGGTCTCCCTGAGATGCTCCCTCCACTCCAGGTCGAGCTTGTGGTTGGCCTCGCTGATCTGCTGGTCCAGGTAGAGGAAGCGCGACTCCACGGACGACAGCTTCTTCTGGCTCACCGGGTCCAGGCCGCGGCTCTTCAGCAGGCGCTGGTACCTGCACAGGCGGGGGGAGGCGGATATTATTATGTACTACGGTGGACTCAGCTTGTGAGACCATCATTGGGGCCTTTTATCCGGGTAAAAATATGGTAAAAACATTTGTTGTTCGACTAGGAACCGACTCACTTTGGATCCTTGTTCCTGGCCTCTCTGGACCTGGCCTCCTCCGCCCACTCGAAGCACTCCAAGGTGGAGTTCTGTAGCTGGTGCACCTCGCGATTCTACGACAGAAAGGAGGCATGCATGATTCACCTGCACCTGAGAATACACATGCCAAGTTTTTCCCTTTGGACTGCAATTAAGCATCCCGAGGTTATTTACGAAACTGTAACAGTGGATAATACCGGTAGTAACTAGGTACTAATTCATAATATTCCTATGGCAACCCACGTCACCTGTGACAGTGTGATCTCTCTCAGATCGCTGCAGAACCGGTCCAGGTCGTCCGAGGCCTGCTTCAGCGACGTCTTCTCCTCATCGCTGCCTGCATTTTTTTTTTACATCCAATGATTATTAGACTTTCCCCGCACGCCTGAAAACTGTTATTCGTACCGATGTCGACTCTGAGTCCGGCCGCCCTCTCCCTGAAGGCCTTGAGCTCCTTGGTGAAGGCCGACACCTCCTGCTTGATGGCCGCGTGGTAGCGGGAATCGAGATCTTCACCGGACGGCTTTGCGACAGCGGCGGCCGCGGCGGCGGTGGCGGCGGAAGAGGATAGAGCGGAAGCGGGCGGAGTGGCTCTCTCCTCCTCCTCCTTCTTCTTGGCGGGCGCCTGCTTGGTGATCGTGGCTGCCGTCGGAGTCGGCATCAGGGTCGTCTTGGTCGTCGCGGGGACGACTGCGCTGCCGGAGAAGACGCTCGGCGGCGGCGGCTTGGTCGACGGCTGGTTGAAGGTGGGAGCCGCCGCGGCCCCCGCGGACGACGACGACGCCGGCGGCAGCAAGGATGGATACGACGGCGGTTGAGATGGCGGCGGCTTGGCAGGGGTGGAGGAGAAGAAGGGCGGCGGAGGGTGCGTTGTGGAAGGAGGCTGAGAAATGGAGATATGTACCTAAATAGTACACAGAATGTCCCAAATAAAACCGACTAGGCACTTGTACGTAGTGTCTAAATTAATGAGAATCCCCCATCTTCATTAATTTAGACCAAGTGGTACTAGACCAAGTGGTACCAAGTGGTACCAGAAGTACGAGTATGTTAGTTTTTTTTGTGGATCATCCTTTTTTGGACAAAGGTGGTGGTTAGTCTACCTGTCCAAGCTGTGGCAAAGCGGCCGGTGGCGGTGGCGGCTTCTGTGCCTTGTGCTGCGGCTGCGGCATGGTGATCGCTCCCCTGCGGGCGCCGGCTGAGGTCAGCGGGGTCGGAGCCGCCGTCAGCTGTTTGGGGGGGGGGGGGAAATAACAGATTAACTGGTGGCAAATTTGGTGCCGTCAAACTTTGCGGAACTACCTGCACAGCTCCTTGCGCTTGATTAATGACGTAGAATCCGCACAGCAGCCCTTCCTCAGAGAGGAGGAAGATGATGGGCATCGGGAAAGCATAAAATCTGTTTAGAAAATAATGAAAAAAAGACTTATTTCAACTTTCTGGGCTCTGCACGATACATGAATACCTTTCATCCTCTATCTCCAACTTTCTCTGGGAGCAAAAAGCTAGGGCCATTCCGGTTGGATATCTGAAGGGAAAAAAAAAAATTAAAACATCATATTTTTTTTCCCTCAGCGAAACAGTTAAAGCAAGGTCACCACCTCTCATCGCTGTTCCTGTCCAGCGGCACCTCCGCCCTTCCGTTGTCAGGAGGGATCCACTGGGACCACTGCAGCCTGTCCTTGTCCGCCGACCCCAGCACGCCAACCTGCGGGGATAATATTTAGCATAGAGAGCAAGGACATATTTACGTACAGTATACAGTACACTACATTTTCCGACCCACCTCCATGGCGTTGGCGGAGGCGCACAGCACGGTCCCCCAGTCGGCCAAGGAGGTCAGGAGGAAGTGCGGGCGGTTGCGGTCGCCCGTGCTGTAGCAGACGTCGTCGAAGTTGGTGTGGGTGGCCGGGCCGGACTTGGAGGACTGCACCAGGTAGACGCCCGGCCTAGACTCCGGGTCCGCCGTCTCCCTGTAGGCCACGGCGAACTGGTAGGTGGAGACCCAGACGACGGCGACGGCGGCCAGCGCGGCCGCCGGCGGCGACGGCGACGGCGGCGGCGGCGGGATGCGCTTGGCCTCCTTCAGGTCCGGCTTGTACTGCGTGAGCGACCCGTCCCACTTTCCGGCCACCAGCTGCTTGCCCTTGGGCGACCAGGAGACGCAGCAGACGCCCTCGGCCGCCGGCAGCGTGGCGCAGTCGGGCTCCCTAGAGGGGTCGTCGGCGCTCAGCATGTACAGCGCCAGCGAGCCGTCGGAGAAGACGGCGCAGCTCATGGAGGGCAGCACCGGGTTGAAGTTCAGCTCCAGGACGAAGACGCCGGGAGGGGTGAGGCAGGAGACCTGGGTGAAGGGCCGGACGTCGCTGAGTCCCTCCTTCGGCAGTCCGGCCTCGGCAAAGCTCCTGACGTCGAAGAAGTAGAGGTGAGGCGTGCCCTTCACCTTGGTCGCCGCGCACAACGTCAGCTCGTCCGCGCTCACGGCCTGGGGAGGAAAAAAAAGTCGAACTTAGTCTGGGAACACTGGGGTTTTTTTTTATAAATTTCCTTATCCTCTCTCTCACCAGATGCGTCGGCGTTGACGGCATCGCCACCCTGACTCCGGCGAACTCATTGGCCTCCTTCATCCTGGTCTGCTTGTCCACCTCGTCCAGGGACTCCAAGGAGGAGACGTCTAGGCAGCAAAGGCCATTTGGAATGGCTGGGGGAAAAAAAAGATTGAGATAATTATAGTTCTAAGGGTTAAAATAAAGGCCGTCAAATAGTGTAAAAAAAAACAAAAAAAAGTCAGTACATAGGTTCTTTTTTACCGGCAAAGATCTTTCCAAACTTGGACGCTGCTGCCAGTCGCTGCCGTGGGGGTCGTTGCTGATGGACTCGTTCGTCGCCGTCGCCGTCGCCGTCGCCCGACTCCTCGAACAGCCTGAGGAACCTCATGCGGCGGAAGAAGAAGTCCTGGGCTTCCTTGGGGTCTGGCGCGGGCAGCGACAGCGCGGACGACGACGCCATCGCGGTACAAGAAAAAAAAAACGATCTCAGAAATTTCCAATTTTGTATTTTTTATGATTCGTTTTCCGGTTTCAAGTCCTGCTTTGAATGTTTACATTTGTTGTTGCTGCTGCTGCTGCTTCGCCAACTGGCGGGAACGTCGTCGGAAGTTGCCTCCGACTCACGCAACCTCTCTGCAAAACCCCAGGTGTTTTTCGGATCTACGTACGGTACGTACCTACAACAAACTGCTAATAATTTTTCTTGTACTAGGTGAATTGTGCGACGAAAAAAATATATTATTTTTTTTTATCTTCGATGGGTACAAAATAAAATGCCCAAAAGATCGAAATCGTCGATTTGCAAGTGGCGCAAGCAGCGCTGTATGTACAAACTCTAGACTGAAAATGTCCTGTACGCAGTTCAAGTTCACTCGGCACTTCTACCTTAATGGATGAGAGAGACTACAGAGGTGAAAAAGCATGAAAAAATAATTGAAACAGCAGTCTATCACAGATCATTCCACAGTCGTTTCCACTGTCTCAGCACTGTTCCCGCTGCCCCTTCTGCTCGGGGGTGTAGTAGTTCTCAAAGTTCTTGGCGATGCAGAGGATGTGCGCCCACACGAAGGCCGTGCAGCCCAGGTAGAGCACCCTGTAGGTCGGGGAGATGAAGACGAAGTTGCACACCTGGATGGGGATCCAGTAGAGGCAGTCGAGTGCGTAAGTGGGGAGGAACTTTTTTCTGCACTCCTTTGTCACGTCCTCCTTCCCCTCCAGGTAGCTCATGGCCAGGAAGAAAAAGGCCAGAGAAGGTGGGCCTAAGCACAAAGTAAGTCTTAGGTTCCAAATTTCTTTGAGCTTATTTAATACTGTTGTTTCTATTCCGTCTCACCCAGCACGAACTGATCTAGGAAGATCTTCTTTGCCACCACCCTCGCCCCGGTTCCCACCAGCTTTGAGTCCAGCCACTTGTACCACGCGTGGAACATGGGGCCATAGGCGCAGGTGCCCAAAACAGCATACCTGAGAAAGAGTGAGTGACAAACAGCACTTGTACAATGTGGTGGACTCCTACCTCTTGACGCTGTCCAAGTCGTAATTGCGCAGAATGGACGGAGGGCGCAGTTTAGGTGGCGCCACCAGTGTGCTTGTCTGGTCCGACAGCCTCTGCTCCGGGCCCCGGATGGCGGCGACGGCGGCAGCAACGGCCGCCTCCGCCTGTACCACGGATCCTGTCGCCTTCACCTTCTCCTTTGCCGTGGACCTGGCCATGACAGCCCTGTTGATCGTTTGCTGGCTGATCTCGGCCGCGGTGTAGAGTGCTCCCAGCGAGAAGCAGTTGAAGACGAGGGGGTGGCGGCGAAAGGCGGCACGGGCCACCTTCAGCACGGATGGAGTGGCGGCCGCCACAGCACCGCGTCTGCACAGAGGAAAAAAAATCAATAAAAGTCCGCTTCATTTCCAAAATATTAGTTCCAGAAACGGGAGTTCTACTTCTTACTAAATAGCTTCAAGACAGTTAGCGGCGATTCACAAGTTAAAAACAATTTTTAGGGTGCTGTAAAGAAAGCTGCCAAGACATGAACGGAAGTAGTATGTAAAGCAGAAAAGTCTACTTAAAAGGCACTTACAGTGCTATTCGCTGAGGGCGCATTTTTCAGGAAAAGCCTTTGTCGCTTGTTGCTCTGAACAGTTACTGCTACTAGGTAGATGCTGGATAAAAGGGTCAGAAAGAGAAGTCATCATCAACCCATATTTATTGCACAGTTGTGACGTTCAGCGCAATAACAAGCTGCCCAACCAATATTGGTATCACTACGGTAGAGCCACACCAACGGCTACGCCACTAGTGATATTTAGTGATGGGGTCAAAATTTGGTTGCATTAGGTTGCTCTAAGGGTACTTTTTCCACTATCTTAACACCTGTTGTGGCGCTAGGACAAGCCATTACTAACTAAATGCACACTAGCGATACTGGTTGGGCGATCGCACAAGAGCTCATGAGGACACCCACCTGACCCTAACCTCCCTGCTGCGCCTGCAAGTCCTGCTGCCCCTGCCCATGACGGGAGGCGGGACGGACACCATCGCCTCTGCCGCTGTCCGCGGCAGCGACGACCGCAGCAACGGCTGTAACGGTTGTGACTTGTTTGCCGCCGCCGCCGCCGACCTCGAGTAAGGCACCTCAGCCGACGGCTGCGGCTGCGGCTTCGCCTTCGCCCCCACCCTGGAGCGCGACATGAAGGGGCCTTCCATCCTCCGCCAAGACTCTGGCGGGTGTCGGTTGCTCCTCCCCCTGTTATCGTCGTCGTGACGTCGTCGTTGACACCACCCCACCAAGCGCACACCTGTGAACGAACAATGCAGGCACGTAGTAATATTCCGAAATCAAGTGCGAGGAAAGGAAAGCACCTTCGACGCACTTCTTCCTTGTTTACGATTTCTCCTCCTCCTCTTTTTCTTCTTCCTCTTCTTCCGAATCGGTGTCTTCCTCGTCCGAGATCTGGACCACCGGCCTGTTGGTGTTCTTGAAGAGATCGTTGTCGTTGTCAGAGGAGTCTTCTTCTTCTTCTTCCTCCTCCTCTTCTTCTTCACCAGAGCCGCCCTCCTTCTCTGCCACCTTGAGCTCTCCCAGCTTCTTCTCCACCTCCTTCTGCTTCTCCTCTTCAAATTCTTCTGGCCAGAGTCCCTCTGACTTGATGTACTTTATCTGCATTAAAAAAAAGGCGAAAAATTGGATGGACGGATTTGTACAACAGTACAGTGTGCTAAGGAACAGCTGTTCACGCCATTGTTATTTATCTCCCTTTCTACTACGTCACTTTCTAGGGCAGGAAGGAGGAGAGGGAAACCATGCAAAACCAGTTTATTTTTTCCTTTACCTGCTCCTTGTAGAGTACGTTTGCGATCTCGCCCCTGACCTTGGATCCCTCGTCAATGGGCTCGATGATGACAAAGTCTCCACGTTTCACCCACACGTTCTTGCGGAACTTGTTGGGCATGGACACGAGCAGCGTCTCCAGCCTCCTCTTGTCCGAGGAGGTTGCACCTTGCCCGGGGTCGGAATCGGCTTGGCCTCCTCCTCCTTCTTCTCCTCCTTCCTGCTCCTTGCTGGCGTGGAGGAGGGGCGCATCCACCTCATGCAGGTTGTTCCCCCTGGGAGCCACCAGGCGGGCAATGCGCTCTCCCCTGGGAAGGTTTTCAGGTAGAAATTTATATATTTTTCAATGCAAGTATCCCAAGGCATTAACAGCAGAACCATGGTATGGTTAACTGTCATGTTTTTCCTCACTTTTCTCTGTCGGGCAGCACGTCAAAGGAGTCCCTGACCTCTGCAGTGACGAACTTCCTCTTGGTGGACTTGGACATCGCCAACCGCCCTCGGCAACAAGGGCTCCTTTAAAGACGACACACAACCTGCTTTAATAATGGGATCTGTGATGGCGGCTGAGTTCGATGAAGCATTGGGAGCACCGAGGAGGATTAACATGGAATTGTGTAATACTACGTAGTTACAAGTTGTACAGTGTACCTGTCTTTCCTGTGATATCCCTCTCCCCCATGAGAAGAAGGCCAGCTTCATTGGGGCTGGGAGTGAGAAGTGGACACTGGACCGGCTGCACGGTATAGCGCACAGGGCTCCCTCCGTTCGCGCAACTATCCTGTCCACGACAGGGTGCTGCAGGAATTTATCGATTTCAGTCACATACTGTGCGAATGTGGTCGAAACCAACAGCTTCTTCTCTTCAAAACTGCTTAAATCAAGCAACCACGCACGCGCACGTTGTGAGCAGCAGAAGAAACGCAATAAAAAAAGAGAGAGAGACGCAGCGTCTGCTGTTGCGCATGCGTCGACTGTCATGGAACTCTCATTCCTGGAAAGGAAGTTTAAAAAATGATTGCATTTAAAATTTGGGCACGTCAAAAACTAGCAATGAACTTTTTTCTGTATAATGCATTTAGCAGCATATTTTAAAGAAGTAAAGGGTAGTATTAAATTTATAGCATATTGAAATTTACTGCATTCATTGAAGTAAATTTGAGAAAAATTGGACTCATTTTATATAGCACATAAGATTTTCAAAATATTCTTAAAATCATGCACCTTAAAGCTAAAAGTTACAAATCTATGATTACAAATATATGGTTCTCAATTTATTTATTTAATAATAAGTTTTTGTTGAATGCACTCCTTAAGCTACACAAAGATCATGCAAATAGAAGGGGGGGGAACAGTTTCCTTTCCAGATTCGAAACTTCCGTGACTACGGAGTTGAGATGCGATGCCACCAGTCACTAGACGACCTTGGTGTCGAACCCCTACTTTAGTGGCTCAACTAGCCGTTAATGCCGTCGATTGTACGTAGTAACTTTGTCGCGGCGGCAACGCAGGAAGCAAAGTATTCAGACCCAGGGTAGCTTAAGGCCTAAGTGGAACTTACCATTGGTATCTTGGAAATGAATATTTATTTTTACCACACATGGTTGGTGGATAGTAGTGAAAGTAATGCATGTGAAAAAAAATATAGGTACGGCAGGTCAGGACTTTGTGACAAAAAGGAAGACGCTGAATTTCAAAGAAAAGCAAGCATTATATGTACGTACACAGCTGCAGAGGGTACAAGTTCAATTTGAATATGTGTAGATAACCTGAGGTTTCGTGTTTGAGAAGGAGCAACCAAACCAAGGCGGAAAATAATAAATGTAAACTTTGCCTGTGGACAAGAAAAAAAAAAGCAGCTAAGGGTTTTGGTGTCTTCCCTCTTTCTCTTTCACACGTCTCCACGGCGCATGCGCGCGCGCACCAAAACAAAACCATCCCCTGTTCTGCAAGTTCACTAAGAAGTCGGCCATCAGGTCCGCCATGTCCTCCCCGGAGGGCAGCGTCATGGAGGAGGAGGACGAGGAGGGAGGACGAGGAGAGGCAGACACGGAAGAGGGAGCCAGAGAGGCATTCAGAAAGATGAGGCACATCGTTACTCACCAGGGTGAGTGGCGTGCATTGCAAGAAAAAAAAATACGTCACTATGTAGGTAGTTAGGTAACTAATTACGTAGTACAGTACATGTATTTTTATTTTTTTCAGCTTCTCTTCCTGCCGACGAGTCTCCCTCCTGCGCGGTGGTGGCGTCGGCCTCGGCGGACACCGTCATGCACTGCCTCGTCTGCGCCGCCAGGATGGACGGGCTGAGAGAGGCCGGGAGGCACCAGGCGGAGCACGCGGAGGCCGAGGCCGAGGCCGAGGCCAAGGCGGAGGGGGCAGAGTCCGAGGAGAGCAGGACGTGCGTCCTCTGCGGGAGGCTCTTCTCCACGCAGCTGGTCAGGGAGATGCACGTCATGAGGTGGCGGAGGAAGGGAGAGGAGGAGGAGGAGGAGGAAGGGGAGGGGGCAGCGCTTGAGTGCCAAAGGTGCCTGGAGGAGTTCGAGGATGCGGGAGAGAAAGACGCTCACTGGTGTACGGTGGGTATGACGTACAGCAAATGGCAAATTTGATTTATGTGATTACTACAGCAGTACATCCTGTGTCCATGCGACCTTGACAGGTCTCTGCCCAGAAGGAGAACGGTGCCGAGCTGTACGAGTGTCCTCTGGGCTGCGGAGGCGGCGGCAACGGGCGGACGCGGGCGAGGGCCACCGAGGAGGAGCTCCGCAGACACCTGGTCAGCCTGCACGGCTGGGACCGCCGCCAGGTCGCCAACGTCTCCGGCGGGACCGCCCCCATGGAGAAGACGGAATTCTGGTCGGTTATTATGACTCCTGTGCAATGTCGATCGTCTGGACGACCTGTGTTGCGCTCGTTCCTCTCAGTTTGCCCTGCGGGCGGTGCGGAGCGACCATCAACACGCTGAACGTGCCGATGCAGTCCCACCTCATCCTCCACTGCTCCGCGCGGGGGCCCGTCCAGGTGGAGGCGGTCAGGGCGCTCAAGGAACTGTCGAGGGTGAGCATGGAAGCCTTGTCATACTGTGTACGTAAGTGCATGTAGGGATGCGCGTTTCACGGCCGGACAGGAGAGCGGGGTGGACGTGAGCACCTTCGCGCGTCTGGAGCTGGAGGCTGACCTGGAGGAACTGGACGCCGCGGCCCGGAAGGAAGGGGAGGGGAGCAGCCAAGCACACCACAAGGACTTGGCAGGTCTCCTCGCCACTTCTCAGCAGGTGATGGAGCATTTTTCACTGTAGTTTTCCCCCACCTCACCCCACCCTCTGGGCCTCGTGAAAAATGGACATTGACGCTTGGTTCTCGATGTCCAGCTCTCCAGTGCCAGTTTGAGCAGAGCCCTGACCAGCGCCGACTGCGTCGCGGACCTCAGGTCCCAGCTGCGGAGGCGCCCACAGCGCGCCGACGAGATTGACGAAGCAGCACCGCAGCGCACGCTCAGGAG
>JAAUYM010061179.1_pt1 | contig 13466 bp, 17 predicted proteins | sample 7278001 | NCBI WGS metagenome assembly JAAUYM01 (sample SAMN14350224, study PRJNA611818) | marine sediment metagenome | isolation source: surface marine sediment (1.8m) | place: French Polynesia: Moorea | collected 2018-08
CAGAAATGTTAGTAAAAAAATTGTTCGGTTTTGTTCGATTAATCGTTCATTTGATCCCAAAATTAACTTTAATCAATTTTTGTCTCTAAACGATTAATTTAAAAGCCTTAGTAGCAAGTGAGCATTGCTTTGTCCTGTACATACGTACTTTGCAGCTGCAACTTCTTGGCCCGCCTTGAGTCCGACCCGGACAGCCTGGTCAGCGTCTCCGGATGCAACCCGTCCGAGATCAACGCAGTCGTCGTCACTGACAAGAAGAGCGGAATGATGGACAAGACGTTCAGGTTTGCTCCCAACTCATTCAGTAAACTCAAACATGGTTAAAAAAAAACTCCACTGGAGTCAAAGATTGCTTTAACAATACTGCCTGTTACTATACTTGGCACCTGTACGTAGGTCGCCTGCCATGAGAGGCGCCCCGTACAGGAACTTGGCTCCCCAGACTGCGGGCGGACAGGTGAGGAGGGAGACTCTTTCAGAACAATACTCGACCAGACATAATAACCCTTGTCTAGTCGGTACATATCTGACACATTAAAAGCATAATGACGCACAGTACATGTACTAATGTAATGTGAACGAAACACACACACGAAAATTGACAAAGTCAAATATCACATTTCCAAAATCAAACATAAACTTAGAGCTTGGAAAATGTGGTTCCCTAAAAAAATTACAAAAATCGATTAAATTTTCCGACTCAGTATCTTCAAAATGTAATATCGACTGAACAATTGTTTAAAGTTTTGCTCTCTCCCAGATCCTGTTGGCCGGCGAGAAGGAGTCTGACATTGTGCTGGAGAACGACGCTGTGGAGGTGCCGAAGGAGGAGGACGACGACCCCTTTGGCAGCGTGGTAGAAGGTGGTGGATATTTCCAAAAAAAAAAAAACTTTCCTACATATATATACCTCTTTTTTAAGCACACGTTGTTTTTCTTCATCTACTAGAGGATGAGGACCTCGAGTACGAATTCAACGGCGACGGTGACGAAGTTGAGCTGGACGTCCGCGACGACTTCCTCGAGGAGGACCTAGACGACATGCTGGAGGACGAGAGGGTGATCATTGGCCTGGGAGGGGATCCGGAGGAGGAAGAGAAGGGGGAGGAGGCGAACCAGCAGCAGCACAGCAGAGACGAAGGAGGAATATTGTCAGGTCGATGATAACTCAGTTGTTTTTTTTCCTTGTTCCATGATAATGCTTCTCTGAGGGATGCTGCTGTTGAATCTGCTCGTGATCCATCTCGTTCCCGCTCAGTTCGCGAGCTGGCCTCCGCGCTGAGCCGCCGCCTGGAGTGGTCCGCCGGCTCCGGCTCCAGCTCCGGGTCCCCCGGTCCCGTGCTGACCGGGAGCAGCCTGATCGCCGACAGCCCGGACGCCCGCGGGAAGGTGGTGCACCGGGTCACCCTCTACCTCAAGGACAAGGACGAGAAGGAGGAGGCGGAGGTGGAGGAAAAGTCAGATGACGATCCAAACGTCACTGATGCCCCATTTTGTAGAGTGGTACTGTGCTCGTACAATAGAACTTCGATATAGTGCAATATCAGGAGCTAAAGGTGGCAGAGTGTTCCTGTTAAGTAGTGTTAAGTTTTTAATTTTGGTAAATTCAAATTTGATAATGTTATGTAGTACTAGTAAAGTTTACTATATAAAGCTGAAGTCTCCTGTACTTTCCCCCGGAGGGAGAGAGGATGCTCTTGGTGCTGAAAGTGGACGAGACTGGACAGGGCACGTTCGAGAAGTACAAGGTGGTCCAAAAATTTGAACATTTTTTTTTTCTCTGAGTGCCAAAAAAACACCACTTTTGCGCAGATGGTGGCGATGAGGCTGGGGAGGAGGAGCAACCTGTACCGGGCCATCCACATCTTGCTGAAGCAGTACGAGAGGAAGAGGACGACGGAGAGGGCACAGAGCGGGGAAGGGAGGCTGGAGGACAAGGAGGACACGTGAGAAGAGGAGAAGAACAGACGGATTTGACAGACAGATAGACACGCAGATCAGCAGACTGATAGGTAGGTGGGTAGACGGGTAGGTAGGTAGACAAACAGACAGACAGACAGACACATATACTGTACATAGTATACATAGCTAGACACAATCACATGATCTTTTCACAGTAAACTCGACCTCCTGCCGCCGCCACCGCTGAAGCCGAATCAGCGGCTCCCGCCGCCGCGGTTGCGGAAGCCGCGGCCGCCTCCGCCGCCTCCGCCGCCAAAGCCACAGCTGGAGGCACAACGCTTCCCGCTGCCTCCAGCCGGGCCGCCGACCCCAGGTCTGGCTATTGGAGACGGGAATGCCGCTTTGGCTTTTGCCATGCCCATTTTTATTTTTTTTTTTAATTTCTCAATTAATACTAATCTTAATATCTTTGGCCGATAAAATGTTAACAAAAGTGCAAGAAAGTTGCCCAAAAAATTGGTATTTTTAACTTTTTTTAATTAATTTTTTTGCGAATCTGGTGTAGACTAGTAGAAGGGAAAAAATTGTTTTCTATTTTCCCTGCTGCATTCCAGCCCAAGAATACGCCGAGAGGACCATCGAGATCGTCTGCTACACCGACACGTCGCTCTGGGACCAGATGGAGGACAGATACCCGACAGTAGGGGAAATAAAAGCAGTTAGGAAATGAAATAAGGATACGCGGTGGACAATTTTTTTTTACATCACAGATGGATTTAAATTTACTGTTGCGGGGGTTATTTACAGACTTTTTTTTTACCTGCTGCTCCTGCTCAGCTCGACAGGACGGCCATCTCGGTAAAGGTCGCCCTGCAAATCATCACGGTGCTGAACGCGGCGCAGGCGCACCTCATGCACAGGAGCTTCGGGGCCAAGTTCAGGCTGCAGCTGGTCAAGGTCAGGTGGGTGGTTGATCGGGACTGGCACTGATCTCATCCTTGGCGAACCCTCAATCTACCTATGATCTACCGCAAGGTTTCTTCGAAGTAACTCCGGCCCCCACCACGGGAAGTACCTCGAGTCTCTGCTCGGAGAGTTCCACAGCTACCTAAAGTAATGTTGCATAAACGTGTTTATTTCCCAGATGGAGTTGTTGTTGCTGTTGTTGTTGTTGTTGGAGTGGGAGGGGCTGCGGCATGATGTTAGCCGCATCCCTCCACGGGCAGTCCACATGTAGGACCATTATGCCTTCACTCTGACTCACATCATTTGATCTACCCCTCATTGTCCTGTTGGGCTGGATCTAACATAGAGCCAATATTTGCTTCCGGAAGGAAACTGGCAACCTGTTGTATGGACGAACCTTTTGTTTACCCCAGATGGAGTAATTTGACTTTTGTCCAGGCGTCAGAAGAAGAGGATAGCCCGGGAGGAGTCCCACCCGCACTACGGGGACGTCAGTGTCTTGGTCAGGAAAAAAATAAGAAATGATGATGCACTACAAATGCTCACCCTCCCCCCACTCCCCATTACAAAGATTACTATAAGTACCCGGCAATATTGGTCGGGTACCAAACTCGTATTTGCTCTCTGGTGGTAAAATTCCGCTCTATTAAACTTCTAATCCCTGGAATACTTCTGATCACCAAATTTACTAGTACAGTATATGCTATTGGAGTTCTGCTATAGTGCTGCATTTATCGTATTTTTTTGTTGTTGTCAATCAAATTCTAATATTTAAAAATGTGTCCAGATCACCGGTCGTGAGTACCGGACTGCCGCTGGGTTCGCCTACCTGAAGACGCTGTGCGTGAACCCGGTGTACACCCAGGTGGTCGTCAAGTTCTTCTGGGCAAAGAGGAAGAGGAAGGGCAATGGGAGGGGGAGGAGGAGGAGGAGAAGAAGAAAGAGGGACCTTGAGGACGAGTTCAGGGAGGCGGCCACCAACGTGAGGTTCTCATAATATTTTGAGTGGTACTACGTTATATATTTGAACAACAACCAGAGGCCAGGTGAGGACACACTCACCACAGATCATACCAGCAATGCCTGTCTGGTCGGGAACGACTTTACAAATAAAAATCACCATGGCTCCAACGAATTCCCCCTACAAATAAAGGTGTAACAACTTTTAGGTGTTGTTGTCCACCATGGGCAAGATCCTGGCCCACGAGCTGGCCCACGTCATCGGCGTCCAGCACGACGGGGAGGGAAACGCATGCGACGGGAAGATCTCCGCGCACAGGTCAGAGAGCGCATCTTCTCAACCGACGATTTCCCGTATTGGGGAAAGCATTAAGAGAAATATGGCATGATGGCTTCACTAAATAATCACTTTATGCTTGCAAGAAATGTACTAGAAATGTCTTCAAGACCGACAATAACAGTTGCAACGATTGCAACAGGACCTCGATGCTCGCGTGTCCACCTTTGCCCTGTTCCAGGCTGATGACGCCCATCATCTCCGAGGAGGCCCAGCTCTGGTCCAACTGCAGCAGGAGGTACGTCACGGAGTTCGTTCGGAGGGAGGAGGACAAGTGCCTCTATCGCTGATCGAGTCAAAAGTGTCTGCCCAGGCAACTTTGCAGGCGTCTCTCAAATAAATGTGGTCAAGTTCTCTTGATTGGAGAGGAGAAAGACCTACTACAGGGTAAAGGTGCTCACTAAACCAAATCTTGTAACATATGTACAATAGGTCTACTAAGAGATATCTTAGACTACTAAGAGACAAAGTTATGAGCACATAGATACTATAAAGGATACCAACAGATGTTAATATACATGTACATTCATGAATTAGGTATCATGTCTCTTTCTTTGCCAAAGCATGCAATTTGTGTACATAGATAGTATGTATGCAGTACGGTACAATGAATGAGAGAGTGCTGGGTTAACTAATTAGACAGAGGCATGCACATGTGCCTAGGTACATAAAGAGATCCTACTCTTGTAGTAGGTGGCTTTTTCCTTATTTTCTGCTCATCCCAACTCTTTTTCCCAATCTCAGTTAGGGGCTGTCAGTCGCATTATTGCTAGCAGCTCCAGGGTCCTCAGGAACAGCTGTGTTCAATCCATCAATCCATGGATACAGGGTGATATCATGATAGTTCTCGCACTCCAGGTTCCTGTTGCAGTAGAAGCCAGGGGTCCTCCTGTGAAAAAAAATGCAACACAATGAGATCAGCTTAAGTAAAGTCTTTTTCAAGTTCTTTTCTTACACAATAGTGCTGCTCACACAACGACACTGCAGCATGCCAGGGTATGTTTTAAGAGCTGAAATGTAATTAGAGTTCTCCATGAAGTTATGCAGTCTAAAAATTTTGTCAGCTACCTGCCATGCTACTTTCATAAAGTGCCAGAAAATCAACCTTTGACAGGTTCTCCAACACAGATGTTTGTTCCGGCAATGCAGCTTGTTGTGCACTCTTCTCTGCAGATTGTGTCAATTTTGTCACTGTCCTCACTTGTCACTGCAATATCAGTCAGCCACTCAGTGTGGTCAGGATCTATTAAAGGAGGTGTCACGGGAGCTATAAAGCAAATAAATATATTTTATAAACAAGACTCATCTCATATCACAAAAATACGATTTTGCCACTAAGACCCTTAGACAAATAGTCAATAGTTTAGACAAATAGTCAATTGACACTTTATTGCCTATATATGGTATTAAATATTTATCTTGGTATTTTCTACAAAGATCTAGTTATGCAACTTGCCATTTGTGGTAGTTGTGGTTGTGACGGTAGTAGTGGTTACTGTGGTAGTGGTGGTGGTTGTAGTAATAGTTGTAGCAGTGTCTACTGTGGTAGTGGTGGTTGTGGTTGTAGTAGTGGTTGTAGTAGTGGTAGTAGTAGTGGTGGTGGTGGTGGCAGATGTAACCTCATTTCCTTCTGAAAAAGAGATGACATGCGGGATTTGCTGTACAGTGCCCACATATAGTAACTACATTGTATAGGATTTTTAAGCGTACAAAGATATAAACATAACTTTTAAAACTGTTTTGCTGAAATTATTACTTACCACAATATGCATAGCAGGCAACATATCTAGTCTTGCTGCAGTCATTACTCTCTAGTCTGCCTCCACCATTTTGATCTTTGTACAAAATGCATTCTTCATTAGCACTGTCTGTGAGAGCTTCCACTTTGACCTTCTCATAGAAGGTGATGTCAATTTCTGCATTCCCAAGACCAAGGATTTTGACCCCCAAAGCATCACATTCAGAGCCTGTTGCATCACATTTGTCCATAGAAGTATCAGTTGGGTTGGATGGAGTGTGGGCATTGATCCACACATTATCTGGTATTAAAAACAATATTAGTTTATTATCACTCTGTATGTATAAAAAAGGTGACAACTTTCAATATAAACTAACAGCTTAATAATGGTTAAAAACTTTCAAAAATACCAATGTCTGAGGCCTTCAGTGCATTTGCATTATCTGCAGAATTGACATCAACCCAGTTCAATTCCAAAGCAGTGCAGGTTGACTCAGCATTTGTCCATTCGTATGTACTAGAACTAGTCCTGTGAAAGAAGTAGTTCCCTGCCTGAGAGTAGTCAGATGCTGACAGTCCATTTGAGTCTGGTGGGCATGCTGTACATAGTAGAAGTAGAAATGTGTTCTTAAGTATAAGTGTAAGTAGAAATGCTAACACGATCATCTTTTTGTACCAGAAGCTAGAAAAATTCTAATCAATAATTTTGTTCATTTTATTATAGCATTATGAAATCTTTTTTGTTGATAAATTTAATGCTTGATGCTCCAACCAAAGTTAGCATAAAACCTCCTACCACAACTTACGGCAATCGTATTGGCAGAGGTAGTGGTTGTTGCTGTTGCAGGAAGTGGCATCATTCACATCCTAAAAACAAAAGAAAACAAGGAAACCTTTAATTTTTTTGTACCACTGCTAAACATTTCGGATTAAGTCGTGAGAGGGTCAATATAGCATCCCGACCAGATAGCCGTCATGTTAATTTTGTATCGTTTTGACAGAGTTAAATGACTAAAATCTAAGCTTATAAGAGTGTTTTGACTGCCATATGTGTCATCTTTGTTTCTTTTTCTCCACACAAACGGCAGTTGCATGTTATATTACTGTCTCGTACGTTGTAGATGGGAGTGAAAAATGTTATTATGTTATTATTAATGTTAAAGTTATTATGAAATGTTAAGCAAGTTATGTTTGAAACATGTCAGATATACAGTATACGAAAGAGGCGAAGGGTATGTCTGGTCGGGACAAGCAAATATTTTAAACCACATTGGGTCCCTCTGTACTCTTTTTTCTTCTGGCTAACTGGCTAACTCGGAAACTGCTACAGGATCCACTTTTTGGTTGCGACCCGTAGGTTGACAACTTCTAACTAACTAGAGTGGGCCCCACACATGTGAGAGAACCTCTTACATCATTGCGAGTTCTGGCACACGCTACACCCAAGTTGAACTCCACTGGTGTCGTCTGGCCAGCAAAGGGGGCAAAGTCGGTCCCGTCGCTCCACTTGAGGATGCCGGTGCAGTCAGCATTGTTCTCGCATGGTACCTCGTCTGGGTTCTCCAGGCCAACCCAGGTCTCACCTTGGGAAAAGACGCAATCAAAACAGAGTTATATGTAGAAAAGAGGCCTTGGTCCACATTTGTAGAACTGAGCAAACTGTTCTCATGCAATGTAAATGTGAGCAACTTGTGTGCAAAAAAGCACACAAGTGTGGCCTGTTTTCAAAACAAGAACAGTATAGTCAGACAAAGGATAAGAGTTGCAAATTTCCATATGCTTTCTTGCCACCAAGCTCCTTTCCTAATATGCTCTTGGCACAAAGAGAATCGCACCTGTTGCGAAGTGCCACATGTTGTCCTCCTCCTCTGCGTTCCTGAAGTATGCCAGGTGTGCCCCGTCTGCCACACAGGCCGTCTTAGCCGCAGTGAAGCTCACACCAGTGTTGACCTGCTTGTAGTAGGTAAACTGTCCCCTCTGCACGTAGCCGCCTGGGACCCCGGTGCAGGTGGAGCGGGTGCCCACCACACAGAGTGCTGCCAATACCAAATGCCAATACAGTGGAATCTCGCTTTAACGACGGCAGCAAAAAAGGACAACAAGTTTGAGATTTATCACAAGACTGAAATGCATTCTTTGAGGGAGAAGATGGTGAACTGGCACAACCAGACATTTTTTAGGCATAGCTTTTTTATTTTTTTGCTCACAAAAAGAAGTTAGTGTGCCCCAAAATGTCCAGTTTGTGTGTAAAAAACTGGACATTTTTTCGAATTGAAAACAGTAACGAATTTAGTGTAACGATTTGTCATATAAAAGTGTACAGATTGTGCGCACAAACTATAGCCATTTTTTTCAGCACAAATTGCACACCATTTTTAAGCAATGGGTGTCTGGTCGGGCAGCATCACCGAAGTCAAGATATATCCAAAAGTGAAGGTTCCTAAAAATTGAGGTTCTACCTGTACAGTACCATACTTTGACACTCACCCAGTAGTATGACTAGGGTGAACAAAGTCATGACTGTCTTGTTCAACACGTCAGCAGGAACCACTGCTCTCAAAAGAAAGGGCTTGCTTGCCTTTCTTCCCTGTACATGTACTATACAGTGGGGAATTCTGGACAGTGCATCATGTTTACACTGGGTGCTTATTAAAGAAAATGTACGAGTAGTATGTACAGAATGAACCAGAAAAAGTGACGTCAGTTTTAAATATAAGAACATTAAAAGCATATTTTAACTTTAAAAAAGACTAGAAATAGCTGGTGAGTTTTTCTTACGGCATCCTGTTACGGCCACAAAGGCATCAATCTTTGAGTGTGCGTGTTTGTCCAACACAACAAATTATGACAAAATAGTACAACATCGATTGCACATGTTTCTCATTTTTTCCTCATCTGTTCAGAGGTTGTGTAGTAGAAAAAAGCTTGATAGATTGGGCCTTGCTTGCGTCAAGGTCTACGTACTGTGTTTGTGCTACTGTATTTCAGCCCTTGGGTCCAAGAGTGCATTTTTTTACAACTTTTGGTGCTCAGTCTGCATGCCTTTTCTAATTAATTATTGTTGATGCAAAATAACGTCAATTTGATCCATTCCCTAACACTCCCATGCATTTTTTGCTCTTCTTGCTGTTCCATGTACAGCATTAATCTGTCTTTTAATTTGGGTGGCTCTCGACGTTGCTGCAGCATTATGGTCTGACAGGGCCATAGCAATTTAGGCCATCCATTCTCGTCCGAGGCACAGAAGTCAGACATATTAAATGTTCTTAGCTGACAGTTGGTCCTGTTGCGAAAGCACATGACTGATTGTCAGGGTGGTGGGGAGAAAGGTCCATCACATGTGCATACGCTCTCTGTCTTCTATGTACCGGAATGTACAAAACTCATGGATAAAGCAGCGATAGCAACCCTACACACAAAAATCAACAAATCACCTTTTCTTTAATCCTCTCTTCTTTCATTACACATCCTACACATCCCGAACAACTTTCATTTTATGCAACTTTTTGATTGGAGGCCATCTTAACCCTTTTTGGCAATTTTTCACTTTTGGGCATAAAGTGGGCACCCCCATAAAAAATTTGCACCACATGCAAATTTTGGTGAGGATCGGTCCAACCGTCTGGCCCGCAACCCCTTTACAGACAGAGACAGACAGAGAGAGACATTCGCCTATATATAGTACTAACCTAAAGCTACCCGCCTTGCTGGGTAAAATTTCGCAATGGCCAAAGACCAAATTACGACTCGCCACACTGGGAGGCATTCGGCCTCCCAGTGTGGCTCGTCGTACCTGAGCTCGCTTCGCTCGCTAGGTAAAAGATCAATCTTTTCATTTTGGGCTTTTACTGGCTACAACCAAATTACGACTCACCACACTTGGAGGCCTTCGGCCTTCCAGTGTGGCTCGTCGTGCCTGAGCTCGCTTCACTCGCTAGCTAAAGAACAATCTTAGCATCCTCTCTTTCCCCCATTAAAGCTAAGAATTTGCGACCTCGATATTGGCCTCAAATGACCTCAGAGGTCAGATCTGACCTCATCCGGTCACCCATATTGTGAGATCACAAACAACTTTTATTTTATGCAACATTTTGATTCGAGGCCATCTTCACCATTTTTTGGCCATTTTCATTTTTGGGGAGGACTTTAAGTCACTCTGAAGGTTCTCCAGCACCCAGCACCAGCACCCTCGCCGCCCTACCGGCAGGTTTTGCCACTTGAATCCCCCCAAGGACTGATGGAGAGTCCCTTAGGAGAGACTACACAGTTCCCTTGCAGATCAATCCCACAACTAAGGGCGGACAACTCCAACTTCCAAAGGAGTTTGGAAAAAACTTTTCGTGGACTTTGCCCCTTCCTTCCTGCAGGTTCTCCTCCCTCACGCATTGGCGAAGCCAGAACGGAGGGCTCCTCACACATTGATGAAGTCGGAACGGAGGGTAGATGGTGCCACCTCAGGAAGGAAGGATCTGGCACCATCTGGCTTTTCTCTTCTGACTAACTGCCTTGACTTTGTTGTCAAAACAGTCACCCGTCGAGTATGGACAGACCCAACGTTGCTTAACTTCAGTGATCTCATGGAAACTGATGTCAATGCGGCTGGGGCGTTGCCCCTACTGGAAGGCTATATTGGAGGTGTACCTTTCGGAGGTGAACTTTGAAAATTGCTCTAAGAAAAAATTGCAAGAAAAACTTGCTTTTACATGTATTTTTTACTTTCTTACATCATACTGTGGCCTTTACATTTAACTACACTTTAGATATCTTTCTATATTATCCCTCACTTTGTGCTTGCCTTTTTTTACTCAGATAAAGGATATCCAGGAACCACATTTTTTAATCATAGGTACAATTGCAATAAATTATAGCAGCTTCTTTCCATAAATGTTTGAGCTTTCCAAGTATTTGGGAGTATCGGGAGTATTTGGGTTCATATGAAGATGTTTGTAGTGCATGTATGCAATAGTATGTCTGGGAAATGGTTGAGAACCTACCTATACTACTGAGAAGCACTCCAGTTGATCCAGAATGATCTAACACTTGTTCCTTTTGCGAGGATTCTGACAGCATCCTTAAGCCATAAAATTGGTCATTTTCAACAAAGACAGCATTGGCCACTTCAAAGTCTTCCAATTGCCTTGTCTCCTGGTTTTACTAAGTACCAAACCAGTCGTTTTGGTTTGGTTTGGTTTGAAAAAATAATGTTTTCAAGTTGTGCATGTTCTTTTGCAGAGTTTGTATCCCTTGACTCAGTTACAAAGTCTGACAAATCAAAAAGTTAGTTCCCAATCTTCTCATGATATGGTTTTGACCCATGTTTGAAAAATCTGAATGACCGCCTTGACTTTGTTGTCAAGTCACCCGTCCAAGTACGTTGCTTAATGTTGCTCAACTTCGGTGATCTCATTGACCTATGTGTGCAAGAGATCACCGGTGTGTCATCGCGGCTGGGCCGCTGCCCCTGTCGGAGCAGGTTTTGAAGACACAGACAAAGTTCAGGATGTTGCATCAGGTATGGAGCAGGTGTTCTACTAAGGTAGTTCATGGACAGTCCCAAGCTCACAATAAATAGCTTCCCACTCTAACCCAAAAGGCAAACAGGCAACAGCCACATGACCCTGTACTATCGCAGGGTCAGGACCAGGATCAGGGCGAGCCAGGATTTCAATGTTCCCTACAACCTCTCTATGATGATCTCTAGTATGATCTGCCTTGTTGACTTTCAACATGTTTTCAATGGCATCCACGTTGTTGTGGATGTTCTTTAGGACGGTTGAGCTTGTTGGTTTCTTAAGGTTTCTTAAGATTAAATAAACTTAACCACAATAAACAGGCCCAACTTTATCGATCCATGAGCAGAGCTTCCTGGTCCAACTGCCTTGCTGAACTTGAACTTGCAAATGTGGAACTTGTTGGTTCGATCATTAATTTTTCTTGGCTCAAATACTTATGTAATTATGCTTGATTAATGTTGTTAATAGAGGAGAAGGCGGTAAATTTTAAATTATATATTCCGATAAATTTGACTCTGTACCGGTACAGCTTGCCACCGGTACGGCTTGCACACATAGTGTAAACAAAATACCATCTCTAGCAACAACTCGAGAGGAGGAAGGCAAGCTGATGATAACATTGAAACAGTGAGGATGATGTAGAGGAACCTTTATCTCCTCACGGAAGACAGTTACATACTCCAAGTACCTTGAGTGCGAGCTTCCTCAGCCTAATCCGCTCGACCACCCAGGAGACGAGAAGGTCCCAGCCCTGTGGGCCCTGAATGGACGACTCGTTGAAGTTGAGTGTGCTCTGCCAGACCAGGTAGAGGCGATAGAAGGAGTAGAGCCACAGTATCAGGGCCAGCACTACAATGATGCCCTCGCAGAGACCGTTGTCCTATAACAACAGAATGAAAAAGGAAACCTTCAGTTTACGTTATGACGGAAGAGTTCATTCAGTGACGGCTTTTGTTATGAGCATGACTCGTTTTATCTGACAAGCTGGAGATTTTACCCTCCAGGGTCACGAGCCCCAGCCATCTTTGTGACAGTACAGTATAATGGGACCGAGTGAGTCACCCCTCCCTGCAAAGAGATTGCAAGGAGCAAGCATACTCATATGCATTTTGGCTTCCCTGTCACCTCTTTCAGATCTGGATACTCCGCCTAGCACAACACTGACCTGTCAGCACTCTTCACAGCAACCCTACAAGAGATAATGGAAGGGATGGAAAAATTATCATTTCTTTCCTTCTATCCCATGGTGGTCACCCATCCAAGCACTAACCAGTCCCAAAATTGCTTAACTTCAGTGATCTCTGTCGCTGTTGCTGTCGGGAAATGAAGCTAATGGAGTACTCTACAGTACTCTGCTGTCTCTTTTCACGCCAATTCGATGACAGATTGATACGGAAGGGAGGAAACGAAGAGGTGCGAGAGGAGGAAAGAAAAAGAGTTGCGTTCTTGGCAGAAAAGGCAGGCAATCCCTGTCCGATCTGGAGAGGAAGAGGGACAGGGAGAGAGAGCTCTCTTTCTCGTCCCAAGAACGAAAGAAAAAGGTTCCCCCGTGTTTGGTATCAGCAATCCCTGTCTCTCTCTCTCACTTGGTACAAGTAGTGGTGGTAACCTCCAGGCTGCCTGACTGGGTGGTACTCAGGCGGGATAGGTACCAGTCGGGGCGGCACCACTGGGCCGTAAGGGTCGTAGTACAGCCGGAACGGGGAAGATGATGACGACAGTGGCGACGGCGATGCAGACAGAGAAGTGGACGACGGATTGTCACCACCTCCAAAGTCTAAGACGATCTCTTCGGAGTCCCTCACATCCTCGTCATTCCCGACTGGCGCCGGGCTTGTCACCCGGACCGCCGTGTGGTAGTAGAACTCCCGATCCTTGTGGTTGTAGTACCTAGGGAGATACAGTGAACCACAGATATAAGAGCAGCATTTTGGTTTTGATTTTCTGCTCTTATATCTGTGGTTCACTGTATCTCCCTAGGTACTACAACCACAAGGATCGGGAGTTCTACTACCACACGGCGGTCCGGGTGACAAGCCCGGCGCCAGTC
>JAAUYM010007256.1_pt1 | contig 13465 bp, 15 predicted proteins | sample 7278001 | NCBI WGS metagenome assembly JAAUYM01 (sample SAMN14350224, study PRJNA611818) | marine sediment metagenome | isolation source: surface marine sediment (1.8m) | place: French Polynesia: Moorea | collected 2018-08
ATCCATTATTATCCTCTCTTATTACGCAAATTCTGCTACGTCGTACTAGTGGTTGTAGTGTACATGTACGGTGTGTACTAATGTACGTACATCCTCTATTCTGTGGGAGAAAGATGGTGAGAGATGAGAACAGGGGGAGGAGTATGAATGGCCGTCCGTTTCCCCCCTCCTCCTCCTTCTACCTCCTCGCATTAACCGTCGTCCCATTGTCCCGCTTGTTTAAATGTAACGACGATGCTCTGAGAGCGATCTTTTCAATTGCCTCCACTCACTCACCCCTGGTCAGGAAGGAAGGAAGGAAGGGAGGGAGGAAGGAAGGAAGGCGGTGTCTGCACCTTTTCCCATGACCTATTCGTCAGAACGTAATGAAATGCACACACCAATTCCCTCTTCCCTAACACCTGCACAGTAAAAAAAAAGAGCCGTGGACATTAGTTATCTCGCCATCATCTCTCCACCCCCTAGTATGGTAGCATGAGCGCAAAAGCAGGAAAGAGTCGCTGACATTTTCCACCGTGTTTTTAAAGTGATTGCAAAAATATTCTTTCAGGGACACAACAGCAACAACAGCACTGCAGTGGCACAATGTTATCTCCTGTTTTTTTTTCTTTTTCTTTCAGTCGCCCGCCGTCGTCGCAAGGACGCTCGCCAGCGGAGGCAGAGGACCACCTTCACCTCCGACCAGACGCTCAGGCTGGAGCTGGAGTACCAGAGGAACGAGTACATCTCCAGGTAATCAAGGAGAGAGGGAGGATTGGGGGAGGGGGGGAGCGCGCTATCACTGGCATCGTCGTCATCTCCCTGATCTCCCTCCTAGCAGACCCCGCCGCTTCGAGCTCGCCGAGTCGCTGGACCTGACCGAGACGCAGATCAAGATCTGGTTCCAGAACCGCCGCGCCAAGGACAAGCGCATCGAGAAGGCCCACATCGACCACCAGTACAGGTCGCGCATGAAGAAGGGAAGGATTTGATGGGCAGCCTCGCAGCTAACGACACCATATCAATTTCTTCTTTCGCAGGTGTCTCGCGTTCGGTCTTCCCCCGACTGCTCTCCTCCCACCGCCACCTCCGCCTCCTCCGCCACCACCACCGCCACCGCCTCCTCCTCCTCCTCCTCCTTCAACCTCGGCGTCGTCTTCGTCTTCTTCCTCCTCCTTCTGTGCCGACTGTCTCTACAAGCCCGGGTCCTGCTCTGCTCCCGGCCATGCCCACCGGTCTCCCTTCCTCCCGGTCACGCCCATCGTTGTCCCCTCCTCCCCCGCGCAACACCCTCATCATCCCCTCCCTCCTCCTCCTTCTGTCTCCACCTCCTCTCCTTCCGCTTCTTCAGGGCCTCCACCTGTTCATAACATCGCATAACTTCTTTGGGTTTATTTGTTTTTGTAGTCACCCCCTTCTCCGCCCCCCCAAAAAACTAGTAAAGTACTAGATGTGTTTCTCTCTTTCTTTCGTCTACACAAACAATTCATCTTATCTTTCACTCAATGCATCTAAACTTTGTCTGCGATTTCGCTCCATCATTCCCCTACTATGAAAAATTTCAGCATTTTCTGTTTCTTTGTCCTTCACTTCGGAGTTTTATCGGCACTTCTCCAGCATGCGAGCTTTCAACTTTTTTCCCCCCTCAAAGAACATTTGGGTAAATCAGTTGCAATTGTACTACAGTACGTACAATAACAGTACAGGAATGCATCGCTAGTCGAGAGAAAGACAGAAAATAAACGGTGAAAACACGAAAGATTAAACGATGCAAGAGTTTCTAAGCGCCAGAGTTTCAGTTTAAAGCAGTAGATTGTTATGAAAGTCCCCTCCCTTTGATGCTTCCCCCGAAGCATCAAAGGGAGGAACAACAGTTGTACATACTATGCAGCATCACATTCAGCTTTTATCTCATTCGCGTTCTTCCCCATAAAGATTTGAAAGAGAACCCTTATTGAAGATATCACACATTACAAGGAAAGAGAGGAAAGAATAGAAGAATCGGAAGAAGAAGAGGGTCTTAACAATATCATTGTCATTCTCATTTACGGCAGCTTCTTCGTAAGCTCTTCTCTCGCTCCCGCCTCTCTACACTCTAAGGCGATTTTCCTTTCCCCCCTCCCCATCACACCTCCACCTCCAACCACTCCCTCACCCTGGTGAGCATTGTCAAAAGGAAGATTATGATGAAGACCACATTTGGGGGGAGGGGGAGGAGGTTGTAAAGGGGAGAGGAGAAGGAGAAAAGAGGAAGAAAAAAAGGAATTGTGTGGGCTGCTGTTCAACAAGCTGGTGTAGTATTACGTAAAATGTTTTTAAACAAGAAGGATGACATTTTCTGGTTGGCACGTAATGAACTGTCTCCGTAGTTCCACGACTTTGGAGCGCGACTTGAGAACCATTTTTTTCCTAAGAAGATCCCAACCACTGTTTTTCAGAAACTGTACGCAAATTCGGAGTTGTGTACCTACAGCACATGCAAAGTCGCACATGTTGCGATTTATCACGCGCTTGAGTCGTGCAAAAATGATCGATGACAAACTTACGCAGACTCTTTCTACTATACCGGTACGTCAAGTCAGTCAAACGCAAAGCCAGTAAGTGCTTGCGTAAATATCTGAAATTAGCGTCGTCGATCGCATTGGCTGGGATCGCTTTTTTTCACGTAAAGTGTGGCCAATGAAGCAAGCAACCACAAGTCTCTAAATTAGAAAAGAACAAAAAAAGCACAGGAGGGAAAGAGACCTTTCAACCGCAAAATCATCGCTTCGTCGTGCAGAACCACGGGCAGAAATGTAGAATTCAGATTCGGTCAGCAGCAGTCGCACGCCGGTCGTTGCGGTGGCGACCGCTCGATCCATCGGGGAGAGGGGGTGTTTTTTTTATGAATGATATGACGACATGTAGGTACTGTATGCAAAAGAACAACAACAACCTTTCCTTTCTTCCTCTTCCCGCAACCACGATGCAAGCCGCGGTGGCGGCGGCGGCGGCCGCGGCCGCACAGGATACAGATGTCAGCCAATTAGCCAAATTAGCAGGGGCAACTGATCACTCACTCGTGCATCTCTCTCTCCCTTCTATGCCGGTCATTCAAAGGGGGAGGAAGAAGGAGCGGAAAGGAGTTATTTTCGTACCTGACTTGCCCTAATTGGGGAGAAGAGGAGAGGAGCTGTAACGACAACACTGCCACTGCGACAATTGTAACAGTGCTCTCTTTCTCTTTGTGTACCTACTACGTACAGTACTACTAATTCTAGCAGCATCAACACAACCACAGTTATGACCGCCCACCCGTGCATTGGGGAGAGAGGAGGGAGGAGGGGGGGGAAGGCGAAAATGATGGTAATTATGGATCCTCTGCCAACAAGAACGGAGAGATAGTATTTTTTTTTCTTTACACGAGTTGCTCGTGCGAGTGTGCTGTGCGTCTGGTGGGTCCCTTTGTTGTACAATTTGGTCATTTCCGGCGCCCATTCGAAGAAACACGACAGAAAGAAGACAAGTGAAAAATTACGTAACCGACTTCATTTTCGCAAATTGCTCTGTGATATGTCGCATGTCTACTATAGTACAGGGCTACTACACTACATACCAGACAATTATCCTTTTTTTCACCTATGTAACTAGGTGCAGGTATAGGTATGTAGTTCTTTTTTGTTCTCTGCTGTAGATAGGATCAAAATGTAATTATCGTCATTAGGGAAAGAAGGGTGCAGGGTGCTGTGTACTAGGGTACTATATTCTACCTAGTACGTACAGTAGGCTACGGCAGCAACACCGCAGTTAATGATATAGTTGACGTCATTTGCTACATTGCTGTTGATCAGGAATCTCACCGCTCCCTTGCTCCATCTCGTCCTCACCAGAACTACGTATGTACGACATATATGTAGTAAGTAACGTGGGGTAATACTACATGCGTACATTACCTATGTACATAGCTTGTCAGTCCATTTCCGTCTTTATGCCATTTTTTGTCAGACAATCCGGGCAATATCTTTGTCTTGCATTTGACCGCCGTTGGCAAGGCGGAGATTACCGTAATATTCCTCCCTTCTCCTCCTCCTCCTTCGCATGCTTGGCTGGAACAAAACTTTTGTGATTGTAGTATGGTGGAAGATTTTTCCCATGTTAAAAAAAAACCTGGCAAAAAATCCCCGTCTCGCTCGCCGTCCAACTTCTTGTTTCACGGTGAAATGACTGCGAGCTAATTTTCTCCACCCGTGGTGACCGGGGCTATGGAATGGTGGGGAGGGAATTGCCTCATAAAGACAAAAAAGAAGACAATTTTGCTCCAAAGCACAACAACAACAACAAAAAAAAACCATGCAGCAAGATCACGACACAACGACTGCAAAGTGCCGTCTATCGAACTGACAGTCACTCAGAACTGCATTTCCCTCCCCCCCTCTCTTCTTGTAGTATCTAATCTAGCTTGTTTGGCGTTTCCTCCTCGGCCGGCGCCACCGCCATTCACACAAATCGCCGCCGCCATCGCAAAAAGGGGAGGAGGAGCCTGTCATCATCATCCAGCGAATGCGAAAGAAGAAGAAGTGGAAGAAGAGGTTCAAGGCCACCAAGAACACCAAGCGCCCGCGCGCGCGGGGGCAGCAACTAAAGGCTCTCCAAAGAAGGAGAGAAAAAACTTTTTTTAATTAAGAAAGAGTCTCCTAAGAGGAGAGAGAGGGGGAGGGCGAGACTTGTTATTATTATTCAAATTCCGGCTTCCATAAAGTGACGGAGAGGTGTTTTTTTTTCGGCGGCGCCTCTTCCCACTCTCCTCCTCCTCCTCCACTTCTTCTTCTTCTTCTTCGCGGCGTCAGTTCACAAGCGATCGCGGCAGCAACAGGAGGAGGAGGAAAGAAAGAAGAGGATCCCATTCCCGACCCGCTGGAATTGCAGGAGAGCCACAGGCAGCTCTCTTTTTTCTCTTGCACGCGAACGTTGCGTTACGACAGTGTCGAGATGCAATGCAAACTGCTACATCCGGCCCTGCCCTAGTCGTCATCAGCACCAGATGAGAAAGGAAGAAGGAAAAAAAGGTTTTTTTGTTCAGTGTTTCCACTTACGAGAGTGACTCGTGATGGGTGATTTCAATGCGCGGTGGCTCTTCCTCCTCCTCCTCCTGCTGCGATTGCTGGGCTCGTTGGATCTCGTCCGCGGGCAAGGAGAGACGATTGGTGAGAATTGCACAAACAACATGTTTTTTCCCCCTTCTTCTTGCATGGAAAACGACGTGAGGACGATGACTCTCAAAAATTTCAGAGGTGGCCATAATCGCCGACGTGCTGGACATCACTGAGCGCCACCAGCAGAGGGGAAACCGGTCGGAGGACGACCTAAAAAAGCTCTTCGACAGGCGAGGAGACAGCAGAGATTTTTTTGCTGCATTATCTTACACATCTGTCTCATCTATCTATTGATTAGTTACACCTACGAGTAATGTCTAAAGTTGAATGTTTGAAATCTTAACCTCCTCGAAGGGACCTGTACTTCAACGCGTTGGGAGGGAACTCCGGCCTGGTCCGGGAGGCCCTGGAGAACAGCGCCGACCCCAACGGGATCAACAGGAACGGGTTCACTCCCCTGCACGCTGCCGCGTTCAAGGGCACGTAAATGTGATCCAGTTATATAGCAATAATGCTTGCAACTAATTGTAATAGCGGGTGTGGATCAACAACAACAGGCTACTACGACATCGCCAACCTGCTGCTGTTCTACGGCGCCGACCCGAACGCCCGCGCCAACCGCGAGGAGACCCCGCTCCACTTCGCCGCCATGCACGGCAACACGGCCGTGGTGGACCTGCTGCTGCGCCACCGCGCCAGGGTGGGCGCCGCGGACGAGGACGGGCGGACGCCCATCTGGGTGGCCGCCTTCTACGGGAACGCCGGCGCGCTGGCGGCGCTGCTGGCCAACCGGGAGAGGCAGCAGGGCGGGGGCAGGCAGCAGCAGGCCAATGAAGGCAAGTGGACAGACAGCCTTTGTAGTAGACTTGTTCTCACAGGCTGTGTACGATTTTTTGCTTCTTCTCCCCCCCCCTTCTTCTCCTTCCCCAGTGAGTTCACGCTCTCTGAGGGGAGGGGTGAGTCCACTCTTTGCGGCGGCGCAGGAGGGCCACCTGGAGGCCGTCAGGTTGCTCGTGGAGGCAGGGGCAAACTTGGACGAGGACACAAATAGGTCTACTAAACGCACTAGAATTGAAGTTTATCTGGTTGCGGCAAATGTAATAATTGCTCTTTTTAACGATCAACTAATTAGTCTCGGCCAGACGCCCCTGTTTGCTGCCAGCGCCAACGGACATCATGCAGTCGTCAGATTTCTAATCAGGAACAGTAGGTAAGAAAGAAAATCCGAGAAAAGAAAAGAAAAAAATAAAAGAAAGGTACCCACCAATACTGGTGCCACTAGATTACAGGTGATTAATTACTGATGGGGTCGAAATATAAGTTGTTCTACGTAGGTTGCTCTAAAGTTTTTTTTTCTTCACTATTTTTGACATCTGCTCTTGCGTTAGAACAACCCATCACTAGATGCCTGCTAGCGATATTGGTTGGGCCCGCGCTCAAATTTCCCCGCAGAGATCCGAAGCGTCTCCTTGAGCGTCGCGACGAGAGCGGTCGGACGGCGCTCTTCTCCGCCGCCTGCGCCGGCCACGACGGCTCCGTCAACGCGCTGCTGGACGCCCGCGCCAACGTGGACGCCCGCAACGCCGACGGGCAGACGCCGCTCTTCTGCGCCGCCAGGAGGAACCGGACCAAGACCACGGCTTACCTCGTCACCAGCGGGGCGAACGTAAATGCCAAAGGTCAGGTGGCTTTTTCTTCTTCTTCTTCTTCTTCTTCTTGGCTTAATTGGATTGCTATTGCCGCCACTAAAATTGTACTACTACTAGTACAGCACAGGTAATTGCTGCTATTTCAGCCATCTCATTTCCAGCATCTCATTTTTTTTTACCCCGGCACAGACGACAACCATATGAGTCCACTGTATGCGGCTTCGTACTATGGCCACACTTTGGTGGCGCGGGTGCTCCTGATGGCCTCCAAGACGACCGGCGGAGGCCGGCGGAGGCCGCAGAGGACGGACGTGGAGGCCAAGTCGGCTGAGGGGTTCACCCCGCTACTCATCGCGGCACAGGAGGGACATCTAGAAACCGTGCAGGTGATCCAACGCACGCCATGTCTATGTACTAGAACAAAAGATGTTAAACTTCTGTTTTACTAGGTACTACATACTAAACTGGGAGACAAGTTTTTTTTTCCAAAATAGTATAACAATGTTGCCAATTTGGCCCATTATCGGGCATATTTTTTTACTTTGTGGATTTCAGCTCTTGAGAGAAAAATAGCAAAGTTCGGCCAAATTTCTATGGGAACATAGCACAATTTTTTTCTGGACTATTGGAAGGAGAGTACGTAGTAGTGTAATACATCTCCAGTGCATGATGGCTTCTTGTACGTATGTTTTGCTTCCTCCTCTTTTTGGCAGGTGCTAGTGGAGGACGGCAGGGCGGACTTGGACGCCACGAACAACGCCGGCGCGAACGCCCTCTACTGGCCGGCCTACTTCGGGCGCATCGACGTCCTCACTTATCTCATGGAAAAAGGTTGTCGGACTCTTGAGCGTCTCTATCGTGCCACAAGCCTCAGTTTTTTTTTGTCTTGCCTCTCCCTTCCCCCCCCTCCAGGTGCGAATGTGCTCCACCTGGACGAGCTTGGACGCTCCGTGCTGTGGGCGGCGGTGGCCGGGAACCGGACGGAGACGGCAACGATGCTGGTTAACAGGGGAGGGGTCAACGTCAACTTGCCTTCTAAAGTAGGTGGCATTTTTTTTTAAGTTGTCCTGTAATGTCTTAAACGTGGTTTCTTTTTTTAACGTTTATCTCCAGGATGGCTGGTCTCCCCTGCACGTGGCTGCGTACTTTGGTCGACAAGACATGGTGAGGACCCTGCTGGACCTTGGGGCGGAAACGGAGGCCAGGTGAGGACAACCACCACCTTAGCACTACCGTCTTCATACCTAACCAATATTGATACCACAAGAGCCACACCAACAGCTACGCACTAGTGGAAATTAGTGATGGGGTCGAAATCTGGGTTGCTGTAGGTTGCTCTAAAAGGTTATTTTCTTGACTATTTTAGCACCTAAACGTACTCTGGCACTAGGACAACGCATCACTAAATGCATGCTAGCCATATTGGTTGGGTGTACAGTACCTACAAATAGTAGTACCTTACAACGTTCCCCAACCTTCTGTGCAGGACGTCCGACGGCCAGACGCCCCTGTACATCGCGAACCGCCGCGGCAACTCCGCCGCCGCCCGCGCGCTGCTGTCCGGCGGCGCCGACGCCTCCGCCGGCTCCGTCGTCTCCCTCGGCGGGCAGCCGCTCTTCGTGGCCGGGCAGGTCGCAAACGCCGCCGTCAGCGGGATATTCAGGAAGGTGGCGCCGGCGTCGGCGTCCGCGTCCGCGTCGGCGTCGAGGTCGGCGTCTCCTGCCTCACCCCTACGGCGGAGGACAAGTGCCGCCGGCTGAGGTTGATCATCGTGTGTGTGTGGAGGAGGGGGGGAATGGGGAAGGATCCATGCAGTCAAATGCAAGACAATATTAATAGTAGTACACTTACAGAAACTTTGTATCCGTCACTATATAACTACAGAGGAGAATAAATATTTTGATGGAGTATCATTAGAAGTCGACCCAAAAATCGGGAAAAAAGACACGTGAAAAACATGGCACATGCTTCTCATTATTCTGTGTCGGACGGTTCATTTAGGTATAGTCAAATTCTCCCATTCTGCCAAACATTTAACAAAGGACGGCGCTGCAGTTCATCGGAGGAGCAAAACGAGTCCTGAAGCAGTGACTGGCTGGATGCAGAGTAAAGGTGAGCCAAGAGATTGGGTTTTTTATTTTATGGTTTTATTTTGGTCTCTCCGCGGATTTTCGGGAAGCTGCATGCTACAATATTTCGAAACTGGTGCGCCCAAAAAAAGAAAAGAAAAATCTTCATGCTGAGGTTGTCTCCACCGTCTCCTCCTCAGTTGTAATCCCTGTCCCTGTCCCTGCCCCGATTGCGGTTGCGACGGCGGCCGTTGTCGTCGCGGTCGTCGTCGTCGTAGTCGTCGTCGTCGTCGTCGTCGTCGCGGTTGCGCCTTTCAAGTCAACTTTAACTTGTTAACGTATTTTGAAGAAATGGCTGCATGATCTCTCTCACCTGGGGAACCTGTCCGGGATGAACCTGAGGGAGCAGGGGTCCCTGCACTCCCCGCAGATGGGCTCGTAGACGGAGGCGGATGAGCTGACGGTGCCGCCGTACCCGGGGGAGGTGGTCAGGGCGTAGCCGCGGGGGCGCTTCAGGCAGATGCAGAAACGGACGTTCAAGTCGTCCTGAAAGGGTTAGAGTTGCAAAAAATTGGTCAAATTGACCTAAAAGTGCAACTCACGTCCCCGCAGAGGTCCCTTGGCCTCCCAGTGTTGACGGTCTCGGGAACATCGTCGCACTGGTCCGGATCGTTCACCTCGAACCACTCGGGGAAGATTTCGCGCTCATCAAGCACCTGAGTACCAGGAAAGTAGCGGTTCCACCACTGGCTAAAAGAGAGCAAACATCAGACGTTCATGTACTAGCATCACGTGAGATTTATGAAGTGCTGACGTATTTTTTTTTTAAACTTACAACTTAAATTTCTATCATCGGTACATGAAAGTTTTTGTGGTCAGTGGTGAGTAGCATTCAGTAGTAAAAGGTGAGTGGAAGAGAAGCTTATTTTGTTAGCTAATACTACGTAGCTATTGTGCATCCATTTCTAGGAAAGTGAGACAAGTCTCTTCCACACTACCTTTCACCAATGTCTGCGTCAGTCCTCTCCGCCGTCTGATAGTCCGTCTTGTGGTGGTGGTGCTGATGAAGGTGACGACGTCTGTGAGCACTCTGCCTGCCGCTTTTCCTGTAGGGAATGAAGTACCTGCTGTAGGCGGGCCTGGCGGCGGAGGTGGTGCCGTAGGAGGAGCTGCCGCTGTAGTAGGTGGTGCCGTGAGCCAAGGCCTCGCTGGAGGCGACGACGGCGGCGGCGAAGAAGAAGAACACGGCCAGCCTCAACATGGCGAAAAGGGCTGCGGGGGCAAAAAAAAAAAATTGCAACTGTTGCGAGGTTATCAAGATTTCTCATCCTGCAACTACTGTGAAGTGGAGAACTCACATACAGTATTTCCCCCCTCCTGCCAGAATTACTGCTGCCCTTTCCAAAGCCGGGGAGAGACTGGAATCGCCAAGGTGGAAACCGGAGGGCTTTGGCAAGGCGAGGGGGGGAGGAGGGGAGGGAGGAGCATATTAAGAGCGCCTTCAAACCACGACGACCATCGATCTGAATCCATTCTTTTTTGTCCCCCCCTCCCCCCCTCTTTTCTTTCTTCCTTTTTAGCGGTGTCCGCTGCTCCTTCTTTCTGTCGTTGCCCCCCAAATCATCCTCATCCGAACTGTTTAACCTCAGCCAAGCATGATGTCTCGGCGGGAACAGCCATTGCTCGAATCCGACAGAGCATGACCGAAAGTTTATGTTGCCCGCTTCCTCCGCAAAGGCAGGCGCACCCGCACATAACCCAGAGATCGATGGTGGTACAGTACTTCCACTACTAATCATTCCAATGTGTTCTCTAAGGTACCACAGGAACCTTTATTCTGACATTACCGTAGTGTACAGTACACAGATGCTAATTATAAATGCGACAGAACATAATCAACCATGAACAGAATGAATCGCGCGCGCAACAAAACAGACACTGACGTGATGGATGATTAATTGATCCACTCGATATTTTTTTTTTGGACGTTGTAAAGGTGTCGTCCAGATCGCGTCAAAACGCCTTCTTCTCTCACCCTCTGTGGCTAAAACATCTTTTTCAGCTTCTCTCTGTCCGCCTCGTCCTTCGCCCTTTTCATATCCTCGACTCGCTTGATCTCCTTTCTGAAAGTTGTAAATAAGATTTCTAGCACCAAATCTGATTCCAATATCTTACTTAAGTAAGTTTTTTTTTTATATATATAAATATAAAGAACCTCCTCTTGTCCCTTATACAAGCTGTACTTATAGTACCTGCACGTAGGCTCCAGCGAAGGATCCAGTTCTGCCACTCGCGTCAAGTCTTCCCTGGCGGCAGAGGGATTCCAAGCTCCGATGTGTGCCTTGCCTCTCCGAAAGAGTGCCTTCACGTTATCTGCGCGGGGGGGGGGGGGGAGGGGAGGAGGGAGGAAGGGTGAGGTCTACCTTTCTTTCCCTTTCAACTACTCTCCGACCAGGAAAATGGCGTGTGCAAAGCTGCTACCTGGCTCTGCCTCCAGCACTTCGGAGCAGTGCTCTATGACGGGGTAGAACTCCTGGAGGCTGAGCTTACACTGCGAGAAGTTGAGAAGCAGGGGGATCTTTGTTTCTCGCAGGGACATCCACTCCACCTCGTTGGGCTTTTCCCTGCAAATACGAAAAATGGTCCGTTTTCACCTGGGAAGTACTGCGTACAGCGCAGTGTCTCCCACTTTTAAGATCTCAATATTGTGGGATGTCTGTTGTAATATACAGTACTTTCTTTGTTGTATTTTTTTAAAGCTTACCTCAGCATAAGCTGCTCCAGCATGCCGAGTGCTTGAGAGTACTTCTCTGCTGCCTCTTTCGTTTTTCCCTCCTTGTACAACCTTCGGAAAGCAGGAAGTTCTGACACCAACACCAAAGCTCTTGGATGATAAAAAAAAAAAAAACAACATTTACCTATTTCCATCCTCCTTCAGTCCTGGAATGGCTCCCAGTTTCTCTTCAGCGTCTAGCTGCCAGGTTTCCTTCTCGTATTCATCCGGAGATTCCACGGACAAAACTTCCATGATGAATTCCAGGTCAGAAGGTTCCTTGAAAGAATCAGTTTAGCGTCGCGTAGCGTCATTCATTGACTTGCCAATGTTCGTGGCCTTCCGGAATACAAATGCTCACCTTCAAGAGTTCGTTCAAATCGTCGTAGCCCAGTCCTCCCTGCATCTGCATGGCCATCATCCCGCACATGTGCTGAGGGGGCTTTCCTAACAGCAACAGCAAGATGTCATTTGTATCATCCATCCACTGTACACCATGTCCATTAAAATCTGAATACTTTCCTTTCCCAATCAAACATTATATTTTTGAATATTTTCTTGCCATTGCACAAGTTTCTATATTTTAAAATTCTCTTTTGACATTTATCATGCGCTTTAAAACTTGCTAGTACCATATATACAATATTTTCTGCTCTCTGTGAGCGGTGTATTAAGTACCTTGGTGTGTAGTTTTAATATGGCAGTATTATTATTAAGTTACTGTACCTCCAGTTTTTTGCCTTCGCGGATCAAAAGAATCCCTTAGACTTTTTGCCACCGTCGGATAGTTGTAAGTTAGCTAGGAAAGAGGAAAAAAATAAAAGCTTGAGAAGGTGGAGAAGTTGCCAACTACTCGAAGAGTCGTTTCTCCTTCCTCACCGACTTTTTGACCTTGAATGACGCCACCTCCCCCACCGCCATGGTGGAAAGGCAAGTCTCCCAGACCTCCAGCTTGAACTTCTTCCCGAATACGATCTCCATGGGCCCGTCCGGCTTGTCCCACTTTCTGCTGTCGTCCAACACGTCCTCGTCGCGCTTGGTGACGAAGTGGAACCGCACCCTGGTCCCGTCCGCGTAGTCCGGCACCCTGGATCCGGCCTTCCCCGCGTGGACGATCTTCTTCTCGATGGGCTTCGTGGGAGAAGGAGGACACGGGGGAGGAGGAGGAGGAGGAGGAGGAGGAGGAGGGGACATGGTCGCAGTTGGGCGAGCAAAGATTATCAACAGTCACAAATACTATGATGACACTTGAGCTGAGGACACAGACAAGGAACAAGTGACAGCTGAGAAGCTGGACTTTTGGAAGCAGAGATTATTCTTCAGCTGCCTTAGATGTACCGTACTGTACAGTACATAAACAAGGACGGGAGAAAGGTTTCGCCGCAGCTGAAAAAAGAGAAGGAAGGAGGCGGTCGAGAGTGAGCGGAGTGGACGTTCGAGAGCGAGACGTTTGGCAACGCTGAAAATTTCAAAATATGTTTTTTTTTTTCGCGGGACGCACAGACGCAACCAGGGAGGTCAGTTTGGCTTTTTCAAAACCAGATCCGTGGTAACTTGGCTTTTTTTGTCAAAAAATTTTGGCGTGAAATTTGTTAGCAATAAATTCAACCGAAAAAAAAGCCAGCGTCATTTTTAAATATAGAGAGTCTTACTTATTGTCTGTCCTATTTGGAAGATTGTCTGGCTATTTTTTTTATATGTCAATCTGGCAACCTTTGACGGAACCAATACCACCCGCAGGACCAAGTACGCCGAGTGCCGCCGGCGCAACGACGACACCGAGGTCCCCCCCCGGTTCTTCCTCCAAGATGGCTCCCTTGGCCACCACCGAGAACTGGGACTCCCGACTGAGGGAGCTGAAGG
>JAAUYM010018152.1_pt1 | contig 13453 bp, 16 predicted proteins | sample 7278001 | NCBI WGS metagenome assembly JAAUYM01 (sample SAMN14350224, study PRJNA611818) | marine sediment metagenome | isolation source: surface marine sediment (1.8m) | place: French Polynesia: Moorea | collected 2018-08
GGTACCCGCGAGGCCTTTGGTCTTTGGCCTCAGTACGTACTTCCAGTGTGGCCCAGTCGTGTCAGAGTTCACTTAGCTTGCTGCCCGAAATATAGTAAGTTTTTGCAATTTGGGCACCCTTTTTGAGTACCCCCATAGAAAATCTGACCCCCTTGGCCGTCCCCATTGATAGAGAGCACGTCCATGCAAAATTTGGGAACAATTGGGATCCAACTGCCTGCAACCTTGCAAAAGGACATTGAAGACCATGTAGGTACCTTAGAGACGAATTGGTAAATGTAGTAATTCTGCAAGAACCACTCCTCCAAATTGATTTCTCTTTATTATTTCCCTATCTGCAGGGTAATTAGAATGCAACAATGTTTTTTTTCCCAATTTTTTTTTCCAAGGCATGCCAGTTCGGGTCCAGGTTCAAAATCCGCCGTACGTACTCAAGTTCAACATTTCTTCCTCACTTTCATCTCCACAGACTTGAGGGAGTAGTAGTAACCTCGAAACTTGGCCCAGTTGATCCCGTCTGCGTAGGATGCGTGGTGCCCGACCAAGTTGAGGCCGTTGAGGTTGCTACAGTGGCAACTTGCGTACCACCATCCTCCCTTATATAAAGCAGCGCAATTTCCTGTGGTGTGGGTGTCATGGTCAGCGTCGTAGGTGGAGAACTTCAATCCACTCTTGGGGAAACAGTCCCACTTCTCATCCTGGGTGGAGGAGGAGTACTTCAGGGCGTACAGGTGGCCCTTGGAGCCCACAGAGAAGCCGTAAAAGAGAAAGGACAGCGTCGTTCCATTAAAGTCGGAGATGGTCACCATCATCTCCATGTTGACGTCGCCCCTGGTGATCTGGTGGAGGGCCTCCAGCCCCAGCCAGTGCTCCCCCTCCGGGTCGCCGAACCCGTCGACGTACTCCTTCCACTGGCGGTAGAAGTAGCCCGGCGGGTTGCACCCGACCTGCCTCCTCTGGATGACGGTCCACCCGCCGCCGTCGGCCTCCATGTCGCAGTAGACGGCCTTGGGCTCCTTGCCGATGTGCAGGGTGTACACACCGGTCCTCTCCTCGCCGGCGTCCTTCAGGTCATCGCAGGAAGCTTCAGAAAAAGTGGTGAGAGAGAGAGAGAGAAAGATGGTACCAGTTCTAAAAAAAAGGCCAGGTTGGAACCAAGCCAACGAACTTACAATAGTAGCAGGAGGAGGCAAATCCTGAAATGAGCAAAAATAGCTGGATTTCTAAAAGCAGTTTTTCTTTCTTACAAGTTTGACCTGTTTTCCGATCTTACCTGGAGAGGCGCTTAGGAGAAGCAGGAGCAAAGGCAAGAGGTGAAGCATCTTGCTGGGGTTTTTTTGCGCTCTGATGGTGATTGCAAGTTTTTCCTTGGTTTTTATAGGTTGCCTCCTAGTGTATGTATGTCCTTTCAAGCCGTCCGTAGCGCTTGCCACAAATTTCAAGACCTCTTCCTCATGACTTCAGAGAGATATTTTTAAATGAAGTAACTATTTATTCAAGCAGAAAAAGTACCTAGGTTTCAATAGCACAGACTTCCCATTATCAACTTATAACACATTTCCAGATAATACGCAATTTAAAGTTTTAAAACTCGGCAATGCATTTGGTTCAAACTAATTGCGTTTTGTTTGAACTGCGCAAAAAGTGCAAGAAAAAATTCTTTAGCAAATAGTACGTAGTTTTCCATCATTTGGTGGAAAAAAATGACTTTTAGTTTGATTTTTGAAAAACTGACACTCCTTAGTTACAGAAATCACGCAGCTTTCAAAATCCAAAAAATGACGCCACCCGTGATTTTTTTTTTTAATCCTGAGCCATCTGGGTGGGACTCTTTTTTTTTACCCCCATGCTTGACGAACCGGGTCTTCATGACATCTCGCACTCCCTGATGAGGTTTGACTGATAAGCTCTTTTCTTCGCCAATTTCAGATGTTCCTTACCAACTACATACTCCAGACGATGATTACTTTTATATCAACATTGCATTTTTAACTACATAAAGTAAACCTGACCTTAAGGTTTGTGGTCGTGACTGCGCAGGTGTCCTCGTCCGACGCCTCCCCGGTCAGCTCCCCGCCGCCGTCCACCGTCCCGTCCTCCGGGTCGACCTCGAACCGGTCCCCGTCCGGGTCCGCCCACTCGCAGGTCTCCCAGCGGGTGCCCCCCGGGGTGGCGGTGCAGAAGAGGGTGAGCTCGCCGCCGTCCGCCGGCTCGCCGCCCTCGAAGCCGGCCTCCAGGCGGTGGGAGACGTTGGCCGCGGCGGGCGCAGACAGCAGCAACGACAGCAGCGACGACAGCAGCAGCAGCAACAGCGACGACGGCCGCGACTCCATCCTGGGGAAGCGATGACAGTAGGGTCACGGGACCAAAAAAAAAAAATAAGTGTGGTAGTAGGATGCTGCATGTTGGTCAGTGTTGCCAACTCCGAGCCAGAGGCATACATGCCAGATTTTCCGGCAAAGCATGCCGGATTTATTTTTCTATTTGCTGTCTCACAAAATTTTGACGTCAAATAAATGAACAGTAAACAAAGTCGACAATTTGCATATTAAAATATCAGATTGGTGGATTTTTTTTTTGTGCTACAGGATCTGCCAGTTGGCAACACTGCCGTTGTTCTCCTTCTCCCCGGATTGACGATGTGCCTATAACTCGCATATTTGCACAAAGATTGTCGAACAGGTGTTTGATTCTCTTTCGTATTGTGGCTTGGGTGCACGACAGCTACTATGTATGTATGTACGTAAGTACGAAGTGACGATCTCGCAGTCGTCATTTCGGCCTTTTGGCAGATCACTTTTAGTATACATAATGTTATCAAATATCGTACAAAAAAAAATGTGGGGAAAAAAAATGAACGTGAACGTCAAAGGACACAACAAAGCAGTTTTCGCCTCAGAGCTTTTTTTTTTCTTTTCACTATAGTAAGTTGAGTTCTGCTGTATCTAGCACATACAGTAGTGTGGTAGAACTGTAACATGTTAAGATGGAAAAGTAGGTGTGCTAGTGGCAATTTATATGCTGTGTTGCTCTAGTTGCTCTAACAGGTTGGTTTTTTTCTTTCAACCTGCCCTTGAGGTAGGACAACTCATCACTATAAATGCAAGCTAGCGATATTGGTTGGGTGGGACTCCATCAGAGTCTCTTTCTGATGGCCCCGTCCAGGAAGCTCAGGGCGAAGAAGATGGCCCAGCAGAGGACGGAGCTGGCCATGCTGACCGCCACCAGGACGAGCGGGAACGCGTCCAGGAACTGCCCGGCGGCCCAGGGGATGAAGGTGCCGCTGAGGGTGATGCCGACGAACAGCATCCCGGACACCTGGTCGGTCACGGGGAAGTAGTGCTCGAAGATCAGCATGATGGTGGAGTGGAGGGGACCGACCTGGAAGGTGGGTAGGCTTTGGTGACTTTTAAAAAAATTGACTTTTTAAAGTGTTTGAGGTTAAAAAGGCCTTAAATCAACACGACACCTGGCATAGATATCTGCACATGCAGAAAATTAAAATAATAATAAACGTACAGCTGCACCGATGATTCCCACGTATATGGAAAGTTCTAGAAAGGTGACCGACCTCCCTCTCCAGATGATGAGAAAGTCGGTCCCAAAGATCAGGCCCAGGTAGACGTACATGCTCCTGCGGGAGGAGACCATCCAAGGTGTTGACATTGTGGACGACAACTTGTGGTGATGGATGGATGGGTCTGCCAATAGTACCTGAATTTCGACCATATGGTGATCAGCTTGGCGGACGTGAATATGGCGCAGAACCTCGACAGGGCCATGCACGCCACGTAGGCGGTGGTGACCCTCGCCGCCTCCACGGTCGACAGGTGGAGGTGCCACGCCACGGCGAAGGAGGGCAGCAGCATCCCGAAGGTCCTTTCAAGGATTTTTTTTCCCTCCATGCAATATTCTAACACCATCCCTGGTGTTAGGACAACCCATCACTGAATTCATGCTTATTGGTTGGGCATTTAAACCAAGAAGAAACTACATACTACTGGTGCGCTCTTTTCCGTACCACAGGGCCATGTGGAGGAAGAAGATGGCTACGAAGAGAGCGATCATGCCCCGGAACATGAGGCCTCTTCCACGGTGGTCGTCCTCGCCGCCGCCGCCGCCGTCGCCTTTGGGATGCAGCAGGACTCGGTCCTCCCCGTCGCCGCCGACGTCGCCCCGCCGACCTTTCAGCCCGTAGTACAGGTACCCGGGCATGAAGGGCACCGTGGCCAGGCCCAGCAGGGGGAAAAAGGCCTTGGCACCGACCAGACCGGGAAGAACCTCCCATCTGTGGAATAGGATCGCATTTTTTTGGTGAAAATTTTTAGCTTTTTTTTTTTTTGTTTTTCAGTTGCTTTTTTGCAAAAACTGGTGCCAGCTTTCCCAAGGTCGCCGCTCCCCCTGGAGAGAAACTGCGTGGCCACGAGCGGCGAGCACGAGTAGCCGAGGGCGAACCCGAAGTGGACGAAGTGCATGTGGCGGTCGGCGTCGCCGTCCTCACGCCAGATCTCCAGGCACTGGGACTGCACCACTAGGAAAAGATGGGATCAACTATTTTTTTTTTTAGCAACATCACATACAGACTCGGGCCACTCACCAAAGGGCAAAAATAGCAAAAAAAAACGTCACAAGTAAAAAAAATGCATTTTCAGGCCATCGGTGGAAAAAATTGAGAAAAAATTAGTTTTTTTACTTGCATGTATGTAACACACATGACTTGCATTCCCTTAAAAAAAAGCCGCAAAGATATGACGCAAAAGTCGCAAGAGTCAAATCACCAAATTGGCTCCCCAAGTTGACTCACCCACTTGCAGTGTCCCGTCGGCGACCCCGAGGGCGGAGGAGACCGGCAGGAGCACCTGCCAGTACCCGACGAAAGGGTAGATGGAGAAGGCGGCGGCCAGGAGGAGGAGCATGCGGAACAGGACCAGGAACGGGGACGACACCTGGATCAGGCCGTCTTGGAAGCAGCACAGGATGCTAAATTTAGGTCTTTTTTTTTTTTTTTTAGACGAAAAAAAATATGGGAATTGATTATGTGCAGGAAATTTAGTTAGCTCTCACTTCCAATGAGGAATCCGACGGAGGCCCTGGCCAGCGCGCTGGTGATGAAGCTGTAGGAGAGGGACGCCACATCGCTGTCGTAGATCTTGACCAGGTCCGGGAGGGCCGCGTTGATGGCTCCGACGCTGGCGCCCTACGGGGTGGGGGTGGGAAGAAGTTGGTAGGGGTACGGTTCAGCTGTATTGCTCAGTTGCAGTCCGAGCTCACACTGAAGAACATCTCCACGGCCAGGAGGACGGTCTTGGCACGCTTGCTCCAGAGACCACTCATTGCTGACACAGACATCCGTGAACAAGATCGACTTTTGTTGTTTAGTTCCCTGCTAGTGCCGTCATTATGAGGTGCGACCTTCTTCACCCCACTTTCTGCACCTGCCTCTCTCCCTCTCTCTTTTTACGAGTCCGCGAGGAACAGGTGCGTCAGCAATGAGGCGCCGTCGATCGGTGACAGTAACTCAAAGTCATCCTTCTCAAGGCCTCTTCACTCAGCCTTGCGTCTGTGCGAAAAGGACTAAGAAGGAAAAAAGTGGAATTTGTGATGAGGCAGGAACTGAACTTTCAACTCCGTCATGCCAACTTTGTTCCTCCGTCTCACCTTTCCATCTGTCACGAAGGCTAATTTCTTCACCCCAAGTTTAGCATCATATTAGCATTTTTTTTTTTACATTTGTTGCACCTCTTCCACTCATCACTTCTGCAGGTACACAACCTTTAAAGACTGTTGTTCTTTCTCTTATCATGTCCTAGTACGAACCACAACGTCTTGGAAAGTGCTCTGATAGTATGTACCGATCAATGATGGATTATTATGCTGCTCCAACACGTTTGCACCTTTGAGGCCTCAATCTCCTCCCTTTCCTCCGCTTCCCTTCCCACTCCCTCCTCCGCCCAACCACATTCATGCGGCGTCCATATGTCAGGAACAGCATGATTCCGTGTAGGCTCCTTCTCTCAATTTCCGTGTCTATCCAGGGCAGAGAAGGGATCGCATTATGGCGGCTTAGCAGGAGAGGGGAGGCATTGCTCCACCTACTTGGAAAAAGAGAGAGAGACAGAGATAATCTTCTTGTTGTCCTGTACCTACACGTACGTAAGCGCTCCCGACCAGCAACGGACCTTCCGACTGAGCTCCAATGCAGAAAATTTGCTAATAAGTGCCAACTGGGCATAGTGTACAAGTTGGCGCCAAACGTGCAAAAAGTGCATGAAATGTGTACTACAGTACATTTTCCGACTGAGCTTCCATTTTGCATGCCACCATTTGTTGGTTGGGCTATTTTTTTCCCCTACTAGTATTTTGTAGGTATGTAATACAGTACATATCTGTAAAGTAAGGCTGTGCGATATCCCAAATTTCTTGCCGAGTCGATACACGAATCGTTACGGCAAAAAGTATTAATTGCGATACACGAGTCGATGCACGATACACAAAGCTGCCAAATGTATCGCGATACACGAGTCGATACACGATACACATGCGTGCCCAACCACCAACGGTGGTATGCGAAATAGAAGCTCAGTTGGAATATATGTAGACGCAAACATTGCGCTTTTGCGCCAATTTGTAAGCTCAGTCGGTGCTTGTTAACAAATTTTTTGCATTGGAGCCTATCGGTCAGAAGCTTATTAAGTGCGTTGTTGGTTGGGCACAAGCAGTGGCGGGATGAAAAGGAGAAATACTGGCTTGAACACCACAAAATGGACGTCGCTTCTGGGGAGAGAGAGAGAGGGAGAGAGAGAGAGAGAGGAGGAGAAAGGAGGAGCTAGTTATTTTCGTATTTCGATACCCGATCGGTACGATATTCTAGTTGCCGAGTCGATACACGATACAGGCCTGACTCGTGTATCGCGATACACGAGGAGAGGAGAGCACAGCCTTACTGTATGAACGTAAAGGGATGTGCAGTCGTGTTAGTAGATGTGGATTAAGTGGATAAACGCAATGGCAAGTTGCCACCTGCCTCTCTTCGAGGAGAAGCATCACGCTGTTATTGTACTAGTGTAGTACATGGGATTCATAACATAACTTTCTCCAACGCGCCACTGACAGGAGAGTGCACACGCACCTAGTACGCATGTGGCAGCGCTCAGTCTCGTTTGAGGCATCGTAACCAGGGCATCGAACTGGCTTGAGGCAGCTAGCCGTATTTACTCAAGCTGTTTCTCGATAGTTTGAAATATTAATAGTGAAAGGTGCTCGTAACTTTGACGGTAATGTGGTACAGAGTACACTGTGAAAATTAGCAAATTTTCTGAGTTCAAAAACAACATTTTTGCCTCTCCCTATGTATGTATGAATGGGCAGAGGAAGTGGATAACTTTCTCTTTTTTAAGACAGGTCAGGGAAAGAAGTAGGATCCCTTTGTAGGGCGAAAGTACTAAGTTTATCTTCTATCTCTCTTTTCTCTTCTTCTTTGTTCTCTCCAGAGAGTCCCAGTTGACTCTAATGGCCAGTGTGTCTGCCAGATGGACGTGAGATGCACCTTTATCTCTACTCCTCAAAGGTCCCCACGCAGGAGATTGCTTAAGGCAAAGAAAAGCACTCCAAAAAAATGAGCCTCCACTGCAGTGCGCCCCCTTCTGAAAAAACATGCCTCTCTGTACTACACAAGGAGGACGTTGTTGCTACACATTGTGCAACATGCTGGATTTACAGTGTCAACCATTCAACAAGTTTTTAGCTTTAAGCTAAGCAAAGTTGACAAGTTTCTGGCAATCTGCTCATGGCCTCAAGGGAGTGAAGCCGTTTTGACCTCATCTCTACTTCCTATACGTTATACATTGCTCTGACGCAGGATATATATTTTTTTTCGTGGTGTGGACTGTTGTCCAGTAAAGTGCTTTTTAATTTCGGTCCGCTTACCTCAATGCAACCTTTTAAATTGGTACATTGAACTATCCAAGTGCTTTCCGCCACACTGTGCCTATCCACGCGGAGACATCCTCAGCTTTAGACGGACGTCCAAAAAAATCTTTTGTGTAGTTGGTACCGACTAATGTACTGACTACCTACGTAGAACAAGATTGGCGACGACAACGACCTCGATGCCGTTCTCAGACGTCGAGAGGCTCTCAGCTACTGCTTTATTCTGCTCCCGGTGGACTTGACGAGGATCTTGAATGGCTTCGGGAAGGGGATGATGAGTCTGCCCAGGTCGTTCACGTCGGGCTTCTCCTGGTCTTCCGGGAGGCTGATCTCGAAGGCCTGAAAAGATAAATGAAAAAAAAACCACAATAAAAGGTTGATGACATCGCCATGGCAACCTCGCAAGTGCAGTCACATCTGGCCTCGTTTTGAATCCATCACTACTTGGAGATAATGAACCATACAACATACCAACATATCGTATAGTATCTGGAGTGGTTCTACTCCGGTTGAACTGACCTGGACGATGGATGCGACGAACAGGAACAGCTCCGCCCTGGCCAGCACCTCCCCGACGCACTTGCGCTTCCCCGTGGAGAAGGCGAGCACGCGGTCGTCAGGGCCGACGAAGCGACCGGTCTCCGGGTCGAGGAAGCGGTCGGCCACGAAGCGGTCCGGGTCGGGGAACTCGGCAGGGTCGAAGTGGACCCCGTGGTTGAAGTGGACGACCTGATGGATCAAAGGGGGGGGGACCCCGGTCATCGTCATCACCATCACCACTTTTCTTCGTCATCTTTATTGTATCGTGGAACCATCATCGTCATCATTGTCATCTTCATTTTTGTTGCCATCATCGTCATCATTGTCATCTTCATTTTTGTTGCCATCATCGTCATCATTGTCATCTTCATTTTTGTTGCCATCATCACCACCATAATTAGTACCATCGGCATCATCATTGCCATCATGGTTATTATTGCCATCATCATTGTTGTTGTTGTCATAAATTATTATCATTGTAACAGTAGTCCCCTCACCAACATCAACAACGACCTCCCCGCGCCCACCTGAGTCCCCTTGGGGAAGAAGTATCCTCCCAGGTGCGTGTCCCTCTGCGCCCGGTGGGGCACGTTGACGACGGCCATGGGCGAGAAGCGGAGCGACTCCTCGATGGCCGACTGCACCCTCGGGCAGTCCCCGCGGTCCCGCAGGTCGACCGGGCGGGCCGCCCGGCCGCGCCCGCCGCACACCGACTCCACCTCCGCCCGGAGGGACGCCTGCGCCTCCGGGTAGGAGGCCAGGTAGAGCGTGATCCACTCCATCATGGTGGTGGTGGTGTCGGTGCCGGCCACGAACAGGTCCATGCCCATCCCCAGCAGCTGCACGCGGCCCTTCTCTCCGTGGAAGGTGCTGGAGGCGTCGTCGGCGCTCTCGGACATGCGGGCCTTGAACCTGTCAGGAAAAAGATGGCCTTAATTTCCGATTGCTAGCTAAGATTGACTTGAAGCGCCTTTAACCTCTCGAAGAAGTATCCCTGACTGTCCTCCTCCGTCTTCTCAATGGCCTGCCTGACCATCTCCTTCATGGGCCTGGCCAGGTCGGAGATGGTGTGGATGCCTAAGGTGCGCATGGCTGTGTACAGGAATCTTGCGAGGAAAGCGGGAGGACAGGGTGGTTCAACAGATAAAAGATGTTGTTTCTCCCATAAAGGTTAACATCTTTTCTCTCTCTATTCAACTTTTTTCTTAATGACGCAACAGGTAAAAAAGCATTTTTGAACCACCCTGTGGATATAAAAGGATATGCATTCCCTGGACTAGCTGCGTCATCGTCTCATCACAAATAGAGAGAGAGAGAGAAAGGGAAACTTTTGTAAGCATGATCTTTGTCTCATGAACCACCCTGTTATTGAGCTGCATGAGATGGAGCGGGTTCGAAGGGTCGAAGGCCTCCAGCATTTGGTTTATGCATTTGGTCAGGTAGACCTGGCGTTGAAGAAATTAAGGTACAGGAAGATTATTTGCGCCGTAGCAAATGTACAGTAGAAACTTCACTAACCCTACCAATATTGGCAAAGTAGTAGGTACTAATGTACTACACATTGCAGTACCGGTACAGCACGGTCATTCTCTCTCTTCCTACCAGCTGAGGGTCCTTGTGACTGCTTCTCTCTCCAGTAACCAGTCTCCAAACCTGCGAAATGAGGTAAGGTTAGTAGACAGTACACTTAAGACACATTAAGGAACTTCTGAGACTCACAACGTTGTTGATGGATGGCGCGAAGCGGTGGTGCACCTCGATGGCAACGCTGCCTTTGCCCGAGTCCTCCCACATCGAACCCAGGAAGGCCTCGGCCTCCTGGAAAAAAAAACGGTTGCAAAAAAGCAGAAGATTTATGTCATCCTCTTTCTCCACCTGCATGATGATGGTCTCCATGGTGTCCCTCTTGCCCATCCCCAGGTCTCCCAGGGTGTGCACGGTGAACTTCCTCAGGTCCTTCCAGGTGCGACCCTTGCAGAAGAAGAGCCCAGCTATCTCGCCATCGGGATCACTGTCATTTTAAGAGAGGAAAAAAAAAGTAAAATGCGGTTACATGTGGGAAATTAGCTGTGGCAGTGTTTTTCCTCCCTCACACTCCTCGCACGTTCTCAAAGGGGAATAGGTCGTCGTGTGGCTTGGCCATGAAGGCGTCGTCTTTGCCCGCAGCTACTATGTCCTGAAAAGATGGAGGTTCTACTAGGTACTTGCGGACAGTTAAGCCGGATATCCGTTTTTTTTTTTTTTGGTCAAACTATCTGAAACGCTTTTTAAAGTGAATTTTATCTGCTTTTCTTATCCGCTGGAATTTTTTTCCTGAATGAAGGGTTATGTCTTCAGGAACAAAACTTGGAGAAAATGCATACATTTTAACTTTGTAACGCCTCTTTGACGTATAGTATACTGTAGGTCGTCTAATAACATGTTTCTTAACGTTTGAAGAAGCATTTCACGATCAGATTTTTTAACAGCTGCTACCGCGTACTAAAACTAGTCTTGGAACATCTAATCAGCAGAATACCTACGTTATGCTAGCTACATGCTTCTTAAAAAAGAGAAAAAAATGTGTTCTATTTTTTTTTCAAGAAGATGTTTTGTCTGTCGGGTGTACGTATATTGGGAGCTCTCAATACGGTTTCTACCTCGTATTTGCACAGCATGACGGTCGGGTCGGGCCCGAAGTCCACGCGGAAGATGTCGCCGTACTTCTTGCGCAGAGTCTGGGAGGAAGGAAAGAAAACAAAAGCACAAACAGAGATTGTCAACGTAATAAAAAGAATAGGGAATTAAGTTGTCTGAACATCAAAAGAGATAAACTTTGTTAAGAGATAAACTTTTGTCGTTTTACAACGGCAAGAGCAGCAACAAAGACTCAACATGAGCAAAGTTTCCCATGACGAATTCCCGACGGGACAGCGGTGCCGGAAGGAACCCACCTGCAACTTTGTCCTGTCCCCCATCCTGCCCTCGGTGAGGGCGAACTGGTAGGTGTGTCCGGTGACCGGCAGCGACGTCAGCCAGTGGCAGCCGGGGAAGTGGCGCCAGCGGCGGGAGCGCCGCCAGTGCAGCGCCAGCGCCCTCAGGCACGCCAGCCAGAACAGCGCCAGGAGCGCCCACGCCGTCAGACCCATCCTGCCGGCGTCTCGCTGAAACTGTTCAGGTTCTTGTCAGTGTACCTACTTGAGATAGCAATTCGCCCCTCTGGATCATCGTACAATCATCTCTGATTGTGTGTACTCTACTTCTTGATCACTGCTCTATCTCTTGGCCTACGTAATTAATGTTTGATCGGAATGCACCACCCATTATCTCCTCTTTTCTTGCGTATCTTGGACCTAGTGGTACAGGTATGTAGATGTAGCTAAGGTAAATGTAGTGTTACAGGTCTCACTATACCAACACAGCTTTTGATTTTTTGACCCAACTGGACATTTTCAACTTTTGTTATTTTTCTGTGTGCAAACCAAAAAAAAAAATCTATATTAAGAGATGAATAATCTGGTGCCCTTACTGAATATTTATTTTCGTTTTTTTATTGCAGTCCAGTTGCTTTTGGGAAGAATGGTTACACTACTTCCAGTTCTTCCAGGTAGTTGTCCAATTTCGCTGTCTCAGCCGAGTACCTTGCTTCAGAGTTCAACTTTCCAAGATTAAATATACCTTTGCTTTCGCGTCGTGGACGATGGAAAGACCCCGCAATCATCGACATACTAGTGTGTGGGTGTGCGTCTGACAGACTCGTACACTACGGTAAGGCTTTTTTTGTGCAGCTCAGTGCAGTACAAGCACCATACAAATTGCACGGTAGTAATAGAATTTGTGATGTAAGGATGTTGTTGGTCACCAGAGAAAAAAAGTTGTTAAAAAGAGATTTATTGCTTTGGCAAGGAGACACGGGTTTTTAAACTGGTCTTGAAATTTGGTGGTCTTGAACCACCATCTTGGGGACCCAAATTAATGTAGTATTAGAACATATTTCTAGGACAACTTGTCTGACGTAATTGTACATATGTACATTATCCTTCTCTATTGCAATTAAGAGGTTTCACAGTAGGATCGTCCCCTCATCTCTCTTTGTTGCCAGTAGCATCACCACCAGCTCATGTTACTTCTGTAAACGACTGTGGTGTTGCCGAAATGCAAACGCTGTCAACTCCGGACAAAAAGAGCCTCTGCCTGCCTGAGGGACACGCGCACGCGACGGGTGGTTTCCCTCAAAAAGTAACTCAACCGAATGTGCATCGTTTATTGGCGCAAGCAGGTTACCAACTGTACAAAAATAACACAAGTAAAGCTGGTGTTGTACTGTAGGTACAGTACTGTATATACCAGTACAACATTCTGTGCTGCAAGATCTTCTGAACGAAAAGGAACCGAGGTTTTTTTTTTTCAAAGATAAATCAACTGCAAAAAAAGTGTCCGAAAGTGAACCCATTTATGCTTTATTGCTTAATAATTAATTAATTAATTAATTAATTATCAAATAAGCAAAAACTCCTTTAAAATCTAAATAAATGTACGTGTGTGTCAAGTATTCACAAACCAAGAATAGGAAAATTTGGTGCCTCTCTTTTTTCCTTTTTGAGACACGCTGTGCCACTTGTGTATTACACGTACTTGTACGTTGGTGGAGCAACGGGGCATATTGTTTCTACTGTACGTAGTATATCGTGGAATCTCTGTCTCTTATAACCAGTGTTACGTACTATATGTACATTGTAGTACAGATCAGTGCTGCCAGATTGTCCGACCCCGACTGTATCACACACAGATCAGTGCTGCCAGATTGTAGTACTACCAGTGCGAGTACGTACCGTAGAACAAAGAAAACAAGGCCACAACAACTCTCGGCGCACTAATATCTCTGTTCCAAGAGCAAGATGATTATGACAGATGATGCTGATGGTGCTGATGTGTCACCGCCAGCGGGCATAATTGGAATGGCTCCTCTCTTGCACAGATCAGTGCTGCCAGATTGTAGTACTAC
>JAAUYM010158938.1_pt1 | contig 13453 bp, 8 predicted proteins | sample 7278001 | NCBI WGS metagenome assembly JAAUYM01 (sample SAMN14350224, study PRJNA611818) | marine sediment metagenome | isolation source: surface marine sediment (1.8m) | place: French Polynesia: Moorea | collected 2018-08
CTGAGCCAGCCTCCTCTCGTCCAGCTCCGTCTTGCGCTTCAGGACGTCGACGGCCGTGACGAACGGCTGGAAGCTCTCCCTCTTTGACGACCTCCTCATGGCCTTGGAGAGCCTCTCTGCCGCCTCAGAGTTGTCCTGCAACTTTTGCTCCAGCTCGGTCTTCCTCTTCTGGAGGTACTGGGACCGCTGGGTCCTGATGGAATGTCGCCACTTGTAGAGGGAAGGGATGTACAAGTTCGGATGCCTTTTGTCTTCGTCGTCTGATATTTCTAGTGCGGACCACGTTGGATCCTCCTTCCTATCGCCACCTACTTTTTTCATCACCAATTGCTCTCGAAATTGATGTGATTCATTTGCAAGAATTGCAAGATATGTGCACGTAATTTTGTATTCGTTCTCTTTTTTAACTCGTTGCAGTTTCCCAAAAAGTAAAAAAAAAAATATTTGTTCTGGAAAGGAATGTTCTCAAAAAATGATAAAATTTAGGCCCCTTAGAAACTTTTGACAGTAATAAAGGTTCTTCTGTATAATAATGAACTTAGCAACAACTTACATCAAAATTTTTGAAATTTAATGGTATCAAAAGTACCGCACGTTAAAATTTACTGCAGTTATTAAAGTAGATATTTGAAAAAAAGTTGGCACAGCTTGTATAGTTCATGAGGTTCTCAAAATAGTATCTTGAAAGTTGTGCACTTATGAATTGTAAATATTATTTGCTACAAATGTATAATTATCAATTTATTATTTAATATTTTTTGTTAAATGCACCCTTTAAGCTACGCAAAGGTCATACTTCAATGGTGTTATGTACCTAGCAGGTACTAGCTCCGCAAGCTCAGTAAAAATTCTGCATTTTTAGGTTCCAGACCGAGCTCTTGGGTATTGTGATGGACCACCTGGTGGCCGCGGACGTCCTGATCGGCGATCAGGCAGCGTTGCCCATCGTCGCCGGAGGCAGCTTGCAGAACATCGCTCCCAACGTGTTCTACCTGGCCAGTCGCCTCGTGGACAAGCTCTGGCAGGGCGTCTTCAAGAAGGACCCCGACGAGATCTTCCAGTTCATTTTGAAGCTGATCGCCCAGGCCAAGCGCCGCAGCGGAGTGACAGGCGGCCTCTCTCTGGAGGGCATCTACCGCTGCCTGAACAGGACGATACTGTACATGCTGACCAAGCCGCACCAGACGCAGGGAGTTGCCAGCCAGGTCACCACTCTGGAGTTCTTGCACAAGGTCACCACCAACAGAAGCATTATCTTTGGCGCTGGAAATCACGAGTTGGAATTCTTTGGCTGTCTCACCTTTTGCCTGCTTCAGATATCTGAGGGGTTTGAAATTCCTACTGAAGGTGAGTAAAGTAACATTATAGTTGCACGGAAATTGCGCAGTAGGACTAATGACAGATGTGCAACAATATGTTTCTCTCTTTTAGGGGAGTCAAAGACTCAGTGGCACGTCAAACCTGATGAAGTCGACTCGGAGGTAGGAGAGTCCGCCAACGTCCACCAGGGCCAGAACCTGCTCAGGAACGCCGCCTCCAGGATCTGGGAGGAGATGTACGTGTGCAAGCGACCGGCGCTGGAAGAGATCTTCAAGTCGTCCTTCGATACGACCACCAACTCCACCCCGGCGCTCGACTCTGTGCGGGAGGCCATCCTCGAGCCGGCCTCGCGCACCTGGTACGCTTACCTCGACATGGAGAAGAGAGCCGCCTTCTCCAAGGCCCCCGCGGAGTTCCACACCCAGCTGGAGTCTCGCATCCAGCGCATCACCGGCAGCTTTGCCGGAGGGCTCAAGAGACTCACCTCCGTGGCGGGGGAGAAGAAAGAGGACAAGAAGAAGGAGGAGCTGCCTCCCAAAATTGAGTACAGCAGGCTCTCCCGATCGACAATCGAGCAGGCCACCCTCTGCCACGTGGCCATTGTCAAGGAGGTGGTGGACCAGCACTACCGGAACCGGGCGCAGACGGACACCCACATGCTCAAGTACACGGAAGAGGAGTGGCTGCAGACAGAGGTGCGTCTGACGCAGGAGAGGGGGCTCTGGGGGCCGTACAGGGAGAGTGGTCTGACCAAGTGGATGCTGGACCTGACGGAGGGACCCTCCAGGATGCGGAAGCGGCTGGTGAGGAACGATCTCTTCTACCTGCACTACCCTCACCGGGAAGACGTGGAGAAGGAGGCAGAAGAGAAGCCGCACAAGTACCGCCGGCCGACGAGCGCCGACAGCGCGCGGTGGTTCAAGCAGCACCAGAGCCTTACCATGTTCGAGCGGGAGGACGAGCGCATCGTGGAGATGGAGTACGACGATTGCGACATCGCAGTGCAAGACAAGACGCTCTCCATTGACGAGCAGATCAGGAAGATTGGCTTCCAGGGGCTCAAGCATGCCATCGGGCAGGCCACGGTCAAGGCGTCCAAGGACGAGGAGGACGAGGACGAAGACTCCAACGAAAAGGACGAAGAGGAGTCGCCTCCGGGAGCCGAGACGCCCGCCACGCCCACCAGTCCCCAGGTCTCTTTGTCCTCTGCAGGAGCAACTGAATGCCCGACGTCTCCGACAACGACGGCAACACCAGCGCCGGTGGAGGAAGCCAGCTCGGACTACCAGACGGTTATGCGCCTACTGGAAGAAGGCGAGAAGATCACGCACATGTACAGGTGCGCGCGCATCCAAGGTCTCGACACGGCGGAGGGATTGCTCCTCTTCGGGCGGGAGCACTTCTACATCCTCGACGGCTTCACTCTGGTCAACGGGAGAGAGGTGCACGACATCGACTACATCCCCGCCAACAGGTTCGACCCGATCATCCCAGTGGTCCCGGGCCAGATGGGCCCCTCCACCAGGGTGAAGGGACTCAAGAAGCGACAGGTGAACAAGTTCGCCTTCGACAACATCAAAGAGGTGCACAAGCGGCGCTACCTCCTCCAGCCGATTGCGATCGAGATCTTCTCCACGGACGGGCGCAACCACCTCCTGGCCTTCAACAAGCACATCCGCCCCAAGGTGAACCAGCGCCTCCTGTCGGTCGCCCCCAGCCTGGCTGACGACGCGCAGGCCTCTGTGGCCGGCCAGAGCAGGTCGGCCAACGTGGAGCCCCAGGGGTCGGGGATCCTCTCCACACTCATCGGGGAGACCTCCGTCACCCAGAGGTGGGTGCGCGGGGAGATCACCAACTTCCAGTACCTCATGGCAGTCAATACTCTGGCCGGGCGAAGCTACAACGATCTCATGCAGTATCCCGTATTTCCGTGGGTCCTGGCCGACTACGTGAGCGAAGAGCTCGACCTCGCCAGCCCGAAGACCTTCCGAGACCTCTCCAAGCCCATGGGCGCTCAGACGGAGCAGCGTCTGGAGCAGTTCAAGAAGCGTTACGAGGACTGGGACGACCCCGGCACTGAGGACACTCCACCGTATCACTACGGCACCCACTACTCCAGTGCGATGATAGTCTCCTCCTACCTGGTGCGACTGGAGCCCTTCACTCAGCACTTCCTCCACCTGCAGGGAGGACACTTCGACCTGGCAGACAGGATGTTTCACAGCGTCGAGGAAGCCTGGGAATCCGCATCCAAGAACAACATGGCTGACCTGAGAGAGCTTATCCCGGAGTTCTTCTACCTGCCGAACTTTCTTGAGAACGACAACCGGTTCTACATCGGCACGAAGCAGAACGGGGAGGAGCTAGATGACGTGTTGCTGCCGCCCTGGGCCAAGGGCAGCCCGGCGGAGTTCATCAGGGTGCACAGAGAGGCGCTGGAGTCTGACTACGTCTCCAGCCACCTGCACGAGTGGATCGATCTTATCTTCGGGTACAAGCAGCAGGGTCCCGCCGCCGTCGAGGCCACCAACGTCTTCCATCATTTGTTCTACGAGGGCAACGTGGACATCTTCAGCATCGAGGACCCGTTGCAGCGCAACGCAACCATCGGATTCATCAACAACTTCGGGCAGATTCCGAAGCAGCTCTTCAAGAAGCCGCACCCGGTGAAGAAGGTCGCCGGCGGAGGCAAGCTGTCGGCTGCGACCTCGTCGGGCGGCAACGCGGGTGCCAGCGGGCCGGGCCTGGAGGGCACTCCGGCGTTGCACATGAACTCCAAGGTGTTCTTCCACCACTTGACCAACCTGCGCCCCACCATGAGCCCGGTGAAGGAGCTGAAGGGACCCGTGGGTCAGATACAGTGCTCGGACAACCGCATCGTGTACGCTGTCGAGCAGAACAAGATTCTGGTCCCGGGCAACTCCAACCGCTACCTGGCGTGGGGATACGCGGACCAGAGCTTCCGCTTGGGAAATTACGAGTCTGACAAGGTAAATTATTGCACTTAAAAAAAAATCTTTGTCCTTCTGGTTAGCACTCGACTGTCTTGGAAAACATGGTCTGTGTAACCTGCAGGCCGTGTTCATCTGCGAGCCAAACTATCTGATCGGCGAGGTGCTGACTTGCGTGTGCCCGAACGCCAAGATGGTGCTGACGGCCGGCACGAGCACGGTGGTGGCCGTGTACGAGTACCACAAGAAGGCGCGCCAGCTGCTCATCCGCAAGATGCTGTACGGTCACACCGAGGCGGTGACGTGTCTGGCGGCCAGTCCCGGTTGGAGTGTGGCCGTCTCCGGGTCGAGAGACCGCTCGGCCATCATCTGGGACCTCGCCAGATACTGCTACGTCAAGCACCTCCCTGGACACGTCGGCCCTGTCGCAGCCGTCACTATCAACGAGCTCACGGGTTTGTATCTGATGCTGTTTGAGCTTTTTGCATCCTGAAAAGTTGCCAAAGTCTAGAAATGATGATGCAGGCACTATACAAGGTGTAGTAGAAAAATCGCTTTATTAACTTTTTTTTTCCAGGAGACATTGTCACCTGCGCCGGCTCTTGGCTGTACCTGTGGGACATCAACGGCCGCCCGCTGACGTCGGTGGACACTACCGCGAACTCCCCAACGGCACAGCCCAACATCCCGCAGCAGATCCTGTGCGTGTGCTGCTCGCAGTACGACGAGTGGGACCGCGAGAACGTCATCATGACGGGGTCGGCCGACGGCGTCGTCAGGATGTGGTCGATCGACTACGTGGAGGTGGCCGAGAGCGAGAAGAGGAGAAAGGCGGAAGCAGGGAGAGAGAACAGGGCGAAGACGAGTGCAGAGGCCGCCGACGCCATTACCAACCTGGCCAAGAAGATGTCGCTAAGTCTCTCCGGCGACTGCCTGAGCAGCGTGAGGGAGGCCATCGCTCAGTCCCGCGCCTCCGAGAGGTCGGAGCCGTCCTCGGACACGGAAGAGGTGGAGGAGGATCTGGAAGAAGCAGAAGAGGCCGTGGAGGGAAAGGGGGAGAAGATGCCGGCCCCAGACGCAGCTAGCACTAACGACTTGTTAGAAGGACAAGAGGAAGAGGAGGAGGAGGAGTCGCCGTCGAAGGACAACGGAAGGCAGCCGCCCTCCCCGTGCATAACTAAAGACGACTTTGTGGTGGTGCCGAAGGAAGAAGTAGGAGGAGGAGCAGGGGAGGACGGAGAAGGAGCGAGGAGACCGAACGACGGCTACGACTGGATGCGCAGACTCGTGTTCAGGGCCAAGCTGACGATGCACACGGCCTTCGAGAGGCCGGACAACGTGGAACCTGCGGCCGTCACAGCCTTGGCCATCAGCAGGGATCACAGGACAATCTACGTGGGAGACGAGAAGGGCAGAGTCTTCTCATGGGCCATATCAAGCAAGCCAGGAAAAGGTACATGCTAGCCTTTTGCTTACATTTAAAGTGACTTTTAAAATTAAGTTTTAAACCCTACAGTACATGCTCATTTGTTATTAGTTACTTCGAATCCGACTGAGCGAGCAGGTTAATTAACTGAGGTTAATTTTTGCCTTCCTTCCTAACATCCCAGGCATGGTCGATCACTGGTGCAAGGACGAAGGGTCCGAGTCCTGCGTGGGCTGCGGGGTCCGCTTCACCATCTACGAGCGCCGCCACCACTGCCGGGCATGCGGGAAGCTCTTCTGCAGCTCCTGCAGCAAGTACCGGTCGCAGATCCCCAAGATGAAGATCCCCCAGAAGGTGCGAGTCTGCAAGCCCTGTCTCGACCAGCTCAGAGGTGAGGAGGAGGACGACGACGACCAGAAGAAGAAGAAGAAGAAGAACTAACTACCACCTAGTGCATCAATGCCAACCCTTCAATTTTTTTTACCTCTCGATCGCGACATTCCGATTTTTGGAGCTCTCTTACTACCCTACCTTAACGTACCTACGTACATGTCGACAAGACATGCGTGATTTTTATTTTCAAAACTTTGTAACTACTACTTAAATGTGCTTTCAGTTTCGTGCTACTATTGAGCAAGTTCTTCTCGTTTTATCTCAAAAGAGGATTTAGTGTCAAGACAACTCTATCGATCTGATATCAGCACACACCCCGCAATTACGTAATCTTCCTCCCTCCCTCCCTGAACCCATATTAAAAAGTCATATTTTCCGTGTCGGTTAGCTTTGTACAATGTCATTTGTCAGATGAGTTATCTCATTGATCACTGTGGTTCTTACTGTTGCATTTGATCTAGTCAGCCTGAATTGGTGAATAGAAGATTGTACGTACCCTTTACTTCGGTGTAACAGCACGTGATTGCTTGCTAACTTCAAGTCGCAGATCCGGCAAAAAAAACCCTGACGATAGCCCAATTAATTTGCTGATATGAATTATTCATATTTATTCATTTGCAACAACGTATCACACAAAGGTCCTCATCACCGTTTGTGAGACCGTGTGTATCACAGTTTCTCGACTCCTCTCCCTCACGACCTTTTGCTTTTGCTCCTGGCTCCGCCCAGGGGAGCCAGCCGGACCCCCGCGGCTTCCGCCAACGCCCTGAAAGCCGACCTCGGGTCCTCAAGCAACTTCCTGGGGGCGCCGGTCTCCAGGACGCGGCCCTCCCCCATTAACAGCACCCGATCGTAGTCGAGGATGGAGACCAGCCTGTGCGCGATGGTGATCACGGTGCAGTGGGCAAAGCGCTCCGCGATGGTGGTCTGGATGAGCGCGTCCGTGTCCTGGTCCATCGCCGCCGTGGCCTCGTCTAGAACCAGGATCCTGCTCTTCCTTAGCAGCGCCCTGGCCATGCAGATGAGCTGCCTCTGCCCCACCGAGAAGTTGCCCCCCTTCTCCTGCACCTCGTGGTCCAGCCCGAAAGCTAGGGACTCCACGTGGCTCTTAAGGTGGGACTTCTCCAGGGCCTCCCACAGCTCGGCGTCTGACGCCGCCCAAGCGGGGTCGAGGTTGAAGCGGAGCGTACCGGAAAACAGGGTCGGATCCTGTTTGTCCGAAGAGGCAGGATTAAATTGCACAACGTACCTAGTATAAACCGACCTTGTTGTTGACATGTCCTTTTTACCTGGGGAATGACGGTGAGCGACGACCGGAGTTCGTGAAGACCGAGGGAGGAGATGTCGACGCCGTCGATCGAGATACTTCCAGACTCAGCTTCAATTATTCTGTTTGGTAAAATAACATTTCAGCTTGTGGTACAACCTCTATTGCAAGCAGTCAGATCCCCCCCCCCTAACCTGAAGAGAGCCTTGGCGATGCTGCTCTTCCCCGCCCCCGTGCGACCGCAGATGCCAAGCTTCTCTCCCCTCGACACCGTTAGAGAAACTTCTCGCAAAGCAAGATCCAGTCCTTCGCGGTATCTAGTACGGGGAAGAAGAAAGACTGAAAAAGGTTTTTGCTTGCGCACCAAGCACAGGAAAAAATAAATAAAAGTGCTTGGACCCCTCTATACCTGACAGAATATCCGCTAAACTCAATCTTCCCGTCTTGCACGTTGAAGTGTCCGTCTGTGGGGACAAGGCAGGGCCGTCGCTCTTCTTCCTCTCCCCTGTCATCTTCCTCGACGTCGTCTCCAACCCTTTCCCAGGCGGCCTCCTGCGGGAGATTCCAGTACTCCATGATCCTCTCCAGACAGACCGTGTTGGTCTCCAGATTGCACGCCATGAAGACCATCCAGGTGAGCGCCTCCATCACCTCGAAGGCGTAGGACACCGACATGCCGGCCAGACCGCCGCTGAGACGTCCTCCGCGCGAGGCCAGGACGGCCAAGAGGGAGGACGAGAAGACGATCAGGCTGGCAAGGAGCTCCGTCCTCGTCCCAAGCCAGAACTTGATGGTGGCTCCCAGGTAAGCGCACTTGACGTTCTCGCTCAGCTTGTCCTCAAGCCCCTGGGCGAACCTGTCCTGGCACCCGTAGCCCCGGATGCTGTCCGCGCCGGCCAGCGTCTCCTGGAAGTGGCTGAGGATTGGCGATCGGCTGATGGACTCCAATCTCCTCAGCTGCCGAGAGGTGCCGATGTAGTAGTACACGAGGAGGGCGAAGGTGGCGGCGAGGAAGGCGACGACGGCGACAAATGTTGGGGTGGCGTACGAGATGATGATGACGGTGGAGATGAGCTCTACCGTGCACCAGAGAAAGTCGGTGATCTCCGGCGGCAACGACTCGTCCGCCACGTCCAGGTCGGCAGAGACCCTGTTGGCGATCCTTCCGCTGGGGGTGGTGTCGAAGAAGGACATGGGGCTGCGGAGGACTCTGCGCAGGAGGCGGTGGTGGAGGACGCGAGATGCTCGGGCGCATCCGAGATAGAGTAGGACCTGCCTAGTGAAGGCGACGGCCGTCTCCGCCACGCCGACGCCGGCAAATACCCCAAGGTGGAACACCGGGTCGACGTTTGCGTCCCCTGCGGCCGCGTTCTCGTCGCACCAGGCCGACAGCCAGGCGGTGCTGGAGACGTGCAGCAGCTGGCCCACTGCGAAGAAGACCAGGATCCACCCGGAGTAGCAGCGGCCGATCACGCGCATGTAGTCCAGGAACACGGACCACCTCACCTTCCCCTCCATGGCCTCCTCCTCCTGTATGAGACGCCCGGACCGAGAGGCGATGGCGTCGGGGGCGTTGCTTCTCTGCTCCTCGTCCTCCTCTGGGACAATCAAGACCTGGTTCGGGTCGTCGCGGTCGTCAAAGTCTTCGTGGCTGACGGTACTCGAGCAGTGCGAAGTCTGGGACAAGAGATGCTTCCTCTTGCGAAGTCCTTCTTCGATCTTCCGATCCTCCTCAATTCGTTCCGACGTCTCTTTCTCCTTCCCCGTCTTTCCGAGGTCTTTAGCCAACTCACTAAACACACTGCCCGGGCGAGACACCAGCTCGGCATAAGTGCCCTGAAGAAAAATACACAAATGTCGTTACTGGAATTTACCGTATGTTGTTGAATTTGGTGAATTGTGGTTGCTAGTGCTGATACTACGTAGTGCTACTTTACTGTCTCCTGTGTTTTACTGTTTTTCTTGCTAATGTTGTCACTGTTACTGCCGCTGTCTTTTTCATCTTATTTTATACATACTTTTATGCTTTTATGCGTTGTTGAAGACTCTGCTATTGTAGTTATTGTTGTCACTGCCGTTGCTGCTACCCTCTCTTCTTCATTTCCTAACCTGCTCCACCAGTCGTCCTTCTTCCAGCACCAGGATCCTGTCCGCCCTCTCCAGGTACTGCAGGCCGTGCGTCACCAATATCCTGGTCTTGTCCCTGAGGATGGCCCTGCGTCCGGCGATGAGCCGCTCGAAGATGTGGCTCCCCACGTGGGCGTCGACGGCGGAGAGCGGGTCGTCCAGCAGGTAGATGTCCCTGTCGGCAAAGGCGGCCCTGGCCAGGGACACCCGCTGCCGCTGTCCCCCCGAGAGCGTCACCCCCTCCTCCCCAATCTCCGTCTCGTCGCCCGCCGGCAGCACTCCCAGGTCCTCGTTCATCCCGCAGGCCGACAGCACCCGCCCGTACCTCACCCCACCTTCCTCCGCCCCGAACAGCACGTTGTCTCTCAGGGTGGCGTTGAGGACCCACGCCTGCTGCGGGACGTACGCCACACTGCCGGAGACCCTCGCCCGTCCCCCCAAGCGGACCGCGTCGCCGAGCAGCCCCGACAGCAGCGTGCTCTTGCCCGAACCAACCTTTCCAACCACCATCACCATCTCCCCTCGGCCTATGCGCACTTCGATGTCCTTCAGGTCCTCTTTCCTCTCCTCCTCCTTGCTCCAGCCGAAGCTGCCGCCCTCCACCTCGACGGCCACGGCTTCCCCGGAGTCCCCTTCCTCCACCGCCCCGGGGTCTAGCTCTTGGCAGTTAAGCAGCCGGGAGATTCGGCCGAGAGAGACGGACGTCCTCACAAGGTCAAACACGAAGATGGGGAAGAGTTCGAGCGGGAGGCGGAGGATGGAGAAGAGGGAGATGGAGACGAAGACTTTCTCAGGGGTGAGGACATGGCCGACCGGATCGACGGCAATGTAGACGGCGAAGACCACCAGGCTGACGAAGATGGGGGAGCAAGTGAAAGTGCACTGCGAGAAGGCGAACATTTTTGCCATGCGGCGGAGGAAGCCGACCTCTCGCTCACGGAGGGAGCGGATTCTCCTGGCGAAGTGGGGCTCCCAGGCGCACAGCTTGATGGCCAGTATGCCGAGCAGGGTCTCGTTCGTCAGCTTCATCCGCTCGTCCTTGGACTCCAGGATGGAGCTCTGGCACTCCTCGATCTTCTTGCTGCTGTACAGGTTGACCGGGACGAGCAGGAGGAGGAAGGCGACTCCCGCCAGGGCAGAGGGGCCAAGCTCCAGGTACAGAAAAATCACCACCAATATCACCTAGCGCAACAGAGAGAAGGAAATCGAACGAACGTGTGGAAATCTAACCGACAGCGGCCGGAATCTCTTGAGAAGCAGCTTGCGTTCTCACAAGGAGGGGGTCGGCCCAGGCGTGGGAGAGGTAGGGGACGGAATCGATCAACTGTTGGCAGTCGATGGAGACGAAGTTGGCGATCTGTCCGGAGGAGTGTTCTCGGCGGGAGTCGGGAGACAGCACCAGGGATTTGCGGTAAATGGCAGTCACCAAGCTGCTGCGAACCTAGGTAGGACACGTAGGGTACGGTGATCTGGCAAGGTCTTCAACAAGTGCCAAAAGCAAAAAAAAAAAAAAAAAAAAAAAAAAAAAAGTACGGTAGTACGTAATGTGGCACATTACTTGAACTCCGACGATGGTGAGTTGGTGTATCGCATGCTGGAACGTGAGGGAAAATGCCAAGGACGTCACCAGCAGGACAGTCGCGTACAGAACTCCCTTCCAGGTCTCTTCCTCTGGACTTTGGACGTGTATGATTATCAGTCGCAGCATCTGAAATAGGTTGTGGGTTTTTTTTACCCGTGTACGTACTGTACATAGTAGTACCTACTTGCCAGTACTACAATATTCCCTTTTCTTGCGGCATTTAATTCCTACCTGGGGGTTCACAAAGGTAAGAAGCACGTGGAATAGATAAAGGAAGAAAGCCCACGAGACTCGCCACCCGTAGACCTGCCGGGAAAGCAGTAGTAGTATTGTAGATGGGCAATGTACTGTACGAGGGGTATCCCACAAAGAAATTCAAAACCTCAAAATCCCCCTTACCTTTAATTTTATACAAAAATGTTAATAATATTAAATGATGTTCTAACTAATTTAAACATTTTATATTTATGACATTTTTCTGAAAAATCAAGAATTGTGTAAGAATTTTTCTGATTTCAAGAAGAGGTTATGTATACCCCCGGACACATTTTATTATGGAGCATGTTGCAACCAGGTTTGGCATTGTCATGATTGGAAAAGGTGTCTTGAATCCATTTTTATGATCTTTTATCTCTGATGTGTCTGAGAAGTGACATGGAAACACAATTGTCCCCAATGGCCCCAGACAGCAGAGTTCATACCTCATCAGGAGATTCACGGTTGCAACATGCTCCATAATAAAATGTATCCAGGGGTAGGCAGAACCTCTTCTTGAAATCATAGAAATTATTACACAATACTTGATTTTTCAGAAAAAAATTATAAATACAAAATGTTTAAATTAGTTATAACATCACTTGTTATTATAAAGCATTTTTGTGTACAATCAAAGGTAAAGGAGATTTTGAGCTTTTGAACTTCTTCATGGGATACCCCTCATACCTACATGACAAAGCTGGTCAGTTGTGTGTTGCCACCTTGAACAGAACAGTTGTTCACCTAACTGGGGATTGAAGTGGCCATCCCCCACTTCTCAAAATTGTTGCACCAATCCTGTTTGAAAACCCCTGTATTTATGCCCGCAGGTCTTCCAGCAGAGTCTGCTCTTGTTCCACCATGACACAAGGAAGTCGCCAGTGCTTGGGGAAAGAGCAGCAAAAGCAGCCTAGCTGAAATCAACACTGAGTATTGCATGAAAAAAAAGTGGGAATAGTTGTGTCATAGCAGCACAGCTGTACTGTATATTTAGAGAAAATAAGTATCCAATTTTCCACCCTCTCTACTGTACCTACGTATGTGTTCAATTGTTGCATGGTACAGGTGGGGTAATCATCATCTTTGATGCATGAGGAGTTGAAACTTATGAGAGAGAGAAAAAACCAAAATAACAATCTGAAGGACACCCTCAGCCACCACCTTGGAACCCAAGGACACTTGTGCCTTCCAGACCAACCAGTTCATGTCCTGACAAAGTTGGTCAGTTGTGTGTGGCCACCTCGAACAGAACTGTTGTTCACCTATGACACTTCTGGACCGGACATAATGAACTGCTTGGCATGGGAGAGTACATAGAAGTGTCATTGGGTTCCAATGTTCATTTATGAGGGGAGGAGCACAAAAATTGGCAACAATCTGCAGGACTGGCAATAATGCCATGCCATTTAGTGTATATGGGCTTATGAAATAAACCAGAATGATTTCGACTAATTGTAGAATTCCAGTCAAGTAAAAATCTTTTTTTTTTCAAGTATCTTGCCTGCTGTTGTTCCATTTCCTGATTTATTCTTCAAGCGGGCCCCCACTGGATGATCTCCTCAGACCTGATCTTGTCCCTGGAGACTCTGCTCTGATTTGTGACCCACCAGGTCCTACTTTATCCCCACCACCAAGGATTACACGACCCACTTTGTAACCTGAGCATCACATGACCCACTCTGCAACCTGAACATGACATGACCCACTTTGTAACACTTGTGAATATGTACCAAACATTTGACTTTTGTAGATGCTAGTAGTCCTTTACCCCAACAGTAATTAAGAAAAGCTCAACAATAATTACATGACATAATCAAACAATCAAACAGGACTTTTTAAATTAGGTTAGTTTTTTTTTACTAAAGGGATGTTTACTTAGTTAAAGCTTCACTGCATTGAAAAGTGTATTTTTTTAATTCCTGACAGGTTGAAAAGGACAAGCATTTTTTTTTCTCGTTCTAGCCTCTTTTTTTTACAACTTCTATGAAGCTTGGCATATGAATTCCGTCCCCTCCTCCTCCTCCTCCTCCTTCAGTCTGTCCCATGCAGCGCCAGCACCTATGCCCAGAGGCGGAGGAGGAGGCACAGGGATAGCTGAGAGAGAGAGAGAGAGAGAGAGAGAGAGAGAGAGA
>JAAUYM010089787.1_pt1 | contig 13445 bp, 17 predicted proteins | sample 7278001 | NCBI WGS metagenome assembly JAAUYM01 (sample SAMN14350224, study PRJNA611818) | marine sediment metagenome | isolation source: surface marine sediment (1.8m) | place: French Polynesia: Moorea | collected 2018-08
CACTAAACCGCCAGGCTGTCTCACCCATTTTTTGCCGGAAGCATCGCGGCCTACACACGCCTTTGTCTTCTTGCACTAAAGTCATAGGTGTTTTCTCAAACGGATTAGAAGATAAAGTACGGAACAGTGGTTTGGGCAAATACCTAGTATAACATAATAGTTGTTGTACAACATACTTAGAAGGATTGTGAAAGCACTGCTAAAAGCATTTATGCGGGCGGTAAAAAGAACTTGTGCACCCTTTGCTGCCGTATTAAACGGGTGTCAGTGTTGCCAGATGGTATCGTTTAATGCCAAACTTTCCTTTTTTTTTTCTTTCAGCGCCTGCTGGAAAACACGCCTTCCTCCCACGGCGACTTCGCCCTGCTGCGCTCCGCCGTCCGCGTGATGCACGGGCTGGCGCTGAGGTTCGACGCGGCGCAGAGCGAGGACGCGGAGAGGGAGGAGGCGCGGAGGACGCTCAGGCAGGTGGAGGCGGCCGTGCAGGGGATGGCGACGGGGGACCTGACAGGGCGAGGGCGGAGACTCCTCCGGCATGACCTGGTGGCTACAGCCGCCGGCGGTGGCGGCAGCGGCGGCGGCTGCGGCGGCGGGCCGCGCAAGGACCGCTGCCTCTTCCTCTTTGACGACCTCCTCGTGATTACCACCGTCGGAAAGAGGGCCGTCAGGGACGTGCGCAGGGGAAGCGCGTGAGTCAACAATTCGTTAAAAGACTACCTGGAGCTGACGGACTTCTTTTTTTTATGAGCCCTCCTCCTCCTTTTCCCGTTTTTGCAACAATGCTTCCAGCTTGAGCAACCTTCTTGAGCACTCTCGCCAGAAGCTGTGGATGCGCCTGTCGCTGAAGGACGTGGAGGTGTCCAGGGCCAGGGAGGAGCAGCTCAGGAAGCTGGCCAGGGAGAACAAGGAGATCGAGGAAGACATCAACTCTCTCAGGATGATCAGTGAGTGCATCTTCGTGTGTTTTTGTGCCATGTAGTACGTAGTACAGTGTACCGTAATGCATATATTTGAAAAAAAAGAGTAAGACAATTTATATTTGAGAAACAAATATTGAAAATCTTCGCAATATGAAAATGGACACTTTATTAAGCACTTTGCTATGGTGATCCCTCCTCCTTTCCTCCCGCCCCAGTTGAGACCGCCTCGCGCCTGCACTGCCCGCACAGGGACCTGGAGGAGGCGACCAGGCAGCTGTCGTTTCAGCTCGGGAGGCAGCTGGCGGAGAGGAGGCAGGGGGCGGACTTGCAGTCGCAGTCGCAGCCGCAGCGGTCGGCCTTCCTGGACTTGCGCGTGGGAGGCGGCGAGGCGACGCTGCTGTCCCTCATCTTCCCCGACGCGGAGAGCAGGGCTGGGTGGGAGGAGGCGTTCGGAGACGCAAAGCGAAACTTAGGTGAGCAGACGTTGCAGACAAGGTCGCCTCCGATGTCCTTTTTTTTGCGCCATTTTGCCCTTAATGTTCAGTGACTGTACCGGTATGTACGGTAAAGATCTGATTTACCTTTTCCGAGGTCTAAAAAGAAGTTGCTATCCTACTAAGTGTTTTTTTTGGTCTGAAATTTTGCCTTTCAGGTCACTCCGAGGACAGGAAGACCTCGCCGGACTTTGTCGGCCTCGTCCCCGTCCGGAAGACCCGCTCGGGGGTGCAGTTCACCTGCGCCGCGCCCACCCTCGGGGGCAACGTGTGGGTCTGCAACAGCGATGGATATGTGGGACGGGTGGGTAGAGACGTAGGAACGAGCGTGGACCGAGACCGATTTTGGTCACCAAGAAGTTCTTTTCTCCACACCCACCCCACCCCACCCACCCACCCACCCACCCAAAAAAAGAACCTCTACCAGTTGCATTTGAAACCCCGTCTTGGGTAGCTGCCTAAGTACGCATAGAAATTATTTGGAACAAGTTACTTTTTTTGCCGCCGCCCTCGTTTCCGTCTCTACGGGTGAGCCAGAGACGATTCCTCTATAATCAGACAGCACAATACACACCACTCTTAAGGCTTGACGCTTTGAATGGCAACCGCAGCCTCCTGCCCCCCCCCCTCTCCCCTTGCCCACCTCCCCCTCCCGCGGAGATCTCTCAATCTCATCTGCAAACTGAAGAAGAACGAAGTTGATTGAGAGGATAAGAAGAGGAGGTTTCTCAAGACGAAGAGTCACTTTGCCTCTGCAATGAATGGAAGACAAATTACTTTGTGGGGAAAGAGGGGAGGGGGAGAGAGGAACAAAGTCGGGAAAGGAGAATGTTGCCCTACCTAGTTACACCTATAACCGATATACTGTACTACACTAGTAATAGCCACGTTGATCATGGTCTCTCTCCCTCTCTCCGATTCAGGTTTGCGTCTTGAGCTTCCTGCCCGAGCCGGCCCTGACCTGGTGCGGCGGGGTCTGCTCCTCACGCATCCTCTCCATCGCCTCTGTGCCTAGCGCCAGCGACGCCGACTCCGACGCCTCCCCCCCCGACCGCCTCGAGTCCCCCACACCACCTCCCCGCTCCTTCCTGCTCTCCGCCTCCGCCCCCAACGTGTCCACTGACATGGGCGGCAGCGACGACCACTCCACCTCTTCCGCCGTCTCTTCCGCCGCCACCGTCGACTTCTCCTTCTCCGACGACGACGACAACGACAACGACGACGACGGCAACGACGACGATGACGACGACGACGACGAAGGCGACGACGACGACGAAGGCGACGACAGCAGACCTCCTTCGTAAGTGCTGTGGTAATCGCGCTGTATACTATTTAGTACATACTACTACTAGAGACGGTGAGCGTTGAATCTTCCTCACGCTGTTGCAGTCGACTGAGAGGCGACACCGCCCCCGCCCCCGCTGCCACCTTCTCCTCCTCATACAACGTCGCCGTCGGCTCAGCCCAGCAGGAGAAGGGAGCAGCAGTGGGGACGTCTCCCCAAACTAGAGACGACTGCCAGGTGAATTAGCTCCACATGCTATCCATGCGGTTAGCACGTAAATGCAAACCACTCACATAGCAGGACTGTTTAGGAGGACGTCTACTCTGAACCTTCTTTCGTTTGTTTTATAATAAAAATAACGAGCATTGTTTCTCAAGAGAAAGGAGAAGAACAAGAGCAACAACAATTACAATTGCATGACCTGTCGGAAGGTAAAAGAAAACTGTTACATGGGGTAGTTGACTACTTTTTACTGGTACTTGCCGTGCGTTGGCTCATTGCTTTTTTTTTCTTTTTTTAAACTCGTTGAAGTCAACGATGTGGCTGGGCTCTGAGGACGGTCACGTGCACGTCTTCTCCGACTGCGCCAAGGGGAAGAGGAGGAAGAAGTTTGCCCACGGCTCACCGGTGCTGGCCATCACGTGCGTGTCTCTGTCTGTCCAAGAATGACTCACTATGCATACACTACTAATGCGCTGAATTCTGACAGATGTTCCAACGACAAGGTGTTCGTCTCCCTGGGCAGCGGCGACGTCGTGGTCTACTTCAGGAACCGGAGTAAACTCAGAACTCTTTTGTGACGGTTCCCCCTCCCCCCCTGAATCTTTCCACGCATCGCCGTTGCAGGTGGCAGCTGGGACAGGTCCAAGGCGAGGGTCCTCCGCGTAGGCAGCGCGGAGCACCCGGTGAAGCAGATGGCGGCGGTCGGAGGCGGCGGCGGATGGAGGATCTGGTGCGCAGCGGGGAGCGTCATCAAGGTCGTCGACGTCGCAGACTTGGAGGTCAAGGTGGGTTCTGCGCATATTAAAAAATAAATGGATGAGAAATCAAACGGGTTGGGCGCAGGTAAGCTTTAGGGTGGTGGTGAAGGAGGAGCAGGACGCGGCCGGCCTCGGCGGCGGCGGCGGCGGCGGCAATCGAGAGGGGAGTCCGGAGGAGGAAGACCCGTGTCGGCCCATCCTGTCCCTGTCCCACGGCGGCGACTTGGTCGTCTGGACGGCCGTGGAGAGGAGCGCCAAGGTGCTGGGATTCCACGCCACGAACCCACAGGGGCAGCCGCCGATTGAGATCACGGTCACCGAGATTGTCAACAAAGTATTGGCAGGTCTGCCACATGCACCTACTATTACACAAATTAAAAAAAAAACCCATGAATTTATTTTTACGGGCAAAATTGGATGGGATGGTCGTGTGTGCTCTGCCCTGCAGGCTGCGACGACATCATCCGCCAGCACAAGGCCGCCTGCCTACGGATCACGTCCATGGTGGCCGCCAAGGACACCCTGTGGGTCGGGACGAGCGCCGGCGTCGTCGTCACTACGAAGCTCCCCTACCTGGGGGGCGCTAACGCCGATGGCACCCCTCACCTCGCAGGTGGGCTGTCTGACGGATGTTGTGCTAATTGAGTAACTGGTAAAGTGGACAGTTACAACAGGATAAGGGTTCTTATTGAGTTATATCCAATGTAAAATACTGAGCAAAGGCCTAAATTTTGTACCTACTACGTATATAACCATTGCGGCGTATAGTTTTAGTTAAAAAAATCAAAGAAACCTACATTTTTTAGTGAAATTTTACAAAAATCTGTACAGACATGCCTGTACAGTATGTATGTACTATAGTTTATTTTTTTTTAAATAAAAAAAAATCTGTTTTCAGGCCATCAGCACGGCCACTCGGGCCACGTCCGCTTCTTGACCTGCATGGAAGTGGGGAACCGCTTGCGGGAGCCCAATAACGACATGGGTGGGTGTTCACCATGTTTTTGTACCTACGACACAGTGGAAATTAGTGCCTCACGTCTCCCCTCTCTCTGCACGGTAGGTGCCTCCTCCGGTTGCAAGACGCTGCTGATCTCGGGCGGCGACGGCTACGAGGACTTCTCCTCCTCGGGGCAAAGCGAGGCCGTGGGAAGGGAGGACTCCACCAACCACCTCCTGCTGTGGCAGGTGTGAATTGCATCTGGCCGCGCCTCTCGCTGCTGCTGAATTGACTCAGTTCATACCGCGCACGCAGGAGTTAATTTTAAAAATTGACCTCTCCTTTCAGTCGTCAGTAAAGGAAGTTGTATGTACTACTGCTTGGACGCAACCTATTGCTGTACCTAGTTACTACTTACTATAGTAAATACATTAATTAGTACGCAGAACTGGTCTCCCAGACGCTGCCAGAAGCTTGGCAAATGGTCTTAACCCGCTAACGTCCGATCCCAAGAGATCTCTTGCTTTGTTGTACTACAGTACACTGGTAATGAATAAAACTCATCAGAGAATGAGAGAGAAAAAAAATGAGATAATTTTTTTACACCAAGGTTCTTCGGAATGAATGTTTCAGCATTTGAAGTGAGGTATGAGCTACTTTACGTTGGCTGCATGTATTTTTTTTCTCCTCCTCGTCAAAATATACTTACAAGACTGGTTCACTTATCTTCTTCCTCCTGTGCCTTCAGGAACTTGCTGTATTGCTCCTCGGTCATCAGTTGCTTCGTTTCCTCTTCCTCCTTCTCCAGCTGCACCTTGAACAACCAGCCTTCGTCCATCGGAGAAGAATTGATCTGCACGGATGGGTGGTGGTGTTAGGGGGAGATTTCCTGACCTCGGCGAGGAAGCAGACTTTTAAAGCAATCATCCCGACAGTCTTACTAGTGCTGGCGCCTTCTCCACCGCCTCGTTCTTCTGCGTGACGACCCCGGTGACCGGGGAGATGATCTCCGAGGCGGCCTTGACGGACTCGAGGGCGCCGCACTCGCCCCCGCACTCCACGCGCTCGTCCGGATCGGGAAGCTGGGCGTACACCACGTCCCCCAGGGCATCCTACAGTATAAAGGGACGGAGGGGAGAAGGAAGACGCGGAGATTTTTTTTTTTTTAAGTAGAATGTGTGAATTCTGGTGTGTACTACAGAGAGAACAAGGCGCTACGGACCTGTGCGTAGTCCGAGATCCCGACCGTCCCCACGCCCCCCTCCACCCTGATCCACTCGTGGTCGCGCGTGAACAGCAGTTTCTTGCTGGCCAGCTGGGCCGAGCAGCTGAGGGTGGCCTTGCGGCCGCTGCCCGGGCCGGCCTGGCCCGCCCTCAGCAGGAGGCGGACGCCGCCGGGGCCTCCACGGTGCAGCAGGTTGACGCAAGGACGGAGGAGCATAGTTCCCACGATCGGAAGGGGGGACAGTTGGGTGTCTTGCAAATGGCGACGACCACTTCGCTCTCCTCCTGCTCCTCCTCCTGATGCTGCTGCTGCAACCAGTTGCGCTTATCAGGGTTGGATCTCAACCTGGGACCTGTTTTACCTCCTTGCAGACGATTGTCCTCGTAAAAAAAGGCTCTCTCCAAAGTCCTGCCAATGAAAACCAGACGCTAGGTTTTCTTCAACAAAGTTAGGCTTGCAAAAAAAAAACCCCACATGAATTGGTACTAGCAGATAAGATCTTTTGCCAACATTTACAATGACAGTGCTGTAGCTTACTTACTGCAAACGACCTCTTGACAAAAAATAATTCCACCACGTGTACTGCTCGAACTTGGTGACATTCACCGAGTTTTCTCACATTTCTCTCACCGAAATTAATCTACTTTCCGCTGTGTTGCTTTCTAATTTATTCAGCAGTAAATTAACTACACATTTTGTTTTGATGACTGAAATCTCCGAACGGAATTTTTCTCTTTTTTTTCTCGCAACCTTTCATATCTTAAGTGGCCTGTCATTTGTCAACCTGACAGGGACAAAAAGAAAAAAATTTCGGGACGTTACTTTCCAAAGACCTTTGATAGAGAATTCATAATTCAGATAATGGTAAAATGCAGTCAACGCATTTTGCATCAGACATGAGTGTTGTGAAAGTAATGGAGCCAATGCGGGAACGTTAAACAATCACTCTATAATTTTAATTTTTTTTTTCTAAATATTACTTGCTGGGTTACACTCCAGCCTTAGCTTACCTATAAGTAATGAATGTTTTGCTCATGATACTTAGGGTTTTCTTATTCTTAAAACGAAAAATGGAGAACCACGACAACAGAACACGGATGTGTGTAACGCTCTCCACGTCAGGTACGAGAAGTCGCGCATGCGCAAAGCAACAACGACTAATGCTGGTGTGGCGACTGGTGATCGGCTTGGCTCAGCTGCTGACCTCCTGTCGTTCTTGTGTGCTGTGTGCCTGAGTGACAGAAACGACATAAGTAGTGTCTCTTTTGGGGGACCATTTGAGACCCGTTTCTGGTCCCTCCTCAACCTCATACCCCACATAAAAAAAGTATCGGCTGAATTTTTCTTTTTACCCCCTAGTCTGCTGAGCTACACTCACAGTCGAGAAAGTCTGCCAGAGAAGGCGAAGTTCTCCCCCGCACACCCACCAACCCGGCCGCCATGTCTTGGGACCAAAACTACGACAACTCCGCCTACGGGGGCGACTACGAGAACTACGGAGACTTCCGGCAGCGCGGGGACCATCACCAGCAACAACAGCAACAGCAGCAGCAGCAGTACCAGCAGTACCAGCAGCAGCCCCAGCAGGGCCAGCAGCAGTACCAGGGGTACGTGCGGCGGGCACGATCTGGAACCACGTGTAACTACAAAAAAAGAGAGAGTTCGCCACCCTGCCTTTAAATTTGCAGATATGACCAAGGCTTCGACTCATACGGCGGATTCGGCTCTCAGCCTCAGCCACAGCCACAGCCACAGCCCCAGCCTCAGCAGCCGCAGCAGCAGCATTTCTACAACCCAAACGAGTATGCGCAGCAGCAGCAGCAACAGCCGCAGCGGCAGCCGCAGCCACAACCGCAGCCGCAACAGTCCTCCTACGGTGGATTTGGGTACGTTCGGTCAAGAGTGAACAGTGTACATACAGTACATAGTGACATCACTTACAAGAAGAGAACAAGGAGTAGAATACTCCACCTTTTAAGACCAATTTGCAATTCCTCCCTAAATGGATTAAAATACTCGTAGAATAAGAACCGGTGTCATTACAATGCGGAGGTCGCTGAGCAACATGGGTCTCTCAGCACAAGTCTGCGTTTTCCGACAGTCCTCCGGGCGCCCCGCCCCCCACTTCCTCGGCCCCGGGACAGCCCCAGCAGCCGCCGGGCTCCTTCGGGCTTCCCGGACTGGGAGACCAGCCTCTGCCGGGAGGGGTCAACCCGATGGTCGCAAACATGGCCATGCAGTACGGACAGGTATTATTTTAAGTATTTTGTTTATTCTATTCTCTCTTTTTTGTTCTACGTCTGACAAGTGGTAGTCGGTGCTGCCAGATGGTTCTAAAAAGAACCACATTGGTTCCTTTTTGAGTCTTGAGGACAAAAAACGATTGATAGAAATGTAATAAAACATGATATAATTCATTTTACGGGCAAAATTTATTTACTGTTGTTTTTTTCCGTAGGAGCCTCTGTTCCTTCTCACTCAGAAAATCTGGCAGCACTGATTATGTTGCTTTAATTTTCTTTCAGGACATTGTCGGAAAAGGACAGGAGGAGCTAAAGCGCAACCTGGACAAGTACGTCTCCATCGGCCAGCTCAAGTACTACTTTGCCGTCGATAACCTCTACGTGGGGAAGAAGCTAGGTACATGAGAAAATTCAGAGTCACACCTACTCGCAGACGTTGCAACATTTGGTGCTTGGATCAACAAAGTTTGCTCTTTATTTTTTTCCTCTCTCAGGCCTGCTGCTTTTTCCCTTTACGCACTCCGACTGGTCCATCAAGTACTCCCAGGACGAGCCAGTGCAGCCCAAGTTTGACCTGAACGCGCCCGACCTTTACATCCCCTCTATGGCCTACGTCACCTATGTCCTCGTCGTCGGCTATGTCCTGGGCATCAAGAACGCCTTCTCACCAGATCAGGCAAGCTGTTTCCCACATTTTTCTCCGCTCAACGCATTTCGTTTATTGTTAAGTGTCTTTACACATCAGCTGGCCACGACTGCGTCGTCCGCCCTGGTCTGGCTGGTCCTGGAGTTGGGCTGCATCTACCTGACCCTCACCCTTATGAACATCACCACCAACTTGTGCAAGTGGGATGTGCTCAGCTTCAGCACTTACAAGTACGTGGGGATGATCGCCCTGCTGCTGGTCGGCCTGGCCACCCCTTCTGCCGGGAGGGGCTCCTACTACGCCAGCCTGGCCTACGTCTCCGGCGCCCTCGCCTTCTTCCTCGTTAGGACCCTCAAGCTGAGGATAGAGCCGGAGGTGCACGGGATGCAGTCCCACGGCAAGCGCAAACTGTACATGATCCTGTTCTACGCCGGACTGCAGCCCCTCCTCATCTGGTGGATGACCTCTCACCTGCTCCCCGTCTACTCCGCCTCCCTAGCGCCCGACCCTTTTGCAGGTGGCGCCGCGCCAGACTTGGTCAACGGCGGCGCCGCCGCAGGTGCTGGGGCAAATGCTTTCGGCTGAAGGAGGCACCCAAGTTTACATAAAAATATTTTAATTTTGCTTCGGTGATAACTTTGCTTTTCCTCAACCACCTTCCTGTTTGCCTCCCCCTGCCCCCCTCCTTGCATTCCTCCGCGTCCTCTCCCTCCCCACCCCCCACCCCATTTTTATACGTGGGTATGAGAGTTTTTTGGAAGAGGGTTCTGAAGAGACTATACAGTACTACATACTGACAATAAAATTCAGCTTTTTCATACCGGTAAACTAAAATGAATTGGACTTTGTCAGTCATTTTCTGGTACGGAGTTAGTAGTAGACTTGAAATCTGATAGAGGAAGGGAAAACAAAGGAGACCATCCTGGATGGTGACATCTTTTTTCCGTCAGGTTACTTACCCACCTCTTACTACATTCCATATGACCTAGGTATGTAACTACGTAGACCTAGTATAGAAATATTTCTCTTGCACCAGAGTCAGGCTAAAAGACCAGATAATAGCATGCAGGGTGTCACAAAAATTTTGAGTGACACTTTGCATGCTTTTTTATTTTTATCATACTACTTTGCCACTTTCTGGCTCAGGGGTGGTGCTTATAATTTGCAAGAGACAGAGGTTGGTCAAGGCAACCGACATTTCCAACAATTTGGAAGCTCTTCATATATTTGTCTGTTGTCATGTCGTGTCATATTTCTGTAACAGTACATCGTATGGTGCTGTATGATAAACTGCACACTACATGTGGGAACAATGTTTCACAACAGAAGACCTTTTATTTTAAGATCTACCTTAAGAAATGGACAATAAAAGTTGGAGAATCATTTACCAAGTAGCTCCCCTCAAACAAACAAACAAAGAAGCAAAATATGGGAAAGCTTCTCAGTGCAATTTTTCGGAGCAGCAGCAGCATGCCGCTTCGCTGTGGGGTAGCACAGAGATCATTCGTAGAGGGAGAGAAGGCGTATATTAAAGGCAAACGAGAGTGTTGACACGATGATAGGAGGAAGGAGGCTACCAGACAATAACACCACTGCCTTATCAGAAGTTGCACACACTAGTAATACTACATTAGTAGTAGGTACATTGCTTGAGAGTAGTGAAGAGAACGTATGTGTCACTTGTAGTGGAACCGCCATCCTTTTTCCAAATGTTAGCAGGCGGGATAATTGGTGCAACTTCAAGTACATACACATAGTGGAGGGGGGGAGAGGGTCTAAGAAGGCGCAAGAGAGCCAAGCAGTCGTTGGGACAGTTTCAAGGTGACCAGCCCTCCTTCTTCCCCCTCTCCCCCCCCCCTCTTTTCTCCCTCCAATGAACACTTCTCCTCATCCCACAAGCTGCATCCCTCCTCCTTCGGCGTGCCTGCGTGCACATATACGGTAGAAGAACATTTTCTGCGCCCAGGCCAGACCCTAAGCCAGTATTATGTTCCTGCCTAGTACATGAAGTAGGGGAAGAAGAAGAGTGAGAAAAAAAAGAAGAAGAAAAACAAGTTTTTCTTTCTGGCCCCCTCGCCATTGCAGCTACACGTAGGATCACCACCTGGAGGCGCCCGTTAATGGGTAGAGGGCCCTCACCGCCGCCATGGACGAGGAGGAGGACCGGCTGGGCGACTCGGCGGTGGCGTGGAACGCCACCGCCTCCGCTGACGGCGACGGCGCGTACGTGTTGCCCGACTACGTCTGCTGCGTCGTCACCGAGGGAGTCTGGACGTATTTCGCCGCCGCCCTGCTCATCATCGTCCTCTTCGCTATCGCCACCTTGAAGTACTGCAAGAAGTACCTAGCGAAACCGAGGTGAGAAACTTGGCGGTTGCGACAGAAGGACTAAAAATACCGTACGTAGTTATATACTACGTAGATCCACACCACACCACTAGTGGTAATTAGTGATGGGTCGAAATTTGGGTTGCTCTACGTAGGTTGCTCTAACGGTTCCTTTTTCACTATTCAAACACCTGCTCTGGTGTTAGGACAACCCATCATTAAAAATACACGCTAGCGACATTGGTTGGGCTGTACCTCGGCACATAGAGAAAACGTTGTGTCCCATCACACTTTCAGGTTCCACCAGAAGAGCCACAAGTTGCACCTCCGCAGCGTCCTGTACGACGATCGCGGCGCCATCTCCGTGGTGCGGACCGAGCCGGTGCCGGTGGCGGAGTTCACCAAGTACTGCGCCACCAGGAGGAGGCACAAGACGGTCGACCACGTGGAGTTCAGGAAGGCGGTGGACGCGGCCAAGACCTCGGCCGTCGTCGCCGCGCGCCACAACAGGCATCTCAATCAAAACAAATGGTAGGGGAAAGACGAGTGAAGGGAGTACGACCACACTGCCGTTTGTACGGTATACTGTGTGTCCACCAAAAAAACCTTTTTTTTTGGTCGAGGTAAAAAGATTATTTTGAAAGTTATTTTCCTTCTAGAAAGACAATTGTTTGACAGATCATAAACACTTTTGCTAAGCACACCATGGTATATTCAGTTTTATAATACTAGATATGCTGCATTTGTGTATCTACTAAAAAAATGACAGGACTTTATTTCCTGGAGGGTTGGTCGGTTTCATGGGGGCTAGAAGCCTTAAAAACTGTAGTTTTTCTCCTTTTTTATTCCATTATTTTCGCTTGAGGAAGGTGTTACAATCCCTTCGAGCCTCTCTTCCTCTTAATATTCTTGCTTTCTATGTTTCTTTTTTTTTTCAATATTAATGACAACAGGTCAGTCCCCTTCGAGCGCAACCGCGTGAGGCTGTCTGTGCCCGCGTCGGCCGCCCCCGACTCCAACCACAGCTACATCAACGCCAGCCGCGTGTCCGGCTACCGCGGGGACGAGCTGTGCGTGGTGACCCAGGGCCCGCTGGAGGCAACCGTGGTGGACTTCTGGCGCCTCGTCTGGCAGGAGGGCGCCGCCCAGGTCGTCATGCTCACGCGCACCTTCGAGTTCATCAAGATCATGTGCGTGCAGTACTGGCCTCCCCTGCTGGACAAGCCGGAGGACTACGGGGAGTTCAGGGTGGTGGTGAAGGAGGAGGAGTGCTACGCGCAGTACAAGGTGCGCGAGATGACGCTGAGCAGGGGGGACGAGACTCGCCGGGTGACGCACTACCAGTGCCACGGGTGGATGGCGTACGCAACGCCGGCGCCCAACATCGTGCTGCAGCTGAGGCGGAGGATTCTGGAGGACCACCGCAGGGACGCCGCGAACAAGGGGGAAGAAGTCAGAGAGGAGGAGGAGGAGGAGGAGAAGGAGGAGGAGGAGAACGAGGCGAAGAAAGAGGGCTTGCAAAAGTCTGTTGACGTCACAGAAGAAAGCAAAGGGGAGAAAAAGCGTGAGGACGAGGACGAGGAGGAGGAGGAGGAGAAGGAGGAGGACCAAGAAGAGGATGTCAAGTCCACCGGCAGCTCTTCCTCGTCGAGCACCACCTCCTTCCGCCGCCGCCGCCGCCGCTGGCCGCGCCCGGTCGTGCACTGCTCGGACGGCGGCGCCCGGAGCGGCATGTTCGCGGCCGTGCTGGACTGCCTCTGCATGTGCGAGGAGACCGGGGAGATCGACGTGCTGTCGGCGGCCAGGAGGCTCGTCTCGGAGAGGAGGTCGCTCCTCACCCACCCGGAGCACCTCAGGTTCGTGTACGACGTCATAGAGGACGAGATACTGTGCGGGCAGACCGCCGTCGGGACGGGGGAGATCCTGCAGGAGCTGCAGGCCAAGTCCAGGTGCAGCAGGGAGGACAAGATGAACGACTACGAGAGGGAGCACAAGTTGCTCGAATCACTGTTGCCGAGGTAACAAGAAAAAAAGTCTTAGCCCGATTCATTTTACAAAAAAAAGTTTGCATTAAAGTTTTAATTTTCCCATTAACTACCTACAATGCTTTCAGAATGGCTGGGACTTAATGTTATTTATTTACGTACATACAGTCGAACTTCGCTATAGTCACCTTCAATATACCGTAGTCAAGAATCTCGATATAGTCAAGTTTGGACTGCTTACCAATTTTTTACTTAATAAAAAGTCCCGTTATATTCATGTATGGGTTAATGGCAACTTCGATATAGTCAAGTTTCCAGTCAGTTTTTATTCAAAACAAACAAATAATCTTGATGGCGACCGAAACCGAAAAGTCCAGGAAGGCATTAACCTTGGAACAA
>JAAUYM010088211.1_pt1 | contig 13441 bp, 8 predicted proteins | sample 7278001 | NCBI WGS metagenome assembly JAAUYM01 (sample SAMN14350224, study PRJNA611818) | marine sediment metagenome | isolation source: surface marine sediment (1.8m) | place: French Polynesia: Moorea | collected 2018-08
GAGGTGTTTTCTCCCGCTCCTCTTCTTCCCGTGTGAGAGGCATCGCCTCCTTCTCCTCCTCCGTCAATGCTCCTCCTCCTCCTCCTCCTCCTCCTCTTCCTCCCTCCTCCTCCACCTTCTTTTCAGATGTGAAATCTCTTCGTATGCGGGGGTGAGGGCGAGGGCGAGGGTGTTCGGTGTTAAATTACAGTTTGGAAGAAACTTGGGAGGAGGAAGAGAAAGGCCAGCAGCACCTGTCAAGGAAAGGGGTGGAAGGAAAAAAATTGGAGAACATCCATAAAGTTTATGCGGCTTTGCATAGGTGCAGAAACATCAAAACATTCCTCTGACGGATCTATTCCACCACCTCCAATGGATGCAAAAATAGAGATTGAAAAATAGAGACGTTCCCGCACGAGAAGAGATTTTTTTTTGGTGGGGAGATGGAGGGAGATGCTGTGCGCGTGGGATGATCACTAAAGACTTTGGGTGAGAGGAGGGGGATATCAAGAAAAAAAGCTTCTTGATTCGTCTCTCCTTTCTGATTTCCTCCTCCTCCTTTCAGGGCTGCCAGTTTAGTTTGGCTTCAACTTTGGTCAAAAATTTGTTAACAAAGATGCAAAAAATGGAGTTTTTTTGACATTGTCTCACTCACTGCTTTGCCTTTTCTTTGGACCATTGCACGACTTCTTTTTTTGCTTTGTAGACCTGGCCACCCTGCCTCCTCCCACGCCCAAATCTTCTTCTTTCTTCTCTCTTTCCCTGCCAAAGTTTAGTCTGGGTAATTAGGGGTCCCCCTCCTCCTCTCCTCTCCTCACATCTTATCTCTTCCTCCTTTGGCGCACCTGTGAGCGAGTGTGTGCGGACAAAATTGGATTCTGCACGGGGGGGGGGGGAGAAGGAAGGCAGCCATTGTTGGTGGAGGAAGAAGCTTGTTATGGTCAAGGAGAGGGGGAAGCTAAAAATTTTTGGATGAGATGATCAAAAAAAGATTTTTTTTTGGAAAACGCCGCTTCACCAGATTTTCTTTCTCTGTCTGTCGCCTCAGGGCGCATTTTTGGTTAGAAAGAAGAAGAAGAATGAAGAGAGGAATGATGATGTTTTGGCCCTGCTCAGAAGGAGGAGGAAGAGGAGGAGGACCGACGGAGGTTGAAGGTGGCAAAATGAAGCAAAACTGGGCGGACGGACGCTCAAACTTCCAACTGCGATCTGGAGATGAGTGATGATGATGCTGTGTGTTCGTGAATTCTGCTTCACATTGAGAGATGCATGGAGAAGGAGGAGGAGGGAGAGGGGGAGAAAAACATTCCGTTTTAAAAGTGTTTAAGTGCAGTCGAATCTTCAAATTAGTAAAAATAGAGGTTCTTTTACCCAACCAAGCAGCCGTCACGGCTAGATTCGCTTTCGCTTTGACCTAGTTAGTAGTTAAGCTAGTAGAACCCAAATTTAACATAATATTTTGAACGCAATATGTGTCAACTTCGTTATTTTCTCCCACGTGAATGGCAGTTGGCGTGCTTAATTAATGTTTCTTAAGTATGAGAGAAAAACAGGCAAAGTTATTAGCATTACAAAGTATAAAAAAGTTATTTTTGAAATATCTCAAATGTGTACCGCCGAGAGAAAGGACATGTCTGGTCGGGTATTTTACTGCAAATCAAAGGTCCACTGTGCCAGGAAGAGTGTCTGAAATTTATGGCCTCCCTTAGCAGTTTCGAGAACAAATTTTTGCAGAGTCATAAGAGCATTTTTTTTTAATGAGGGGCTGTTTAGGTGAAACGCAATAACGCCTCCTCCTCTTCTTCTCCCGCCTCAATAGTGGCCTCGTTTATTCTCAAACCTATCTGCATTTCCCGGGGAAAAAATATACAATCTAAATTAGACATCTCACTAAATTTGTTTTTTTTTCTTATTCTTACATAGTCTCCTTCTATAGTGTCTTCAAATGCGTCCCCCACCTCTCATTGGTTGGGAGCGGATAATTTTATTGCTCCTCTTTTGGAGAAATGGGTCACTTCCACCACTTTGTAGACGGAGCCTTAAATTTGGGGGGTGGGGGTGGGGCAGGGAGGAGGAGGAGGATTCTTCCAGAAGAGAAGAGGCCTTCTTGTCTTTACGACCTTTTCCTCCTCCTCCTCCTCCACTCAAGACGACAAAGCCGACAAAGCCAAAGAGAGAGAGAGAGAAAAAGTCAGCTTCGATATGGTGAGCGAGAGAGAGGAGGACTTAATAAGTGGAAGCTGCACATTTCCCAGATTTGGGTTAACGTTTTTTTCTTTAATAAAGAGAAAAGACACGAACTTGACGTGAGGTGAGAGAGACAGGGGAAGGCAGGGGAATGAGAGGAGGGGGTGGCCGGATTCCGCAATGTGAGAATGAGGGGAGGGGAGATGAAAAAAAAAAGAGTTGGATGGTGGAGAGTGAGAGACATTTTTTTTCCTCTTTGAATCTCATTTTCCTTCTCAGCTGGTGGAGGGGTCAAGACTTGTACTGTGGTATCCACCACCCTCTCCCCACAATCTGCTTCTTCAAGTGGAGGAGGTTAGGGTTACCAACTGGCACATCTGGCTGCCAAAAATTGCCACTTTGAAAGTGCTTGTCTTCCCAGCTTGCACACTCTCACGATTTGAGATTTGGCCATGCTTGACTGGCATTTTTTTTCCTCCTGAAAAAAATTTGCATACTGCCTTCTAGCAAACTTGGCAACTCTGGAATAGGTGGTGGTGTAAAGGGGGAGGAAAGGAAGGAACACTTTAATTTTCTCACTGTGTCCAAGGTGCTTGGGGCGACCCAGCTCTTTTCCTACCTCCCCCCAAAAGATGAAAATTATTGCACAGCATGGCTTCCCTCCATTTTTTTTTGGCTTGCAGTCAGAATAAAGTTGTAAACCTCTCCTTTTATTGTGGAAGCTGTTTTCCCTCTTATGCATACCCGACCAGACATACCCTTTATCTCACCTGTACCATACATATCTGAGACATTTCAAGCATAATAACTCGTTTAATACTTTAAAGTAACTGGACATTTTTTTCTCTCACACGTATGGCAGTCAAAACAGACATGTGTCCTTAGTTTATAGCAGCTTAATTGTTAGGCGAAAACGATAACAAATTTATCGTGACGGCTGTCTGGTCGGGTAGCTTTTCGTAAGGATGCCACAAAGCAGTGGGTTGTTTTTTTCATACCCCATTTTTGTTGTACCATTTTTGCTGCTGGTTGAGATCAGGTCAGGTATCTGTCCTTTCATTCCATTGTTCTCCTCCTCCTCCTCCTCTTCCTCCTCCTCCTCCTCCTCCTCCTCCTCCTCCTCCTCCTCCTCTTCCTCCTCCTCCTGCCGTTCCATTTCCTCCTTGTCTTTCCGTCCCCCCTCTCTCTCTCTTTCTGTCTCTTCTCAATCTCCTGTTGGGTGGATCCTTTTGTCGCGCACCAGCTTTTGTTGCGAAACGCAAAATCTCCATCTCCTCCTTCCTCTCCATTCTCCCGCATCCTCCTCCTACACTAGAAAAGAGGAGGAAGAGGAGGGAAACGCAGAGAGAGAGAGACAGAGACAAGAGGAGAGGACATTTGGTCGCTTTGGATCCCCCATTTCCACCAAATCTATTCTACTAGGAAATGCAAAAAAGGGGGGCTTTTCTCGTCCCTCCTTCCGTCAAATTGCGAACTCCGTCCCCCCCAAAAATAGCATCTCTCCGTCAAATAATGTTTTTTTCCAGACTTTTTTCTTCTTCCTCCTTTCTGAAGAAGCTTTCAATGAGGAAGAGGAGGAGGAAGAGCAGCAGGAGAAAAAAAGGAAGAGAAGAAGCTCCTCTTTAACTCCAATTGCCTCTACACGAAAAAGGCTGGACCAGCAGACGTCGACGAATCGACTCCCCTTCCTCCTCTTCCTCCTCCTCCTCCTCCTCTTCCTCTGTTTTTTTCCCAGATCTTCTTGCATCCTCTTCTCCAACATGCAAACGCATAGAGAAGATGCCAGCACAATTCTCGTCTTTTTTATTGAGCAAAACCAAACGTTGCCATTTTATGCCATTTGGTGAAAAAGCAAATCACCTTGGAAAGTTTCCGCATTTTGACAGTCGTCTGTAGAAGGGTTTCTTTTACCTGCGATAAAGCGGATCAGGTCATGGAATGGTGAGAGCTGTTGTACTTTTTCTTCTTAAAAACCTATTTGTGTCTCTTCTTAGAGTTGCTAAAGTTCACTTTTTTGCATCTCAGTAGGACTTTGAATGGAGTCTGTTCTTGTTCTTGTTCTTGCCTTGTTCTTGTTCTCTCTCTAAGACAAAAGAAGCTCTAGAATTGAATGGACCCCCCTCCCCTTCCCCCAGCAGCTCCCCATTCTATTCTTCTCTCTCTCTCCTTGTGACAAGAGAGAGAGGCTTATTTGGAGTTTGTCCAGGGTCCATCTTCACGAGATTGTGAGCCAACGGGCAACGACGCTTGTGCGCACAGAGTTGCTGATTCAGGGATAAGAAGGGAAAGGAAAAAAATAGCAGAAGGAATTTTCTTTCTTTCCCTGCACCAAAAAAAGAATGAAGTGGGTTCTAGTTTTCTTCCCCTTTCAATTTGGGTCAAACGTGTTCGGTTCTTCACTTAGTTTGTCTTTAAAAATTACAGATCTTTGAACAACTTTTTGACCTTTTTCTCTTTGTCAAAGCGTGTCGCCCTCAACTTAAACGGACAATTTATCACGGAGGAGAGAAAGCATGTTGTGGGGAGTCATTTATCCCTCTTGGGACAGGGTGGATCAAAAGTTTTCAAGCTCTTCTTTCTTCTTTCTTCGCTCCCTCACACATGTTAAAGGTTTGAGAGAAATGTGGGCAGACAGGAAAAAAAAGAGAACAAGTGTAGTGCAAATTCCTAGCCACTCGCACGATAAACTTTTGCAGCAACTTGGACAGACACTCCAGGGAAAGAGAAGACTTAAACAAGAATGACAACAAGGAGGATCTCCATCCACTTTCTAGACCGCGGGCGACGCTTGGCTACGGGTTAAGGGCTATGAAATATGGGGGAGTCATCATTTCAGGTGTCACTCCGCCCCACCCCCTTCAAACTTCCTTCCCAACAATCCCCACCCTCAACATCTGCCACCGTGAAATTTTTTTGACTTTGGCTCACTTCAGAAAGAACTGAAAACAACGTAAAATTTTACTACACCATTGCAATATTTTTTTGCTTTTCTCCTCAGTTTTGTGGCCGGTGTTTGGGCCAAGATTTCACCTACAAGTAGACAGGGTGTTGGCCGAAAAAAGAGGAGGAGGAGGGTAGGTAGAGGGGCGGGTGGAGGATCAAGCTTCTCCCTAGTAGGACAAAACTCCACAACCCCTGCTGCCTGTGTCATGAGACGACAACAAAGGAGGGGTCTCAAATTCCGCCCATCATTGCACGCACATACCACACTTTTCTTTCCCTCCCCCAACTCAGAAACAGGGTTGCCAGGAGGGCGAAGGGCCGGACTTTCTCACAGACGTTTTTGGGTACTGAGGGCTTCGTAATTTTCTCAGCAAAAATGCATTATATTTTCACTTTTTCAAAGCTGCTGCGTTTTTCCTGGGTCGGGTAAGACCTGACAACCCTGCTCGGAAGCAACAACAGCGAAGTTGACCAGGGAAAATCGGACAAAATTCTCGTTGCAGTCACAACATCATCTCAAGCGTGAATCGACAAGCCCCTGAGCCACTCCTCCTTCAGATTACCTCTCTTGAAGAGAGGAATAAACAACCTTTGTGTGTGTGTGAGAGAAGGGTGTGAGTGGAAGTGGTGGGGATAAGGAGGAGGAGGAGTCCAACCAGACCTCAGCGTGTGTGTCGAATTTGCATGACACAGCTGATCTCTCAGTCTCTTCCCGTGGAAGACTCCGATAAGCATCTCAGAATCTCGTTGTGCGGGGGGAGGGGGAGCAGAGATTCCTTAAGTCCAAAGTCGCCAGCATCACCATCAGAAAAGTGGACACTCCTGTCTTTGGAAAAAAAACCTATTTTTTTAAAACTGCTTACCCAACCACCAAGTGACTGTTAAGAAAGCTTACATTGTTGTTGTTGTTGTTGTTGTTTGAGTGGGAGGGGCTGCAGCATGATGTTAGACCACATCCCTCCACGGCCGGTCCGCAATACGGGACCATTATGCCTTCACTCCGACTCACATCATTTATTCTACCTCTCAATCCTGGTCCAACAGGGGGCCAATGTTTGCTTCACGAAGGAAGCTGGCAACCTGCTTGATGGACCAGATGAGTGGAGAGCTTTGGAGCGGAGCTCCAAAGACTTTTAGCCGAGCCCATGCGATGGCTGGACACTCAGCAATTAGATGAAAGGATGTCTCTTCATCCTCCCAGCAAAGTCTACATTCTGCTTCGTCGGAGTTATCGACAAGCGCAGAGTGCCTTTTTAGGAAGTTGTGCCCTGTAATAAGTTGCACATACCTACTATATTGCCTCCTATCAGTATATAATACTTGATGAGAAAGTTGTTTTTGAATCGTAGGAAACCATTGTTTGGTTTGTCTGCAGTCTTTTCGTCTCGACCACCTCTCTTGCCAGGATTTGTAGAATCCTGACTTGAGGTTGTTTTTGACTATTTTTAACGAGAGAGCCGGTATGTCCCCTGTTTCCAGAGTATCATCCAAGGCCCCAATTTTGGCGGCCTCATCGGCTTTTTCGTTTCCAATATGACCCACATGTGATTTAATCCACTTGAGTGTCACTCGATTTATTGCGCTAGCCTCATTTAATTTGAGTACCGCGTCTTTTGTTAGCTTTGAGGTTTGCTTATAGCTTGCCAATGCTAGAATTGCCGCTCTACTGTCTATATAGATATCCACGGATTTGTATTTGCACTTGTTGGTTACCCAATCAGCTGCTGCCTTTATGGCATAGACCTCGCCCTGAAAGACGGTTGTATATGCCCCTAAGTGAAATTTTGTTACTACCAATTCTTCATCCGTAGATGCTTCTCCCTGGTAGACTACGAAGCCACTTCCGGTCCGCTCCTTAAAGTGAGAGCCGTCCGTGTAAATCTGATACTCAGAGTCCCCATAGGGGAATCCCTTTGAAAAACTGTCTTTGTCCACCTGAAATGACCTCTCCCAAAGAAAGATCTCTGGGAGCAGATCGCTGGTGGTAACTGGAACATCAACTTTTGTCAGCATTTGCTGGCAGAACTGTCTGTGTCCCATCCTGTGTTTCCCCTTTGTCAAGATCCTTCCATCGTTAATGAGAGTGAGACCTTGAGTTCTTTTAAACGCGAGTGCCGCCTCACATTTAATATGGAGGTCTAGAGGCATCACGTGTGCTATAACTTCGAGACCAGCAGTCGGTGTGCTCCGTCTAAAGTGACCCATAGACATGAGAGCTAGACGATTAAGTCTATTTAGCTCTATTTTTGCCCATTCGTTATCACAAGCTTTTGCCCAGACCAGCGCTCCATAAGTTAGAGCTGGTCTTGCTACACCTGTATATAGCCACCTCTGCATAATCGGAGGCACTCCCCATAGCTTACCCATTACGTTGCGTAATTTTAGTAAGTGTCCCTTTGCTGACTTTACCTTAAGTTTAAGGTGTGGAAGCCATCTCAATTGATTGTCGAAGGTTATACCTAGGTATTTAACCTTGTCAGAAAAGGGAATTTCTACTTCCCCCATCCTAATTTTAGGAGGGGGAGTGAATTTCCTTTTTCTCGTAAAAATGACAGCAACCGTTTTCATGGGGCTAAAAACAAGACCAGCCTGTTTTCCCCATTCCAACGCAGCATCCACTGCCTTTTGCATTTTGCTTCCTAGAATAAAGGGAGAGCTTCCACTTACTATGAGGCCTGCGTCATCAGCAAATCCACATATATTTACTGTGCCCATGTCGTAAAGTTTTAATAAACTTTCGAACGCTAGGTTCCACATAATTGGCGAGAGGACCCCCCCTTGTGGAGTGCCTTTCATCAAATACCTTTTTGTTTTAACCCCCTGGTGCATAAACTCTATTTTCCTATTACGGAGATAGTGTTCATACCACCTGATGAAGTGTTCCTCTATGTCCTTATCTCTCATCCCTTGGATGATTGACTCAGGTTGTACATTATCGAAGGCTCCTTGGATATCTAGAAAGACACCAAGTGCAAATTCGTTTTTAACCAGTGCACTTTCTATGTGCTCCGCCATGTTAGATAATGCTGATTCAGTACTCCTTCCTTTACGGAAGGCATGCTGTTTCACACTCAATGGATTGTGCAATAACGAAGTTTCGTTTAGTTGCCACATTAACACTCTTTCCATTATTTTGATAATAAAAGAAGAGAGAGTAATAGGTCGAAAGGATCGCGGCAGAGCAGGGTCCCTACCCTCCTTTGGGATAAAGACCACCCTTGCGTTCCTCCACTGCTCAGGTGTATACCCTAGCAGATAACTAGCTCTGTACATCGTCGTTAGTCGGTGTATAGATTTGTCCCCCAAGTGCTTAAATATGCATGGCTTGAGTTCGTCCGCACCCGGGGCTTTAAAATCCCCAAAAGTGCTAATTGCCTCTCTCACCTTTATTGTAGTGATGAAAGCTACCTCATGAGCATCGGTGTCGCACCTTCTCGTATGTTGACTGTTTGTATGAGGAGTTGTTGCACTTCCTGGGAAGTGTGTGTCCATCAGCCTTCCTATGCTCTCTTCAGGTGACTGGCACATCGTCCCGTCATCCCTGCGGAGAATCCCAAGAGTATGGTTAACTCTTGTCTTTGCAATTTTGTTAATGAGCGCGGCCTTTTTGGGGTCACCTGCTTCATTGCAGAATTGCTGCCAATCTGTCCTTTTCGCCTTTCGTAGGGCCTTAGTGAACGTCCGTCGAGCTTCTTTCAGAATGTCGAAGCATCCCTGAGAACGCCATTTCCTATAGAGGGAGAAAGCTGATTTCACCTTCTTCTTCAATTCTGTTAGTTCATTTGACCACCACCTAAAGGGTTGGACTGTCGTCTTTACCTTTTTGAGTGGGTGTGATCGGTTCAGAGCATCGTTGATGTCCATAACGAATCCTTCTGCCTCCAGTTCCAAGTGCTGGATGGTCCAGAGCTGAGGTACGTAGGGCGTTCTTTCCTCCATGGTTTTCTGGAATAAATCCCAGTCGCCCTGGTTAAAGTTCCTTGATTTACGTACAGTGACGTTACTTATCGTAATAAGGAATTGGATGAGGAGATGGTCGGACCCTTGAACATCAGTTGTGACTCTCCAGTTCTTTATCCTCTCCCACACATTTGTGGTACTCAGGGTAACGTCTATTATGGTTCTCGCTTCGCCCCTGAAGAAGGTGAAGTGGTCGCCAATATTATTTACATTGATGTTATGCGCGAAAATTAATTCCTCCAGCATCTCACCTCTTTTGTTTGTGTCATTACACTGCCACAGGCTGCTATGAGCATTTGTGTCAGCACAGATGACCAATTCCTTTTTCTTCCGTGCACAGTGGTGTAGCAGTTTCTCCAGTTGGGGAGGCCACACCGCTGCGTTGGTGATGTCCATGTAGACGGAGGTGATGAGGATGTCCTCCTTCTCCGTCTTCCACAAGCACGTCGCCATATCACCAGTAGTGTATTCTGGAACAAGCCACATGTTTAAATCCTTAGATGCATAAATAGCAGCTCTCGGTCTACATGAGGATTGGTCATAAAATAAATTATGAGCTTTACCAAAACCTATCACCTTTTCGTTGCGTAGAGGAGGTTCCTGTACACAAATGAAAAATGAGTTAATATTCCCTTCGTTTTTTGGGGGATTTGTGTGCAAGGCGGTTCGTAGGTACTCCATAAGGGAGAGAGTACCAGTTAGACCTTTCTGCAAGTTAATCTGGGCACCAAGTACATTACATTGCATAAAGAACGCAAAAGTGCTTAATGTCCCTTACGACGACCGTCTAGATGGTGGTGTCGGTCGTCATCCGTGACCCCTGGTAGAAGATCTCCAGGCGGTGGGCGGCCACTCCGATGTTTCCGTTCATCTGGCGAAGAGCTTCGAAGAGCTCCTCCTCCACTCCGAATCTGAGGAGACGTTCTGAGCCCCCTCCGGAAACCTTCCTGCATCCCCTGACGACATACTTATCGGGGAGCTTGTTCTGTAGAATCGCCATCTGCAGGACCTTCCCTGCTGTGAAGACTCCGGTCATCAGTTGGGACGGCAGCCTGACAGAGAGAGGAATATACTTCCCCTTCTCCCCCTTCGCCCATCCTCGGAAGGAGAACTCCGCGACCCTGATGGTGGCCACGATGTCCTTCATTTGATCCAGTGACGCTTTGTTCGCCAGGCAGATAAGCCCGACGCCCTTGGCGAAGCCAGACCACTCCAGCGTAGGGACCTCCTTCCCCCCGAAGACGAGGTTCATGAAGGTGACGTTGAGCTTCTCATAGAAGAGCGTCCATGTCTCCTTAGACATGGTGCGTCGCTCCTCCTCTCCAGTGTGGACATACAGTAAAAATGGGAAGTCCTTCCTCTTCTCACCCTTCCCTGCCACGTTGGGGTTGGTGGGGAGAGCCGCCCTAATGTCGTCTGCGAAGTCCTCGAGGCCAGGCTCGGTGGACTCGTCGTCGATGACGTCCTGGATCTCCTCCTCTTCGACTAGCGTTGGGGGAGCATCTTTTCCGCTTGGGGCTGGGGCAGCTGGTGATGCTCCCAGTCGCGGAATCTTGAATGAGAAGCAACCCCGCGTGGGGGTAGCTCCTCTCTCTGAGGAAAAAGAACGGTTTTTTCTCTTTTTGTTTGTCTCGCTTATTGGGGTTGACTTACTTTTGGGGGGTTCGGATCTTTTGGTTTCCTTGCCCTTTCCTTGAATCTCCTTCGCCAGCTTGCGCAGGGTGAGGAGCTGTTTTGTCGTCGGCTTCTCGGACGCATCGAAGACGCCCCAGAGGTCGCGGAACCGTAGGGAGCACATGAGACGTTTCGGGTCCGGATCCGTCCCCGTCGCCTCCTTGAACTCCTTCTTCAGCTCCGGTGTTGGGAAGAGTGCCAGGATGATCTTGGCATTCCTCTCCAAGTGAAGCTTCACTTTCTCCTTCTCTTTCTCACCGCGGTGGGAAGAGCTCCGTGTCTCCCTCCGGCTGGGCGACCCAGTACCAGAGGAAGGTCCCTGCGCCGTGGCGAGGGAGGGGGTGGAGGAAGACCCCTGCGCCGTAGCGAGGGATCCCGCGTCCTTGGCCGCCGTGGCGTCCTCGGACGACTCCTCTTCTCGCGCCGTGGCGGAGGGGGAGGATGGCGACTGTGACCTGGCCCTGAGGCCGGTCTTCCCGGACTTCGGGCCGGGCATCAGGTTGGAGGGGGGTCCCGGCAGCCCGTAGGCGTCAGAACCGGTCTCCGTGGGCCCGTAGGCACTGAACTTGATAAAGTTTTTGAACTTCTCAACGAGGACGGGAGCGAACACGTGTGTTGACACTTCCGCCGAGGTTTGGTGAGTCCTTCTTGTCTATGTTATTATGAGATGTTGTACAAATCTTGGGTGCAAAGATACTTTATTGAATGCACATTCCCCCCCTCTCAAAAAAATGCATCCATGTCTCTAGCACAGTCCATCAGACTTGCCTGTCATCTTCAAAAGAATTCTCAAAGAGGCGGCAGCAGCAGCACATATACAGTACTGTACGTACCTACACCTCCCTCTTTTCCAAAATTCAACACACATTTTTTTTGTTCTCCCCCCCACTCTCCAAATCAACTTTATTTTCCCATTCTCCTTCCCCTTGAACCTGAAGCCAAGGAAAGCAAAAATCTTTTTTTTTTCATCCTCCCCACCCTTCGGAAAACGACAGCTTTCTCTTTCTCCTCCTCCTCCTCCTCCTCCTCCTCGTTCTCCTCCTCCTCCTCCTGTACAGTACTAGTAAAACAAGCACAGCTGCTACTGACTAGACTAAAGGGGGAGAGAGAGGGGGAAGAGGAAAGGGAGAAAGGGAGGGGGAGAATGGCAGCTGCTTTCTTTTCCACGATATTTTTGTGAGGAGGGAGGCGTAAATGTGCGCCTCCTTCTGCCCTTGGGAACAAGGAAATTCAAAATTTTTTTCTCATCTGGGAAAAGGTTTGTCTTTGAAACTCTGTCCAACAAACTCTGATGTCTGAGGGAAAAAAGCAGAAATGTAAAGAGAGATACTGCGTAGATCCATTAATGTATACGTTCACTTTGGCGCCCCTTCCTCTCCCCCCCTTATCCTCTAGGGCCCTTTTCTACTCCTCCTCTCCCTGCAGTAGCAGTAGCAGCAGCAGCAGTAGCAGCAGCAGTAGCAGCAGCAGCAAGCCTTTCCTTCTCCCTTCTCTTCTCGCAGGGGTCTTTCCCCTCGTGGCCTTGATCTTGAAACAGGCCTTTCCTTCCTTCCTTCCTCCTCCTCCTTCCTTTCAGGATACCCCATGCAAAGCCAAGAGAGCAGCGTGACCAGACCCTACTTGTAGGAGGGTGGATGAAAATGCGCAGCTGTGCCGGCCAAAATGCGCAAGGTTGGCAAACCTGACTATTTTTTCCTGCGTGGTTTTTTTTCCGGTACTCTCAAAGGTTTGTGCAACGCTCAAAGCATGTGTAAGAATACGCAAAGGTTTGCGCATTTATCAAATGTCTGGTCACACTGCAAGAGGAAAACGCATAAAGAGAGAGAGTAAGAGAGTGAGGGAGAGAGAGCAGGAAATGCCTCTTGAGTCAGATTCAATACTCTGGTCTTGGTCTTAAAGGAAAGAATGCTTTTGGTTCTCCTGAAAAAAAAAATCCTACACAATCAAACAACGCACTCTTAATAAACTTCCTCCTGAGCTCCGATGCGGAAGTTTTGTTAATAAGCACCAACCGAGCATACAAGTCGGCGCCAAACGTGCAAAAACGTGTACACAACATGTATATATTCCAACTGAGCTTCCATCTTGCACACCACCGTTGGTGGTATGGACAGTAGTGTCTTGACATAGCGATAAGCTTCGCATTGGCAGCATTGGAATATATCTACCGGTATAACTACTTATTTATTAAGATTTTCCCTTTATTGCTGACGTTGTGCCTACCACACACACTCAAGGGAGGACCATTCTGCTGACGCGTTGTGTCGTTCAGAGGGTGGTGGTGGCATGGTCGCTCTCAGAGGAGGAGGAAGGAGGAAGGATTGTGCTTATGACATTGCCCCATCTCGTAGTGCTAAGTGGGAGAGAACAAGAGCAAATGTGACACCAGTCCAGACATCTTGGCAATGTAGTTTGGACAATCATCATTGTGAAAACATCCTAGTGCAATCAAACGACTTAATGAAGTTGGATGCACAACAACAAGTGGAAAGCGCCCCTTAGACCTTGAGAGGCCAGAGGGGCTGCCAAAGTGGCGTCGGAGTCTTAGAAGGCAAGTGCGCCTCCTCCTCCTTCTCTTTATGGCCCCTCCCCTCCCCTCGTCTCTTCTCTTCCCTTCATCTCTTCCACGTCAGCAATCTCACTTTAGTACTATGATGCTAGCTGGTTAAGGGGATTGAGACAGAGTTGACAAAGAAGA
>JAAUYM010036563.1_pt1 | contig 13437 bp, 6 predicted proteins | sample 7278001 | NCBI WGS metagenome assembly JAAUYM01 (sample SAMN14350224, study PRJNA611818) | marine sediment metagenome | isolation source: surface marine sediment (1.8m) | place: French Polynesia: Moorea | collected 2018-08
AGACGCGCTGGCGTTTACGCAAAAGGGTGCGATTGCCGACATGATTGACGAGATCGTTTTTCCCGATCCTGCGCGAGGCACTGACGATGAAACGCTGGCGCAGCTCTGCCGAAAGTTATCCGGCAGCGGCTACCATCCCTGCGGCACGGTCAAGATGGGGCCGGATTCCGATTCGATGGCTGTTGTTGATCAGTACGGATGCAGTCATGCCATCGACAATCTTGTTGTTGCTGACGCCTCGATCATGCCGTTTGTCCCAAGGGCAAACACGAACCTCACCAGCATCATGATCGGTGAGAAAATCGGGGAGTGGATTCGCACTCAACCCGCAAGGTACGGACTGTAAAGAGGAAGACCAGATGACCGATATTGCCATTCGCAACGTCAGGGTGCTCGACGGAACCGGTAGTCCTGCGTTTGATGCTGATATCGGCATCGAGGGAGACCGGATTTCTGCAGTTGGAGAGGTTGGTCCGGCAAAGCAGGAGATCGATGGCGGCGGCGCACACCTGTCTCCCGGCTTTATCGACACGCACTCCCATGATGACGGCGCCTTCTTCCGCCACCCGGGGATGGAGTTCAAGCTCTCGCAGGGTGTGACCACGGTTGTTGCGGGCAACTGCGGTTTCAGCGCGATACCTGCGGATCCCTCGGTTGATCCCGGGCGTGCCAGCGGCGGTATTCTGGCGGGCCTCGACAGCGACTTCTCGGATCTTGACGGGTATTTCGCATCAGCGCTGTCGCGTAATCCCGCAATCAACAACATGATGCTTGTTGGTCACAACACTGTGCGCACGCTGGTGATGGGGTATGAGAAGCGTGCGCCTACTTCCGATGAACTCCGGCAGATGAAAGACCACGTGGCGAAAGCGATGGAGCAGGGTGCCTGCGGATTCTCCACGGGACTCATCTACCGCCCGGGTCGCTGGAGTGACACCGAAGAGGTGATCGAGCTGGCCAGCCAGGCAAAACCGTTTGACGCGCTCTATACCACTCATATGCGCAATGAAGGTGATCACCTGCTGGATGCGGTGGACGAGACGCTTCGGATTGGCCAGGAAAGTGATGTGCATGCACATATCTCTCACCACAAGTCGGCCGGTCGGCAGAACTGGGGCAAAGTCAGGGAATCGCTGAAGAAGGTCGAGGCGGCCCTCGAAGCCGGCCAGCGCGTATCGCTTGATGTTTATCCCTATACGGCAGGCAGCGGTCGCATGATCGAGTACTTCAATCTCGACAACGTGAGCCGGGATCTTGCCGAAGTGATTCGCATTGCCAGCTGTCCCGCGTTTCGCGAGTACGAAGGGCGCATGCTGGTCGATATCGCGGCTGAGGAGAACATCGATGTCACTGAGATGGTGAAGAAGGTGCTGACGGCCCCGAAAGGTGACCGCACGATCTGCATCCAGTTCATCATCGATGAAGCAGACGTCGAGACGAACCTTGCCTGGCAGGACATGATGGTAGGCAGCGACGGCATCCCCGATTTGAACGGGCGCCCGCATCCTCGCCTCTTCGGCACGTTTCCCCGGGTGCTTGGTCACTATGTCCGCGAGCGGGGTGTGCTGTCCCTGCCGGAAGCGGTGCGGCGCATGACGTCACTGTCGGCGCGCACGTTTGGCATGGTTGATCGTGGCGTCGTGAAGGAGGGGAGCTTTGCTGACCTCTGTCTCTTTGATCCGGAAGTTGTCATCGACAAGGCGACCTATGATGAACCGAAACTGGAAGCCGCCGGCATCAATATGGTTGTTGTGAACGGTCAGGTGGCTTTTGACCACGGTCAGCACACCGGTGCTGGCACCGGCAAAATGCTTCGTTACCAGCGCGCCGCATTCGCGGAGGATTGATGCAATCACAAATACTCAAGTCGGCCGCAATCGGTCTGGCAATGTGGCTCGCCTGTTCCGGCGCAGCGGCAGCGATGGCTGATCTGTTCGAGGCGGACCATCGCAACGGGATTGTCCTCAAGGTCGAGGCCGCCATGGCAAGGGCGCAGGCGAAAGAGGGAATCATTCCGCGATCGGCGGCGCGAGAAATCAGCGCGAGGGCATCAACCGAGTACGCGCCCCTGGCCGAGATCGAAGCGGAATATGACGTTGTACGCCATCGCATGGTTGCGCTGCTCAATGTCTGGACCCGCTATCTCGATGAAGACGCGGCCGAGTATGTGCACTTCGGCGCAACAACCGTCGACATTTACCATACGGTGCTGACACGGCAGCTGCTCGACGCCACTGATCTGCTGCTCTCACGTTTGCTCGATTTCGAGAGCCGCCTGCTCGGGATCGCTGAAACTCACGCGGATACGATCATGATCGGGCGCACGCTTGGCCAGCACGCGCTGCCCATCACGTTTGGCAAAAAGGTCACGGCGTGGCTGGGTGAGAACCGCAGGCACATCGAACGCCTGCGACAGACGCGAGAGCGGCTACGACGTTCAGCTATCCTGAAAGGTGCAGTGGGCAGCTATCTGGGGCTGGGTGACAAGGCCATTCGGGTGGAGCAACACTTCGCGCGCGAGCTTGGTCTGGATGAGCCCTACCTTGCCGACTGGCACGGTACCCGCGATGTGTATGCCGAGTACGGTTTGCTCCTTGGCCTGATCGCAAAGTCACAGGGCCGGATCGGCAATGAGTTATTCCTGCTCCAGATGACAGACATTGGTGAAACCGTTGAGGTTCGCAATGCGGTTGGTAGCAGTACGATGCCGCACAAAAACAATCCTTCTCTTTCGGAGGCGCTTGTTCATTACTCTCGCACGGTGCCGAGGCTTGCGGAAGTGATTGCGGACGACGTCCAGAATCATTTTGAACGTGACAATACGAGCCGTCCCAATCGCGTGCTGGCACAAATCTCTGTCGAGGCGGATGCCATGATGCGCGCATCCAGTCGACTGCTCGGCAGGCTCAAGATTAATGAAGAAGTGATGGCTAAAAACGTCGGCCGGACTAACCAGCTCATCATGTCGCAGCGGCTCGTTTTTGAGCTGGCCGACCAGATCGGAAAGACCACAGCGAACGATCGTCTGCACGACATTGCCAAAGTGGCCTACGAGGAAGACATCAGCCTCAAGCAGGCTTTCCTTGCATCAGACCTCGCGCCACTGATTTCCGAAGCGCGCCTCGACGAGCTGCTCGATCCGACGACCTATGTTGGTCTTGCGGCGGAGCAGACCCGCGAGGTTGTTGCCGCGATTCGCAAACAGCGTCAGCGGGAAGGTCTGTAGCTAACGCTGGACGCCCAGCGCCTGCGCGTTAGGCCTGCGCGGGTCTGCTGCGCCCTGGATCACACCGTCTTCGACTGCAATTGACTGCGAACTGCCCATCGTCAGCTGAGGCTTTACGATGTGTCCGCGACGCATCAGCAGCGCCCACGTGTCTGGCGAAAAACCTTTCTCGAGGAACAGCTCTTCATCACGCCAGCCCTGGTAGATCATGGGCGCGGCAGTCGCCTCGGCGACGTTCATGTAGTAATCGATCATGTTGACGATGACCTGGAGGATCACATTGATGATGCGACTGCCTCCCGGTGTTCCCGTCACCAGAAAGAGCTCTCCCTCGGGGTCCAGCACAATGGTTGGTGTCATGGTGGAAACCATGCGCTTGCCAGGTGCGATGTGATTGGCGTGTTCCGGTCTGGATAGACTGAAATTCCTGATCTGGTTGTCAGTCAGAATGCCTGTCCCCGGGATGACATAGCCGGAGCCGAAAGATGAGCCCAGCGTATAGGTGAGTGAGACTGCATTGCCGTCTCCATCGACCACGGACAGGTGGGTGGTGTCGGGTCCCTCAAAGGCAAACGCGTTTGCCGGGGAGATATTCTCTACCGGCGTAGCGCGTTTCATATCAATGGCTTCGGCCAGGCTGTCGGCGAGTTCAGCGCTCAGGAACCCTTCAATCGGCACATCAACAAAGTCGGGGTCGCCGATATCAACCCGACGGTTTGCGGCCGAGCGTTTCATGACTTCCGCCAGCAGGTGGACGCTGTCGGCACCGCCGTAAGGCAGCGCCTCGAGATCAAAGCGGTCGAGGACGTTCAGCATTTGCAGGAGCGTGAGACCACCGCCGCTTGCAGGTGGCATGCTGTAAACCCTGTGTCCGCGATAGTTGGTCATGAGCACGTCACGAGGACGCGCCTCGTAGGTTGCGAGATCCTCTTTTGTAAAAAAGCCGCCGCCTTCCCGGATTTCCCGAACCATCGCCTCAGCGAGTTCACCGCGATAAAACGCATCGGCTCCGCCTTCGGCAATCGCTTCGAGCGAGTCGGCAAGCAGCGGTTGCCGCCAGATTTCACCCGGTGAGTAGGTTGAATCGTCAGGCTTCAGGAACTTCTCGGCGCTGGCTGGAAACTGGCGGAAATTGTCAGCGTAGTTGCCCAGTACAAAAGCCAGATCGTAGGAAACCGGTATACCTTCACGGGCAAGCGCAACGGAAGGTGCAACAAGATCAGCCCAGTCCATTGAACCCTGGTCTTCCCACGCCTTATACAGACCCGCGACCGTGCCCGGGATCGCAGCGGCATCGGCGCCCAGTCGAAGCTCCTGTGAGTTGAAGCTGCCGTCTTCGTTCCGGAAGAAGTCGAGATCGACCCCGGCAGGCGCTGCACTCCTGAAGTCGAGTGCGCTGACCTCACCGCTCGATGCGTCATGAATCAGCATGAATCCGCTGCCGCCAATGTTGCCGGCGCGGGGCAGCGTGACGGCGAGTGCAAACGCGGTTGCGATGGCGCTGTCGACGGCGTTGCCACCGTCAGCAAGGATCTTGCGACCAACCCCGGTCGCGATGTCGTTCTGGGAAACCACCATGCCGGCATTGGCCAGCACCGGATGAAAACGCGACTCGTATCGCGTGATCGATGGTGCAGGCGTTGCCATGGCTTCAGTCACCACGACGGGTGTCGTTTCACAACTGGTCAGCGCTGCTGTCAGCAGGGCCACAACAGGCAGCGTCAGCCAGCGTGAGTTTGGATTTGCTTTCATTTGATTCTCCGGATGCTCAACGAAAAAGGGAGCCCGCAGGCTCCCTTTCGATTTTTGTTTTGATTACATCAGGTCGAGGCTGAAGTCGAGGTAATAGTAACGTCCGAGGTCACGATGCTGGTCAGCAAAGTAGCCAAACGAATCGTCAGCCAGCGGCGCTCGCTCATCAGTGAAGTTGTTGATGCCGAAGCGAACTCGCGCATCATCTTCATCAAGCAATCCGAAGCTATAGCTGATGTTGAAGTTGTAGGTGGTCATCGAATCAATCGGGAACGCAAAACCGTTGGAGAGGTTCTGGACGAAATCATCGTAGTAAAGACGCGTCACCGCCGCGCGCAGCGGGCCGCCTGACCAACTCAGTCGTGCCGAGTCCTTGCGCTCCGGACGACCGTCCTGGCCGACGAGGTCAGCGAAACCGGTCACCGGGACTGAGGCCGGCAGATCGCCAGAGGCCTGTCCTTCCACGAGAATGGCAGCCTGGCCGCCCGCTTTTTGCTCGTAGGTGTCGAGCCACGTGCTGACCCAGCGGAAGTCGAATGTGCCAACCGGTGTAACCATGTCATCAAGATAGACGCCGAGGTCGTAGCCGCTGACGGTGCGGGTATCGAGGTTGGCGTAGACGTCGTCGACTCGCGTGACTTCGCCGGCCGCGCAGATGCCTGCCGCGTCATACAGTGCCTGAACATCGGGTGTGATGGTGGTGGCATCTCTCACGACCGCCGGGTTGCCCTGGAAAGTCGCGCAGCTGCCGTTGCCGGCCTGTATACGAAGCAGCAGATCCAGTGCGATATGGTTCTCTTCGCCGAACAGGCCAATCGTGTTGTCCTTTTCGATCTCCCAGAAATCGAGCGTAACGGTCAGGTTGTTGTTCGGCTCGAGTACGATTCCGAACGAGTAGTTGTCCGACTCTTCCGGCACGAGGTCTTTGCTGCCCTGGGCAGTTCGCTGCATGCCGTAACGGCAGTCCAGAACGGTTTCATCCGGATCAACAAACTGGCAGGTAAAATCGTCGCGCGTGTTGGAGCGAGCGACGGTCGACTCGTTGATTGTCACGAGGTTCGGTGCACGGAATGCCTGTGACCAGGAACCGCGAATGAGCAGAGGCTCGATGACGCGATAACCGAATGCCGCCTTGCCCACGGTCGTGTTGCCGATATCGGAGAAATCTTCGTAACGAAGCGCCAGCTGAACGTCGAGGTTCTCAAGCAGCGGGATTTGCAGTTCACCGAAGAGTGAGGTGACCTGGCGATCACCGCGGCTGTCCGATGTCGGGCTGGAATTCATTACGTCCGAAATGAAGGGGAACGTATTCCCGCGAACGTCTGTGAACGTGATCTGGCCATCCAGTCTCGGGTCGCGATCGTCTTCGAACGACTCGTCGCGATACTCAAAGCCGGCGAGCAGCGCGACCGGCCCGGCCGGCAAGTCGTAAATGGCAGGATGCGAGATCTTGAAGTCGAACATCGTCAGCTCCTGCTCGTTGAGACGAGTGACAGGAACAATGGCGCGCTCGATGTTGCTGCCTTCAAACGGCGCAAACGGATTGAAGCCCGCTGAGGTCGTATCGTTCAGCGCTTCCGTCATCAGGGTATTGGAGATACGAGTACTGGTGATGTCTTCTCGCTCGGAGCGCGACCAGGTCAGCGCCGTTTCCCAGTCCCACTCGCCCATGCTGCCTCGCAGGCCGCCTTGCAGGCGATAGGTGTCGCCCTCGACGTCCACAATGCGGGGAATCTGGGCCCATCGGTAGTTGTCGATCTCGAGTTCGAGGCCCTCGCAGGGAACGTCAGGGATGAGGGTGTCAGGCAGACGATTCGGCGAGCCGCAGGGTCCAAACGGGTTGTAGTAAGCGTCAGCTGCCATGCGGAACTTCGCGACTGCAGAGAGGCGCGTTGACGGGTGACGAATCGTGTTGGTGTCCGAGTAGTACCAGGAGAACTCGCTGAAGAACTCGACGTCGTTCTCGAACACGTGATCGAGATATGCGTAAACGTTAAGTCGCTCCAGTTCCGAATAGAGATCCCGATTCGTGTTCAGGTTGTAGCGGAAGATGCCGGCGCCATCGATGGCGCCACAAACCTGGTCATTGATGGCCCATTCACAGTTCGGGTGTCCCGTTGGGAACGTTTCGAATTCACCGCTGCTGTCTGTGAGTACACCGGACAGGCCAAGACCGCTGACGCTGCTCCGGATGTCGTACTGGCCGAAGTTCGAGTTGATGCTGTTGTTGCGGAACACGGTGCCCTGGTCGAGCTCCGGCGGTACGCGGGAGCGGAAGTCGCTGTTCGCCCAACGTGGGTCGTCCTGCGAGTTCACCCGATCACGGCTGAACCAGTTGACGGATGCACCAACGTTGGTGGCCCCGCCGTTGAACGCCGAGCCCCATTCGACGGTAAAGCGTTCGTCGTTGCGAGGGATGTTGTCGTAGTCATCGAATCGCCCTGTAATTCTCAGGCCCTCGTAGTCGCGCTTCATGACGTAGTTGATGACGCCGGCGACAGCATCTGCACCGTAGATGGCGGATGCGCCGTCTTTCAGGATCTCCTGACGTCGCAGACCCGTCACGGGAATGGACTGCACGTTTGCGGTGTTGACCGGCACAAAGCTGCCACCCACTGCTTCCGTCTGGTACGCCGCCGAGTTGACGACGCGCCTGCCGTTCAGCAGCACCAGCGTGTTGCCGGTACCCAGGTTGCGCAGGTTGAAGGCGCCGATATCACCGCGGGCAGAGTTGACGCCGCCGCTGATGTTCTCGGACTCGCTGAAGTAGTTCTGGCCCTGTGCGGCGACGAACTCGAGCAGTTCGTCACCGGAGTTGACCCCCAGCGCTTCGATGTCGGCCTCGGTCATCACCGAGACTGGCAGCGCTTCCGTAATGCGTGCACCTTTTATGTAGGTACCGGTGACGACGACCTCTTCGATCGCTTCCTCTTCGGCAAAAACCACGCCCGCGGGCAATATGAATAACGCTGCGAGCGCAGCAGTAAAGCGTTTCACGTCTGATCCCCCTTTCCATTGTCTGCAGAAATCTCCGATTTCCGCGTATAGAAGCCCGTCCAGGGCCATCCCCAGGGAGTAGATTACTACGTAATTCTGCAGCGTGACAGGCAGGAAAAGGGACCGTGCGCGGTGGTCACGCTGCCCTGTTTTTCATCGCGAGAAGCTGTGCGATCGCATCGTCCAGCTCCGTACGGGCAGTGTCGACAATGCTGTCGACGTTGCTCACGTCACCGTTTCGTGCCGCCTGTTCGATGGCAGCGCAATGCTTTGAGAGGCGGTTGGCGCCCATGTTCACGCTGGAAGACTTGAGTGAATGCGCGGCGTGCATCGCCTGTTCCAGGTTGTCACTCTCGACACCGGTGGCCATCTCATGGAACAGCGCGGGCGCGCTGTCCACGTATTTGTCGATCAGCTGTTCCAGGAAACCCTCGTTGTCAAAAGCGACAGCCCTCAGTTGCTCGATGGCATCAGCATCGATGACCGAGTTCTCGTCGGCGCCGGCAACGACGCTGCCGATCGCACTGGCACTGCTTGCGGTTCTGCCCGGCTCAAAGCCGAGTCTCGCAAATACTTCGACGATGTCCTTGCGCCCGAACGGTTTGCTGATGAATTCGTCCATGCCTGCTTCGAGACACTTCTCGCGGTCGCCCCGAAGCGCATTCGCTGTGAGTGCAACAATGGGCAAATGCCTTTCACCCAGCTTTTCCTCACGCGCCCGTTGTGCGCGCGTCGCAGAGTAGCCGTCCAGGACGGGCATCTGGCAGTCCATAAACACGATGTCGGGTGAAGTTCTGGCAATGGCCTCAAGCGCGTCTTCGCCGTTGACCGATTCAATAACCTCGCAACCGAGGCCGGTCATCATGTGTTTTGCCACCATCATGTTGACGGGGTTGTCTTCTGCCAGAAGGACTTTCAGGTCAAATTGCTGGTTGTCGGTTTCACCTGCAGTCGTCGAGTCTTCCTGCGGCCGGCGCGGGGTGTTTGTGTCCCGCCAGAGTTCACCCAGCGAGCGATGCAGCATGGCCTTGCGGATTGGCTTTGGCAGGCTGAGATCGAGTCTCGACATTGATTCAAGCGCGTGACTCTGTGCAGGGGAAGCGCTCAGAGCGAGCACCCGTGTGCGAATCATGTTCGGAATATGCCTGATCTCGGAGACGAGACTTTCGACGCTCCCGCCTGATCGCGCGATGTCAATGAGCACGATGTCGATTGATGCAGGATCGGCGTGCTGCCTGATCAGCTCAATCGCCTCCTCTGTACTGCGAACGCTGACGCAGCCGGCGCGCCACGAGGCCAGCTGTTTTCCGTATGTGTCCAAACGGGTCTGGTTATCACAGACAGTGAGTACCTTCATGCCATCAAGTGACGAGAGCTGGCTGTCCTGTGGCGCGGAACGTCGCTCTTCCGCGAGCGGCAACGTAAACCAGAACGCGGAGCCCTGGCCCGGTTCGCTCTTGACGCCAATCTCGCCACCCATCAGTTCAACCAGCTGCTTGCAGATCGCAAGGCCCAGTCCAGTCCCGCCGTAGCGGCGGGTTGTCGAGCCGTCTGCCTGCGCAAAGCTGTCGAAGATCAGCTCGACCTGTTCGAGATCGATACCGATACCTGTGTCACTAACCTCGAACCTGAACAAACGTTCCTTCGGGTCGGGCTGCGAGAGTGAGATGACCACCTCACCGTCGTGGGTAAACTTGATCGCATTGCTGACCAGGTTCATGAGGACCTGCCTGAGCCTGAACGCATCACCTCGCGCCAGTGTCTGCACGTTGGGCTCAATCGCCGCGATCAGCTCGACGTCGTTCTTTTGTGCCCGGCTGTACAACAGGTCAACAATACTCTCGACAACATCAGCCAGGTCGATACCGGTCTCTTCCAGCGTCAGCTTGCCGGCCTCAATCTTCGAGAAGTCGAGGACGTCGTTAATGACCTCGAGCAGCGCCTCGCCAGAATGCTGGATTGTCTCGGCAAACTTTTGTTGCCGCTCGCCGAGCTCTGACGCGAGCAGAAGTTCGGTCATGCCGAGTACGCCATTCATCGGCGTACGAATCTCGTGACTCATGCGGGCAAGAAAGTCGCTCTTTGCCTTGCTCGCCGATTCTGCGTCTTCTTTCGCTTTGAGCGTCTCTCTAACGGCGAACTTCAGCTTGTTGTTGGCGTCAGCGAGCTTGACGTCCCGGGAGCTGACCTGCTCGAGCATTTCATTAAAACCATTCATCAGGACGCCGATTTCATCCTGGCTCTTTGATTCGGCGCGCAGTGAGTAGTCATCTCGTTCAGTGACCGCTTTCATCAGCGCAAGCAGATCGATGATGGGTCCCGAGATGAGCGACTGCAGTCGAACTGACAACAGATAGGCGAAGACGATTGCAATACCGATGATCAGCAGCGCCATCAGCGCGATGCGCTGGAGTGTGGCCGTCAGGTTTTCCAGTGATGCGCGCAGGTGAATGAAACCGATCAGTTCTCCGTCGAAATAGATCGGTCTGACCGAGTCCAGGTAGCGCAGGCCGTCAAATTGCTCGATCGGGGCCATCGTATCGAATGCTTCGGTCACGAGCTCTTTCACATAGGCGTGTGTCGACGGATCCTCGTGACTGTGTTCCACAGCATCATAGTGCGCGAGCAGCAGATTGCTGGCGGTATACATGCTCGCATTGATCACCATCGGGTCTGCGTCGAGTGATGACAACACCTGGTCGGCGAGCTGCTCGTCTTCAAAGATGATTGCGGCGGTGCTGGTGATGCCGATGACGTCGCCCAGCGTTGCGATATCCGAGACCGTCGACTCGCGGTAGTTGAACGCTTCGCTCGTGGCGAAAGCGATTGATGCGATGAATACGGCTGCAACAGAAGTCGACAACGTAATCAGCATGAGTTTGCGTGATATCGGAATGTCCGCGAATGACTTCATGAATGACATCAGTCGCCTCCTCTGCCTGTCGTAGAGGCAGCAAGCTGCAGCAGACGCGCGCTGATGGTGAGACCGGTGTCCCGATTTGCTTCGAGGTTAATCTCGAAACGAACCTTGTCCCGACGAATCCTGAAGACAACGATGCTCTCTTTTCCGCCGCCGAATCCGGCTTCACCAAAGGTCAGCACGGGTTTGTCCGCAACGACGTAGGTCCAGTCAGCTGCACTTCTGCCCATGCCACGGCTGAGATAAAGAACGTCGCAGTTGCCCGGTACGTCGGCAGGGGCCCTGACTTCCAGCACGCTGACGTTTCTGCCGTGCACGGAACGGCCGGAGAAGTTCTCCAGCGCGTTGAGCAGCAGACCCCGGCCCGCGACACAAAAACGCATCGGGCGGCCAACGTCGGCATCCGGCCAGGAAACGAATTTGGCGATCTTGAAGACAACCGCGGCCTTGAATGACGCTTCAGCTTCTCTCTCAGTAGCGGCGTTCAGGAAGGCCGGCGAGAGAGCGCAGAAGAACAGGCAAAGCAGCTGTCTTGCGATTCGCGTTGACAGAGTCACGGGTCAGTCCGGTTTCGAAATTCCTTCTAGAAGTTCCACCGGAGCTCGACGAAACCTTCAGGTTCGATCTGCACCTGCGGGAGGTCTGTGACCTCTGAAACGAACTCGACGTGGTCGCCGGCAATCAGGTTCCTCGCGCCTGCGGTCAGTGTCAGCGAGCGCATCGGTGACCACGCGAATCGCACGTCCAGAGCCGTATAGCTGTCTATCTGCTGGCCATCCAGCGAATCTACCCAGCGCAGCCAGAAATCGAGTTCCATGTTGTGGCTGATGTCCATCATCGAGCGAATCGAAATCTGGTGGTCCGGGCTATCCTCCGGAATGCCCAGATCCGTTCCGTCGCCAGTCAGGTCGAGCAATCGGAAGTAGGTGTAGCTCGCCTGCAGCTGCCACGATTCATTCATGCTTTTTGCAATCGAGAGTTCAGCACCTGCGGTCTGGCTGTCATTGGTGTTGCGCAGGTTCAGTGGAATCTGGGCATAAGAAGCCGTGAGGACACACAGCGGATTCAGCATCAGCAACTCTCCCCCTGGCTGACAGTTCGGTGCGCCGGGAACGATGCTGCGCTGATCGGTGAAATCGTTGTAAAAGACGGCGAAGTCGACAAGCGTTTCCTCTGTTCGGAAGCGGTAGCCCATTTCATAAGCTGTGACCATCTCCGAGATCATGCCGCGATCTCCGACAATGGATACAACAGTGGGAACAGGCAGCGGCATTGGACCAAAACCTGCCGGGATCACCTCTGCGGTGACGCTGCCGTCCTGTTCTCCGCGTGAGGGCATGCGAGCAGCGCGTGAGGCTGAGGCCCAGAATGTCGATGACTCAGACAGATTCACCGAGAAGCGAACACTGGGCTCGATCTCGAGCGGATCGTCGGAGAAGTTGTTGCGTTCGAACTTGCTGCCAATCATCAGGCGCGCATTGCCATCGAACAGCGAGATTTCATCCTGCACAAAAGCGCTGATGAGTCGGTGCACTCGCTCCTGCCCCGCGAAGTTGACGTCCAGCGTGCCAACCGTTGTCTCATCGCTGCGTCGCAGGTTTACCCCCCAGATGATGTCGTGTGCGTTGCCGAGACTGAAACGATGCTGGAAGTCGAGGTCTACCGTGTCACGGTCGCTGACAAACGGCGGGCCGTTGCGCTTGTGGCTGTCGAAGTACGCTTTGACTTCAACGTCTGAATCCGCTCCCAGGTCTCTCGACCAGCGGCCCATAATGAAGCCGCCCCTGACGTCAACTTCAGCGTCACCAATGGTCAGATAGGGTGGCAGTAACGTCCGGGTGATTCGGTGTTCACCGCTGGTGCCTGAGTAGGCTTCCGCGCTGATGGTCAGCTCGCGACCTTCCTGGCCATCCCAGTCGATGCGTCCTCCGATACGAGCCATTTCCGAGGTGTCACCAATCTCGCGGCCGTCGAGGCTGAGGTTGCCCTCACGGTCATAAGCTTTCGCGAAAACGAGGTATGCGAAGTTCGGGCGCTCGGCGCTGTATCGCACGATGCTCTCGATATCGCCGCTGCCGCCTTCCACCGCGAAGTTGCCGTCCTGCACGTCGGCAGCGTGTTTCGTAATGATGTTCACGATACCGTTGACTGCGTTGGAACCCCACATTGTTGCGCCCGGGCCGCGAATCACCTCGATTCGTTCGATGGAAGCGAGGTCAGTGTCCTGAACGTCCCACAGTACGCCGGATAGCAGCGGGTCGTAGATGCTGCGGCCATCCATCATCACAAGCAGGTTGTTGGCGAAACGGCCGTTTGAGCCGCGGGACGTTACCGCCCACTTATTGCCGTCAATCTGTGCTACCTGCATGCCGGGAACCATCCTGAGCAGGTCTGGAATTGACCTGGCGCCAGACCGGCGAATGTCCGTCTGGGAAATGACAAAAACAGCCGCGGGCGCGCTGCCCAGGCTTTCTGCCTTTCTCGACAGAGAAGTAATTTCAGTAATCAGCAGCTCTTCGAGGCTGAAATCGGCAAGCTGTTC
>JAAUYM010062561.1_pt1 | contig 13437 bp, 8 predicted proteins | sample 7278001 | NCBI WGS metagenome assembly JAAUYM01 (sample SAMN14350224, study PRJNA611818) | marine sediment metagenome | isolation source: surface marine sediment (1.8m) | place: French Polynesia: Moorea | collected 2018-08
AGTTTTAACAGTACCCCTATCAGCACATTCCTTTAGCTCCAATAAGTGCTCCCATAATGTTTCAGGTAACTTCATAGTTCACCGAATTATTTTGATGATCTGCAGCACCTCCTTCTTATACATATATAAGTATAGTATTCCCAATGCGGGTATCTGTATCAAACAAAGAATGCTTAACCACTTGTCGGTCGAGTAGATACTTACAAGTATAGTTATTAGAACGAAAGGCAGCAATTTCAGTATTTGCCCTTTGAGGTCTAGGTGTACTCTAGTGAACTTCTTCAACTGTGTCCAAAAAATACATTGAGCTACCACATTAGACAATAAGACCGCCAGCAATGCCCCTAATATTTCATACTGCGGCACCAAAATAATCAGAAGACCAATTACCGCAATGGTCTTTATGAGGGTAATGGCAGTGAGACTTCCTGACTTCTTGTAGAAGACATAGATAAGGGCATAATATCGAACAAAAATGAGAGGTAGGCAGGCGATGGCACCGTAAATAATGTATTTCTTTACCGATATATAGGCAAGGTTGTCTGTAATTAGGTGGAGGTTGGCCCCGACGGCAATCACTAAAAGGAAGGTCAGGGTCCCAACCAATAGGTACATGTTTTGGAAGAGTTGCACAATTTGAGGTGTCTCATCGCTCTTGAGGCTTTCGTATAGGAAGGGTCTTATAGCGTCGTCCAAGGCGGAGAACATAACGTTCACTAACCCTAGCAATGCCATAAGCAAGGCATAGATGCCCACAACTTCCAAGGAGAGATACTTTTCTAAGAAGACCCTATCTATTTGTTTTTCTATAGCGAAGAGTACAAGCATGGGAATAAGGGGAAGCACAAATTTTATGGAAGGTCTTATGTATTTAGGGACAAGTTTAAATGTTACGAGTAGAGGTCGTCTAATAACAATAGTTGTAAATACTATCAGTGTAGAAAGGAAGCCTCCAAGAAGTACTCCAAGCACCCCCATGTGGCAGATCAGCAGAAGATAGCATTGAAAACCAATGCCCAACAAGATACTGAGCAATGAATAGATCGCAAATTCCCATAACCATATTTTGTTCTTCAAAAACACTAAATAGATATTTGCACATGTGGACAGACATGCTGTTGCCAATGCGATCGACCCCAACGGCACATAGGAAATGGAGTCGGAGGAAAAGGAGATGTTATACATTGTTGGTCCCAAAAAGAGCATCAGGGAATAAGTGGTGACAGAAAGAAACAATGTAAATGAAAAAAGCTGTGTTAGATATTTAGAAAGCAGCTTCTCATCTTGATCAAAGTCAAAGTAAAAGGTTCTCATCGCTACATCCATATTCCAGGTACAGAAAATGACCAAAACCGCTGTGCCTACATTGACCAATGCCAGGACGCCATATTCGCTCGGGCTAAGTACTAACAAATAAAGAGGTAGTAGAAGAATGGAAAGTGCTGGTCTAATATATCCAAGCATCGCAAAGATGACAAAAGACCCCAACGGATTTTTACGACGATGCGATATGTTATCCCCATTGTGTCTATCCATGATCCATTAAGCTGTTGCCATTCGGCAAATAAGGCAGTTTCAATTCAGGTTCCACTCCATATGCACTATTAAGGCCTTCCATGAACAAAGAGAAGAACCCTTCGTGTCTAATGTTAGGTTCCAAGGTAGGTGAAGGGTAGAAGCCTGAGCGGAATCCTTTTTCTAGGAAAGGCTCCAATAATTTTTCGTTATTCGATATAATGTGCACTGGCGTTTCGAGGCCCATATGCGGATCGGCTATCATGGGGGGTTGATGGTCTCCAAAGAAGATGTAGATAGTGTTCTTAGGATCTTTGTTCCTTAGGAAGTCCACAATCACCTCCAGTTGATATTTAATGGCCCATTGATAACGTATGGACTTATTTTTGGTGTCCATTTTCGTAAGAGCATGTTGCTTATTGAGGTTGCGCCAATCTTTCTCTATATTGATAGGGGTCTTATAAGGATAATGGGAGTTTAGTGTACAAAAGAATGAGGTGTTCGGGCCACTATTTTCTTCCTCTATCAATGCTTGGGCTTTGTTGATGGAATATTGGTCAGGAGGACAAGACCTCGTAAAGTAAAAGCTTATGGGTTCTCCTTGATAACCAATTTTATTCCAATCCAAGAATTTGTTGGTTTGAAATGACGACTCCAACATTTCCCAATCTATGATCTCACTTGTAAATGCTTGCAAGGGACAGATTAGATAGTTTTGGTAACCTTCCCGCTTGAAAAAGTGTAACAGGGATTCGTATTTTCGAAAATGAGGAACCCCTTTGAATATCATATTGGAAAAGTTATTGTCCTTAAAATTAAGACCATAGAGAAATGAATAATAACTTACCCAGGAGCCTCCTGAGAAGATTGGTGAAGTAGAGAGGCCAGTAACTACTTTTAGTTCTTTTTGTGAAAGCACCTGTCGAAATTCATCGAAGGTGTCCCTCAGGAAGCTCCTTATAACTCTATCCTTATAAATAATAGCACCATAGGACTCTAAGCACACGATCTTTACGTTGGGTTTTTCATTTAGATGAATGTCTGCATATCGGTTTTTTGAAATGAAGAACTCTTTCTCCTTTTTGGTAAGGTATTCATACTGTTTGCTAGCTAGTACATTCTTCATGAAGTGACCGAAAGAGGTTACAAATGCCCTTTGATGTAGGCTATGATAGTTGGCAACATCATAATGATAAAACGTAAGAGCCAAACAAAGGATGAGCATTGAGTAAACAAAGAAGGAACTTGGCGAGAAGTTCTCCAATAAGAATTTTGTGAAAAAGAAGTTGACCCCTAGCGCACATAAAATAAAAAGAAAGATTCCCAAATAGACCAGTGGTCTATATCGATGTGCGATGGAAAGTCCCGTTTTTGCGAGTTGCCGATCGCTTTTTATCATAGGAGATCGATCGAATATATAGACCATTAGATAAGAATATAATAGCAGGATCCACCCTATTCCTCCGATAAGCGCAACAATATAATAAGCAGTATTACTGGGGCCTATGATAGAAAACAACAATAGTAGAAAGGTAAACTCAAAATGAATCCTAAAAGGGTCGGAGGACTCCCTAGCATAGATCATTCTAAATCGATATCGTAGAGAGGTATGCTCTCCAAGTAGTAGTTTAAAGGGGGGTAAGATATTTTTATGGTTCCTATAGTTCATTAAATATATGGGCAAGAAAAAAAAGACGTTGATGAGTATTAGGGCAAGAATAAAGAGAATGGTGGTAGTCATTGGGTGGTTGTTTTAGTGAAGATCACTGCCTGATAGCTCATAAGGCCTTTCGCATATAACAGTTCTAGCCACAGCCCCCCCATAAAAATGGCAAGCAATTTGTGTCTAGGAAATAGTATTTTAAGTAGTCTGCCAAGAATGATCTTGGCCTTTACCCTATTGGCGCTACGATATAGGACCGCCGGGGTCAGGTCTAGATATTCTACTTCTATCTCTGGCAGTAATTGTTGGTAATCCGATCTTTTGAAGGCATCCTTAAGCCCCCAGGCCTCGATATATTTTATGGCGGTCTGGGTGAGATAAGGTGCCCTATACAGATCCTCCACAATGATCAGTTGGCCATGGTTATTTAACCTGGTGAGCAAATGGACCAGTGTTCCTTCTATATCTGAACTGTGTTTTAAAGACTCCACGGCAATGATCCTGTCATACTTTCTATTCTCTTCTAATTCGTCGAAAGAACGCACATAGAAATTAACGGTGCCGGCAACGCTTTGTCTCAAGAGATATGCATTGGCCTTCTCAATCTCCTTCTCACTTATACTTATAGCATCTACGGTGGTAAGATACCCCTTTGCTAGCCGAACGCTGCCAAAGCCTACACCGCAACCCGCATCGAGTATTAGATCTCCATCCCTTATATCTATTCTATTTAGGATCCAGCTATAGATATCCTCAAACCCAAGTATCCTCGGATCGAGTTTCTTATGGATAGGATACCCCCTTCCCCCTTTACCCAGTGATTCGAAGGAAACCAATTGGTCATATAGGTGTTTCGTTGCTTCTATGTGCATCCCTTGTCTTCTTTAGGATAAAGATAAATTCGTTGGCATATCGCAATGGGAGACGTCCTTTTTCTACCTTCGTGTAGTCTATTTTGGCAAGGCCCAAGGAACACAATTTCCTAAATCGGTGAAGAGGATATTGGTCCGGAAGGACATTGCATATAAAAAAACCATTCTCTTGAAAAATAGAGGTCCACTCGACAAGAGACCTTGCCCCTTGATGCCCTCTTTTGTTCTGTATCCTCAGGGACCTTTTTATTTGCCACTTCAAGGAGTGAGCATTTCTTACCAAAAAGCAATATTGGGCATTGTGCTTGCCCACACGATGTAACTCTGCCAACACCTTTTTTAGGTCGATCATACGTTCTAGAGAACCCAGACAGGTAATGATATCGAATTGTTCCCGGTCAAAAGGGATATTTTCTGCATTGGCAATTACCAAGGTAGTATCGTCCAGGTCTTTCCGCGCCATTTTTATTGCGACCTCAGAAATATCGAAACCATAACCTCTACATCCATGATCCTTGCTGGCCCTTAAAAGATGGCCGATACCACAGGCCGCATCTAGAAGTTTCTGTCCCGGTTGCGTATGTAACAACTCTAGAAAAATGGAATATGCCTTTAACGGTCTCAGATAAGAAGCACCGCGAGCCGAATAGGTTTGGTCGAACCAATCAGATATTTGTTTCTGTTCTAAAGCTGTGCTCATTTAGGTCGAGGTCAATTTCCTATAATCAAAATACCTCATGGTATTTTGTAAATAGGTGTTGTAGTCTTTGCCAAATTTATGTCTTAGGAAATCTTCTTCCATAAGCACTTTAAAATGCATATAGCCGATATAAAAGCAGATGCCTATGAGAAGAACGATATCTGGCATGCAAAACCAAATACCTACTAAGAAGGAGTACATGCCCAATAGGCCGGGATTTCTGCTCCAAGCGAAGAGCGCATTTCTATGCAATTCAAAGGACGCTCCCCGTTGTTTGTTCCCCTTGCGTATTTGCAATACCGAGATAAATGTAAGGCATCTGCCCAATAGTATAAAAAACCATCCGAGCACTAGGGGAAAGCTTTTTGTCATAAAGGGCTTTTGTGCAAGGAGTTGCTCCCAAAAGAACAATTTTCCAATAGGATAGAAGAATACGGCATAGACAACAAGCAAGGGGAAGCCAAACAAGAGGAGCTTCACCGGAAGGGACAAACGAAAATATTCTTGAAATCTCGGAGAAAAATTATCGTAAACCAATTCATTGGACTTCCATATAGAAATATTGGAAGCGACCGAAGGAACATGGAAAAAAATGAGCTCTATTCCTAGGCTGACATATGCAAATACGATGACCATGATACTTATGCTTTCCATATCGGTCGATTAGCACTTACTTCATTGAGAATATAGTTGTAAAAAGCTGCTGCAACTTGCTCCCACAAGGGGAGGGAAATGGGGGTATGTCCCTGTGTAAGTTGTTCGTATTGGCCTTTTTCGGACAGAAGGAACCGTATTGACCTTTGAACATCTCCAGTATCGAGATCTTCGGGGAGATAGTTAACTATCCCCGAACGGTCAAAGATCTCAGCAGCCCCTACTCTGGTGGAGATCACGGGAAGCCCAGCATAAATTGCTTCCGCAGTAATCATCGAGAAGGTCTCCTGTTCTGAGAACAGAAGCAATAGATCGGCAGCAACCAATAATTGATTTATTTTTTGGTGTGGAACCACCCCATGGATATGTACCCTATCTTTGATGGGACTCAACTGATGATAATAGACAAGCTGTCGAAAATAGTCCTGATCCAAATAGGGGTTGCCATATATGGACAATTGCCATTGTAGGTCCGACAACCCAGCGAAAACATCCAATATTCTAAAATGCCCTTTGCCTTTCACGTAGTTGGAGATGCATAGGAGGTTTCTAGGAAGATTCGGATACTGCTGTTTTTTGACCCATCCACTGGGGATGCCCGGTTGTAAAAGATATATGTTCTCTTCCAGTATATTGTAGGTGTTGATCAAGAATCGGGCCGTTTCCTCACCTGTCACAACAATGCGATGTCTCTCAAGGATAGTTTTTAGAATATCTTGCCCCATTTTTGGAATTGCGTGAAATAGGAGCACCACCTTTTTGTGTGTATGAGCCAACGGGTATTTGTATTTTTCGAGCACAATGCCATCTACGATAATAAGTTCTGCTTGACTATCATAAAGTGACCCAACCCTATTATAGGAGATATCTATGTTTCTCTCCTTTAGATACTGCAGAATATGATCGTTGTAGATATAACCGCCCGAAATCTTAATGAGATGCTCACCAGTGAAAAAATCAACTTTCATCTTTGAAATTAATATGTTGGTATATAGAGAAAGAAAAGGACGTTACTATCAGTATGGTTCCAGTTAGTAACATATTCCGTCTCAGATCAGTTGGGAGCAACAAACAACCGATCAGTATAACGAAGAAGATACCCGCTATGATGGAAGCATATGTCTGTTTTGTCTGTACAAAATGGGTCTTTGGATTGAGAATCAGGTAAATTTCATAGACATATCGTATAAGGCCGGGGACTAGCACCCAAAAGAAGGGTAGCCCATGAGTAAAATAGTGAAGGGTCATCAATAGCACAAAGAATGCGTCCACCTCCATGTCAAAGTATTGCCCAAACTGTGATTGCTGGTGGTATCTTCGGGCCAAATAGCCGTCCAGTACGTCCAACAACAACCCTAGCCCTAATAGTAGAGCCAGCAAAACCTCGGAAAGGAGGTCTACGGACAAGAAGCAACCTACAATGATTAGAAGTCTGACCAAGGTGGTCTGGTTTGCATATCCCGCAAAGGGTGATATGCTGGCCAAGAAAAGACGATTCCTATAAAAGAGGACAAAGAAGGAGATAGATCCCGCTATTAACAAGGGATAGAAAGATCCCATACCAAGGCTGACCAACGAGCCAAATAGTTGGACTATCGCATGGGTCTTGCTCCATTCAGAAACATCGCTCATCAATTCAACATTCATTATCTCCCTGTTTTCCATAGTATTCCATAAAACTATACACCATAATGCATTATGCATCAAAAGGGACCAACAACATGTGATCCACAGCCCGAATTTTTGGCTCTAAGAGGCAAAATGCTGGTTTTTCATAAAGATCTCGAGATGTTTTTGCCTAACAAATGCTCAATGTAATGATAAATATGGGGTATAACTATAAAAAACAACAAAGTTTTAAAGAATTTAAGCATTGAGAAGGGTGCCCTTTCCTGATCCGTATTATTGTCGCCTAAGATCCAATGTCGTGCCAAGACAATATTCCGTTTATCATCTTTACAGGTTGCTCATTCCCCTGAAACGTCGAATCCTAGTACATGCTTTGAACATACTTCGAAATACTATGCACTCGGCACAGACACTGATGCCATATTTTTGTCAAAAGCTCTTGGGCTTGGTCTTTTGATACTATGTGCAAAGTTATGGTCTAATAGGTCTATTTTTAGTGACAAGAGTTGCGGATGCTTGTTGATGAGTTATGAAAACCATGCGATCTGCCGTTCTATGCGACGGCCATGTTGCACTGGTAAGTTTTCATTCTCCAACTTCTTTATGATTCTGGAAATCACCTCCCTTGAGGTGCCTAATTCTAGTGCGATCTCTTTATGGGAAAGATACAATATACTCTTAAGACTGTGATTCCTTTCATTTGTGGATTACGGGATCGGGCTAGATTTTCAGTAAACTTCCCAACTTTTCAATCTGTGGATCTGTGGACCTGTGAAGATTCAGTCTATAAAACCGTAAACCTGTAAACTTTTCAACTTCCTCAACCCAACGCCCTCCGAATCCCACATTTGTGGGAGAAGGAGGGTCAACTTATCAACATCCACCGTAGCTTTCCACCGATGGCCGAAGCCTATCCACCGACGGCAGAAGCCTTTGGCGGAGGACGTGGCGGAGGACTTAGCGCAGGTGGGTCAATCCCTTTTCCAACACCTTTTTAATCCCTTCTAGGTTCTCCGAAAACTGCATCATCTGTACCAACACCTGGGCCATTTCGTTCTCATCGCCAAAGCCCTTCAACTTGTTGTTCTTAGCAAAGGTCTCTTTCATGGAGGCCCAGCGTTTCTTTTCTTCTTTGGACAGAGTTCCCTCTAATTCCTTGTATTTAAGAAGGTTGGCCTCCGCTGCGGTTGTTAAGGTCTGCGCCTCGCTCTCGTAATGAGTGAGCAGCAGGGTTTGTATCTCTTTGTCGTTCATTATGGGGACCACCTTGGCGGCCATCTTGTTCATATCGCGATAGGAACCCTGCAATTTAAAGGAAGGCTCAGTGCGATAGGCATCTTCCATAGCTGCCGACCGTATGTAGGTGGCATTCACTCTCAGTACCGAATCACGGATCTTTCTCACCTTGTCTAGAACTGCCAAATAATCTTCGATCTCTTGGGGAGTGAAGTTCCCCTTAAGCTCAATACCTTCTCGTGTTCCCGTCTCCAGCATTTTTATCATAGCATAGACATCCTCGTAGTATTTGCTACTTAGCGCATGAAGTATGGGGTTAGAGGTAAGGCTGTTCTCAATGAGACTCAGCTCAAAGAGGTCTGCGGTCTCGCCGATGATGTCTCCCAGGTTGTAGATATCTGCACGGTTGGCGAGCATGTCGGGGATCTGAAACTTCTCGCCGCTCTCCGTATAGGGGTTTCCTGCCATAACCACACAGAACTTCTTGCCACGCAGGTCGTATGTCTTGGACATACCTTGGTGTACCCCTTCTATAGCACGGGTACCATCGGCCAGTGAGATAAATTTCTGAAGAAACTCTGGGTTACAATGCTGAATATCATCGAGGTAGAGCATTACATTGTTCCCCATCTCAAAGGAGAGGTTCAGTTTTTTAAGCTCCTGTCTTGCAGCAGCGTTGTTGGCTGCCATGGGGTCTACCGAGGTGACCTCGTGACCTATGGCAGGGCCATTGATCTTCATAAAGACCAGCCCCAGACGATTGGCGACATACTCCATAAGTGTGGTCTTACCATACCCAGGAGGGGAGATCAATAGTAACATGCCCATACGGTCGGTGCGCTTGTTGTCTCCTATAGTGCCTATCTGTTTGGCAAGGTTATCTCCGACAATGGGTAGATACACTTGATCAATGAGCTTATTGCGCACAAAAGAGGAAAGTACCCGTGGAAGGAAGGTCTCTAACTTTAGCTGATCTTTTAACTGCTCTACCACTTGGTGCTTGGCTTTTCGGAAAGCCTCATAGGCCGGAACCTCTACCGCAGTGAATTCTTGAAGATCTGCAACAAAACGGTGGTAGTTAAATGTAAAAGTTCCCTCCTTAAGTGTGGGATGCTCTCCATGAAGATCCTGCAGGGTCTCATCAGGTGATATCGTCTGTACCTTGGGATGTGACTCTCTAGGGAACAGTTCAAGACACACCATCTCATCGACGTAGTCCAGCAACGACCCGTCTCCTGATCTTTTAACATAGGAGAGCAACCAGGGACGTAACCTTCGTATCTTATTGTCTATTTCAATAATTCCTTCATAACTGCTCCTAAATTTCTGTATGGCACGTTCTTGTTGCAGTCTATGGATAAAGCCCCCATAACTTTCCAAGGCGATAAAGCTGGTCGCAAAATGCCCGTTCTCTTGCCGCTGTTGAAAAAGATACGCTGCGATGGATGCCGCCAAATCTGGAGGAAACAGATGGGTGCGTTCTGCAAAATCTGTGATAGCAAGCGTTAAACGGCCCATGAGTTCTTGATACTCCTCTGATTCTGGGAAGACTTCTAAAAGCGCTCCCATGAACCTGAACTCTTCTTCAAAGCCTTTACGCTCAGCATCCTCCAAACCGTGCCAGAAATATTGAGCATAGGCGCGAAGGGTAGGGGAGAAAGTGAGCATCCCAAGATCGTGATGTTTTAGCACCAGGGTTCTCAATATTTTTGCAGCGTCTAGGTCGTGCACCCCCTTGACATATCCCTCTGAAAAACGCTCGCTACTTTCTTTACGAACGATCTCTAGCAATTCTTCCTCGGTAGAATTCAACAGAATATCCGTGGGATAATTTGTGAAAATGCAGTAAGCGAGATAGCTTCCACGATATACAGTTGGGTTTTCTGACATCAATACTTGATCCCAGTATTTGTGGGATGCATTCAGCACTTCGTTGTCCACCACTCCATAGAGGTCAGTGCCTGTAAGGTGATATTGCAACCGGTCGTCTTTATAGACCAAGGTAAGGTCCAGCTCTTGTTTGTTTACCCCAAACCTATGAGTCCCCAATTTTATAACTCGGTCGCCATCCTCATAGAGGTCCTGGGAGTCTTTAAGCTTTCGTAAGGCGTCCTCTTTGGTTACTTTTAGTTGGGTCTGTAGGGTCTCTGCCTTGCCACCGTCGTCTAGTTCTTTTAATTGTGTTACGATGTCGCGTACCTTACTGATCATTAGGTCAGACGCAAAATAGCCGTTGATCTCCTCCATCGTGGCAAAGGTCAAGGATTTTTTCTCTATACCCTTTAGAATGCGCTGTGCAGCGGACTGCAAAGCGATCGCTCTCCTGTTCCTCGCCTCTACCAAAGCGCTCTTTCTGGCCTCAAAGGAAGCATAGACCTCTTCCCGCTTTTCTAAGATATCCTCTACAAAGTCTTCGAAATCTGCAAAGCGTCCCTCCAGGTCCTCCAATTGCACGGAGACCTTGGTAAGAAACTCTTCACATTTCTCGGGTGTGTCGGACAGGTCTAGATAGTTGATGGTGCTCTGATCCACTAGCTTCAGCTGTGCCGCAAATTCTGCCTTGGCCTCCTTGCTGCCCAGCGACCTCACCTTCTTTTTGAGCCCTGCCTTTAAGCTGTTGATACTCGAAAAAATAAGAGAAATATTGTCGATGATCTGCGTGGAATGTGAGGTGTCCTCGATCTCTAGATCAGAGACGACATCGATGAGCATCTCTAGATCGGCAGCGATCTGGTCAACCTCTTCCTCGAGCTTCTTCCCATCCACCACCTTCTTCACCTTCTCTACCTGTTTTTGCTTTTCCTCTACCCTTTTATGATAAGGGGCCAACGCCTTTTTATTCAACAAGAATTGAACACACAGTTGGGAGATCTTATCTGTCTGTTCGGCGATCTCTTGCTCCAAGGTGTCAATAAAAGAGAGGTCCACATAACGAACATCCTTGAGGGTAATAGCCTCTCCCCGCAGAGACCTCAACTGGGACAGGACTCCCACAAAATCGTCTATACTGCGAAATGACATGCTTTTTACCTTCCCAAAGAGCTCTTGGGCCTTATTATTCACCTCTTCTGTTGCATTTGCCGCTGTCTTGCGCAATTGCACCACTTTCTCAAACTCGTCCAAAGCTGCATCAGCTGCACCCTTTATCTCGGCAATAGGCACATCCAACCGAAAGGTACCCTCCTCGGGGATCCAGTAGTAGCTGTCCAGCACATCACCAGAGAGTTTGGAGATGTCGGCATAGAGTCCACTGTAACTGTCTTCCTTGTTCAACAGGTTGATAAGCGCATGGCATTCGGCCATGGCCTTTACCAGGTCCTTGTTCCCAATCTTGTATAGCAGGGAATCCTTGTGTTCTGAGGGCATGTAATCTCCTCGTATAAAGGGAGTTTGCCATATTTGGATGACGTGGTGGCGGGTCTGCTCGTTCTCAGAACGGAAATAGCAGAGTTCCCCATCTTGCAACAAGCTAAAACCATTGCAAATAATTGGGGTCTTAATACTTTGCTCAATGACGTTGTACGGAATAAGGAGATAAAGCCCGCGCATGTGCCCATAGAACACAAAGAGGTGGTCCTCTCCATTGGGGGAGACGATCTGCTGCTGAAAGCGCACATGCTCCAGGTCGTTGTCAATGATCTTGTACTCGCCCGTTTGCAGATAATAACCGTTAGGGAATATAAGTCCTTGCTCATCAGGAAGTTGAATGGCTGTCTCGCCTACACTCTGGATCTTTTTTACCTCTCGGACCTTATGGTTGTAAACAAAATAACGGGGCTTTTCCTGAAAGGGTTTTATCTCCAGTGCGATCAAGTTACCGAGGTCTGCAAAGCGGTACTGGGCGTCGTCCAAGGTCTGATCGAAATACTCCACGGGTTCAGAGAAGATCCCTTGTCCATCATCCGTGTTGTCCTCGATCTTTATGGTGAGGTCTCCCCCTATTGCCTCTACAAAGACCTTGTCCAATATGGAGATATGGGAGTATGTGCCATAGCGATGCATGTCTCGGGTCACCTCCTGCCACCGAAAGTCGTGCTGGTCAGGGAATCTAAACTCGTGCTCACTGCGGTTATCGACATACTGAAGTGCATTGTCTCTAATAAGCCACTTAAAGGTCTTGATGTCGGTGACACTTTCACTGAGTTGAAATACCATGTGCAGGTAATTGCCCACTACCGCAAACTTGGCGAAGAGGGTATTGCGATAGTATTTGTAGAGGTTGGTGAAGTCCGTGATAAAGACCGGGTCTTCGATCATATCTAGGGATTGCGGCACAAAACGACCTTCCTTGAATTCATAGATGCTAAAGACATCCGACAACTGAATCTCGGTACGGAGCCCAAAATGCACATTGTACCCAAAAATGCAACGATTGCCCAAGGACATGATATCTCTGGCGATGCAGTTGTTCTCTGTATTGATGCGCTCATTGGCAATGAGCTTGGTATCTATGGCCCCGAACACCGTTTTACGGGCCTCATTCAGTTGATCCAACCTCTTAAGCAGTTCTTGCTTTTGCTTCTGCAACCGATTTTGAATGATCTCGTAGGTGCCGGATTCCAATTGTTCCCGTATATTTTTTTTCTCTTCTCCCATCTATCTTTATTGTAGTTCTTTCAACTCTTTTTCTAAATAAGCTTTTAGTTGTTCTATACTTGGCAGTTTTATCATATACTTCTGTACGAAAAGGTTTTTATCCATACCCGCTACAGCATACTTGACAAGTGAGCGATCTTTCTCGGCGACCATTAATATACCAATAGGAGGATTGTCGTTAACTTCCTGTACTTTAGCTTTGAAATAATTGATATACGTATTTAGCTGAGCAATATCCCCACTTACAAAGGCACCTACTTTCAATTCCAGCAGCACATGACATTTAAGAATTCTGTGATAGAACAGGAGATCTATAAAATAATAAGTGTCCCCTATCAAAATTCTCTTTTGCCTAGCTTCAAAACAGAAACCATGACCTAACTCAATGATGAATTTTTGCAAGTGATCTAATAGAGCAGCTTCTAGATCAGATTCTTCTATTGTTTCTTTTCCTTTTAGATCAAGAAATTCAAAGACGTATAAATCTTTGATAATATCTGTTGGTCTCTGAGGAGCCACATTTTTTTGCAATTGTTCTGCAAGTTTCTCAGGATTTTTTGACAAGCTACTTC
>JAAUYM010177643.1_pt1 | contig 13434 bp, 17 predicted proteins | sample 7278001 | NCBI WGS metagenome assembly JAAUYM01 (sample SAMN14350224, study PRJNA611818) | marine sediment metagenome | isolation source: surface marine sediment (1.8m) | place: French Polynesia: Moorea | collected 2018-08
GAGGTCATTTGAGGCCAATATTGAGGTCGTGACTTTGTAGCTTTAATGGGGGAAAGAGAGGATGCTAAGATTGTTCTTTAGCTAGCGAGCGAAGCGAGCTCAGGCACGACAAGCCACACTGGAAGGCCGAAGGCCTCCAAGTGTGGTGAGTCGTAATTTGGTTGTAGCCAGTAAAAGCCCAAAATGAAAAAATTGATCTTTTACCTAGTGAGCGAAGTGAGCGAAGCGAGCTCAGGTACGACGAGCCACACTGGGAGTCGTAATTTGGTCTTTGGCCATTGCGAAATTTTACCCAGCAAGGCGGGTAGCTTTAGGCTAGTGTCTTATATACGTACCCACACCGACCGGTTGTTTCTTCAGAGGGTGAACCAACACGAGCTAGGAGATGCGGTCGTCTTGGACGCAGACGCCAATGTGATCAAGAGCCCATTCACGGACCTGGAGTCGCTCCCCTTCGAGGTCGCCGCCAATCTGAAGCGGAGTCTCAAGAACCACAAGGATCTGCTGGGAGACTCGGTGGCCAGGGCCTTCCTACAAGCACTCGTGCATCTCATAGGAGGATACAGGGATGCTCTGAAGTTCCGACAGGTACCACTCATAGTATGTGACATGACTTCACTTGTTCTTGTATGTTACTTACGTAACTTTCTTCCTTAGGGTGAAAAGATAACCTTCAGCGAGGAAGCCTTCGTGGCCTCTCGGTCTCCTTCGCTGCAACCGTTCCTGGAGGAGATGCTCCACCTCCAGATCTTCCGTCAGTTCATCGAGGAGCGTCTCAACATGCTGAACACGGGAAAAGGCTTCTCTGACGAGTTCGAGATGGAGGCCGTCCGCTTCCAGGAGAAGGTCAACAACAGCAACAGCCGGTTGCGGCACCAGTACGCTCAGATCAGCTCCTCCGTGAAGAAGGAGGGCGGGGCCATTGTCAAGGCGGTCAAGAGCAAGGCAAACCCCGCCATGAAGTCAGCCGTCAAGTCCGTGAGGGAGGGCGGGCGCGGCCTCCAGCACAAGAGCAAGAGCGCCTACCGCGAGATGCGCTCCAAGATGAAGCCGTCGGCGTCGGGATCCAACCTGGAGCAACACCACCACCGCGGCGCCTCCTCGCCGGCGTCCTCCTCTGGGTCGTCCAACTCCCCCGGGCTGCGACACGGGCGCCCGCTGCCTGGGGCGGCGCACACGTCGTCGGCGCCGTCGTCCCCCGTCCTCAAGACCAGGGCCATGTCGGTAAGACCATCATTGCATTTCAATACCGGACTTTTGTTTTCTATTAAAGAAGCTTTTGCCTGACTTGCTTTCAGATATCGTCCGCGTCATCTCTGGGCTCCGCCTCCTCCACGGGTGCCCAGGCGAGCAACGGCAACAGGGCCGCCACACTGGCCGGGATGGGGCGAAACAACGCGGACCTGTCCTTCACCCGGCACCTCAAGTACGAGCGCTTCGATCCGCCCTCGCTGTCGGGGATCCCCAGGAACCCGTTCGCCTCCTCTCCTCCTGCCAAGCCCAGTCCCGAGGCCATGGAGGAGGGGCCGAAGCCGCTCGACCTCGACCTCATGAGCGACCTCCACGAGATCATATTCCGGGACAACGGCACGGAGCAAGACGCGGCGGGGAGGAGCGGCCCGCCGGTCAACCGACATGTAAGTACCGAGCATGCGACTACTACGTTCTTGTAACTACTTGTAGATGTTTTTTTCTGTATGTTGATCATGCTTACTTACGCTTCTGATTTTTTTTTTTGCGTCGTGTCCTATGTTTGCATGCCAGCCAGTTCTTAGTGCCCGACTAGCAGCACCTCTTTCTTTACATGCAACCCACTTGCAGTTGAAACCGAGCCTTAGGCGCTCCAATGCCACGGCAGCATTTCTTCACCAGAAGCAACACCAGCAGCAGCAGCCGCCGATCGGTGCCACCGCGACCTGGCAGGGTCGCTTGGTGTCTCCTTCCTCGTACGAGAACCTGTACGACAGCCAGGGCGACGCGGGCGCGGAGGCGGAGGCGGAGGCGGAGGCGGAGGCGAAGGACCCATCGGATCCCTTCAACACGGACCACGTGCTGGTGACGGCGCCGCCCAGAAGTGCCGCCAGCAGCAGACAGACAGTAAGACGACGTAGTTGGGTACCGTACTGTAGTAGTGCAAGATTGACGCATGACGGGGATTGAAGGTCCTACTTTTGTTTGGTGGAGAGGCCTTTAATGTAAAGATCGAACTCTCTGCACTAGCTCTCTCCAATTCCTACTGCGCCGCCGAGAAGAAAGTGGAAAGCCACCGTTGTTCTCTCTCAGGTGATGATGGATGGTGCACTGAAAAAAAGCTCTGATGGAACAGAGAAGGAGAGCATACAGATTTTTTTTGCTGTTGTTGTTTCCTTCAATTATGATAACATCACGTCGAGATTTGCTGCATCCTGAAAGCATGCGGTTTTGGCTGAATTTCAGACGTTTGCAGTTTTACTGCAGCATATTTAGTCGAGCACATTTTTTTTTCAGAGCTCTTCAGCCCGAAAGCCTTCCGTTGGAGATCTGATCAAGCTGGACCAGTCTCAGGCGCCTCCGGACCCCGACGAGGTAATTTTTGACCCGCTGCTGGAGACCACTTCGCCCTCCTCTTCCGTTACCGAGCAGCAACAACAACAGCAGCCGCAGCATCGCGGGCGCCAGTTTCTTCCTCAGCCACCCAGCACGTCGACGCTGACGCAGCTGGCCCGGATGGTGCCGGCGGCCACGCCCCCAAGCGGTGGAGGAGGCAAGGTCAGGGACATGGTGGCCAGCATCAACAGTTCCTACGGCAGCACAGATGGCGGCGGGGGCGGCGGCAGCGGCCTCGGACGCGTTCCCGCAAACAGCTTGAGCGCGGTGGGCACTGACCCGTCGGATGCCAGTCCGAGGAGAGCGACGGCGACGACAGCGACGACGAGGGCGGCGCTCACAAAGTCCTCCGACGACCTGCTCAGGAGCTACGGGCTCGACTTCAGCAAGCTGTCCACCGCGGGCGCCGGGGTCGGGGCCGGGGCCGGGGCCGGCGCCGTGGGAGACCCGTTCGCCGATCTGGACCCGCTCAGACAGAGAAAGACGTCCCCGTCCACTGAGGCAGCATTCCCTTCTGCGCCGCCAAGGGCCAAACGGCAACAGAACTGGACAACCTTCGAATGAAGAAGGAATTCTTTTGGAGTAGGAGGAGGGTCCAAGAGCAACAACAGAGTGCCAAACGAAATCCGCACCACATTTTCGTGTGCTAGGACGGCGGTTCATCTCACGTTTTTTTGCGCAAGACTTCGTCAGATTGAAGTAAAGAAGGAAAACACGGAGTCTCAAAAAAAGAAGGAAAAAAATACATATTTTTTCTACGTGAATGTTTGTTTTTGTATAACCCCACCCCACCCCACCGTCTTGTAACATTAATTTCTAACTGCTACGTCCATATTTGATTAAGTTCTATCTACGTACTGTTGTTCCATTATGATAATGTCTAACCTCCCCCCTTTCTCCCCCAAGATTCCCTTTTATGACGAGCCTCTCTTACAGAGAGAGAGAGAGAGACAATTGTTAAATCACATTCCCACCAGCCAGACGTTTCTGACATTGACGAGTCCCATCATTATGTTTAATCTTCCCCCCTCCACCTTCCCTTTATACTGACAAGTCTCATCCCAAAGCATAGGTTACAATCTGCGTTATGAATTGTGATATTATCATTAATAACCATGAAGTGTACTACGGACACTCGTCTCCCAAGAAATAAATCTGTGATACTCCCTTACCGTTTTGTTTACAAACATGTGAGATCTCCTGTTGAAATGACGGTGAAGGCAAAAATGACAGGGACCAAAGGAGATCGAAGAAATTTGGATTTTTTTTGCTAGGTCTTAGGAAATGAGGTTGAAACAAAGTTGAAAGTTCACCATCCCAAGTTGTGGACAAGGTGAACGAGATCGGGATGTCCGCGATGGCGCGAGCCACCCTCGCGTCCTTCGTCTTGCTGTTCTCCGACTTTCCCTCCGGCGCCTCGGCCAGCTTCTACGGCCCAGGGGGCCCGCAGAGGCGGGGCGCCAGCAGGACCCCGCCGGCGCTGCCGCTGCTGGCAGACCGGCACAGCCAGCTGCAGCAGCAGGAGGAGGAGGCCAGGAGGGCCGCGCCCAGGCACCTCCAGCGCCGTCGAGAACGAGAGCGTGGGCGCGAGCGGGGGCCCCTGCGCAACCGCCGCCGGCAGGCCAGGAGGAAGGGGAGGAAGCGCCGCAGGCAGGTGGAGGAAGAAGAGAGCAGAGAATACTCTGCCTGCGAGACTCTGGAAGGAGAGGAGGGGCAGTGCAAGCCGCTCGTCCTCTGCGCCGGGAGGAACGTGGAAGACGCCAGGGAGAACAAGTGCCTCATCCGGAGCGCAGAAGAAGACAAGGTTAGAAAAGGAGGAGGGAAAAAAATAATAACAGTCAAGTCACGTACCGGTACATTATGTACTATGTGTTACAGGCGCTGTACGGGATCTGCTGCAGTCGTAGAACAGTTCCACCAACAAAGGCCTACCTCAGGACCAACGTGGGGAGGAGAGGCAGAGTGAGTGGAGGAAGGAAGGGAGAAGGAGGGGGAGTGGTCGGGAGGGTGCTGGTCAATCAAGTGGGGCCCAAGGGGCAAAGAAAAATGGTGGAAGAGGCTGTTGAACAGGAAGGTGAAGACGACATCGACATCGTGGACAAGGAAGGCCACAAGGTGGAGGTCAGGCAGATCATCGAGAGTCTCGGAGAAACCGAATCGCAGGTACTAGCAAGATCGGTAAGGATGACTTTTGAGAGGTCAAGTTTCTCCAATTGCCCAGGTAGAGGCCATGATGCGCAAGGTGGACAACCAGCTGTGGTCGGACGATGCTTTCCTGCGCCGCAGCCTGCGCTCCAGCCGACGGGACCCGGAGGCCCTGCACAACATCTTCAATGCGCCCGACATCGGCTCCAAGGATATCAACCACAAGGCGGAGAAGCTCATCAGGCAGACGGAGATCATCCAGGAAACCAACAACTTGACCGCGCAGACGGCCGGAGTTGGACTGAGGAAAGTGAACGCACAATCCACGTCGCTGTTGAAGACAGAGTGTCCATGGATCCCCGCACCACTGTGCAATCCGATGGCCAAGTACAGGACCATCAATGGGTCCTGCAACAACCTCAATCAACCCAACTATGGGATGGCAAGAACGCCATACCAGAGAATGGTGCTCCCTAAGTATGCACAAGGTAAATTTCGTGTCTACCAAAAGCTGTAAAGGCTTATTATGCTATGCTTTAACTGAGCTATCATGAAAAGTAAAAAAAATTCCGAGCTAATTTGATAATTTCAAGCAATTCCAATCTTGTGTGTGCAGGCACTATTCACCTCCCACGTGAGTCAGTCACCGGGGACTCGCTTCCATCAGCACGGCTGCTGAGCAAAAGAATAACTTGGCCAACCGCTCCTCTCTCAACGGCATACAACACCATCATGATGGAGTTTGGTCAGTTTGTGGCCCACGATGTAGCCTTTACTCCAAATCACAATGGCGCCAGCTGCTGCAGAGGGAGAAAGTTTCCAAGTGAGGAGAGACCAGTAGTACTAAGTGGCTATTAGTCACTTGTATGGTACATACTACCGGTATATACAGTAGTTTGAATACTGTGATGTTTTTTCTTCTTTTCAGAGCGAGTGAACAACGATGTGTGCATCCCCATTCGTGTGCCCGACGATGATCCGTTCTGGGGACCCAAGAAGAGGCGATGCCTGGGGCTGACGAGATCCATTGCGTCGCCAGGACTGCTGTGCGAACTGGAGTTCAGGCAACAGGTGAAGAGTCACGTCATCATTACCTGCAGAGCACTAATGCCGCGGCTGGTGGACTATGTACAGATGAATCAGGTGACCCACTGGCTGGACCTGTCCCTCATCTACGGGTCTGGAGAGTACCTGGCAAACGCCCTCAGAGAGAAGCGAGGGGGACTTATGCTCACAGACAACATACGTAATTAGCTTCTTTAATACCAAGTGAAGAACAATTAAACTATTTTTTTCTCTCTTTGTCAGCCAACCATTCCCGTCCCATGCTGCCTATTTGTGGCGACGAGCGTGTTGATGACGAGAACCTTGCTACTTGCTCGGCAGGGTTGGGACAGCACACATGCAACCATCCTTTTGCTGTGGGCAACAAACTTGCAGTCAAATAATGGAGGGAAATTAGTTAATCTGGTTCCTGCGGCAAAACAGGATTGTCACGGCTGTTGTTGGTTGGTGGTGGAAAACTAGTTCTTTAAGATGACAATTGACCTCATATACAGTTGATATTAACTGGTACCACACTAAAGGTAAAATAAACCCAATGGTGTGTTGCCATAAAATTGTGTCCTTTTCCACCTTGACAATTTAGTCATGTTCATTATGCTTCAAAAGTTTTTTTAATCATTTTGCCGCAACTCTTTCAAAAGAGCCTGTTTTTGGTTAACTCTTACATAATGTCTGAGGGTGAAATGTTGCAAATTGTGACTGGAGAAAGCACAGCAAAAGGCAGCTTACTCGTGAAGACCAACTTGTCGAGAGTGCTTCTTAAGTGGTAAGGGGAAAAACTCCATCTGATGTCACTAGCCTCTTAATACTAAACCTTACTCATGACCTGCAGGAGATACACGCACAAATGAGCAGTACCTTTTGACTTCTTACCACACCATCTTTCTCCGCGAGCACAACCACATTGCTGAACAGCTTGCCAGAATGAACCCCTCTTGGGATGATGAGAAACTGTACCAGGAGGCCAGGAGGATCAACATTGCAGAGTACCAACACATCACCTACAATGAGTACCTCCCAAATGTTCTTGGTGTGTATGACTGAAAAAAAAACATTTTAAGCAAAATAACACAACATAGCGTCCTTCTTCCAGGAAAGGAAATGATTTCAGCATTTAGCTTGGGTGTCCACAGCAGGGGTCAGCACTCAAGTTGGTACAGTCCAGACACAGATGCAAGGATTCCAAACGAGTTTGCAGCAGCTGCATTTAGGTACTGTCTGCTAGTCTAATGAGAGCATAAAATAGTTTAATTTGGAGTGTACTGTTCTAGCTGCTTCTAAGTGTTCTGACATATGTACCATTCTTATGCTAACCAGGTTTGGCCACTCAACCATTCCATCCCACTTTGTGAGAGGTCGCAACTTGTCAATTCCACTGACTACCAGTGATGTCATTTCACTTCGGACAACATTTTTTAACCCAGGATTTGTGCAGGAACAATCTGGTTAGTGAATTAACAAATGTGCTCAAACAATAAATCCAGCCAACCTGGGTAAAATAAGAGTTGGCAAGAAGTTGTTGTTGCAAATACTCGTAACTGGTCATCACTCCGGCTATTAAAGAAAGTGATTTTTTTTTCTGGAACCTTCTACAGTGCCGGTCATACTAGAAAGCCGAACTCGATTAAAATTGAGTGTAAGCATTCCTTCTTTATCATTTCTCTTTTCAGACCTCTTGGATCAGCTGATGCGTGGAGGTCTGAACCAACCCAGTTTTGTCCCAGATGGTTTCTTTGTCCTGGATGTGCTGGATCACTTATTTGAGGAAGATGGGCACTCAGGTGGACTAGACTTACTGGCAACAAATATCATGAGGGGAAGAGATCATGGCTTACCAGGTAATCTGACAATGTATTTCAGATGACTCATTGCATGAGAGGTTGCAAATGAAGCACTGTACCGTACTACTGTGATGTAGTTTAAGATCTGACAAGTATCTATGAGGGACTTTTTGAATAATTACCTGTGTTCTTCAATGAGTGCAGATACTCATGTGCAGGTTACAACACCTATAGGGAAGCATGCAATGTGGGAACAGGGCGAGCAAAGAGCTTTGACGATTTTGTGGATGTCATGAGACCATCTGATGTGGAGAAGCTCAAACAGTACTATGCACACTATGATGATGTGGACCTCTACATTGGTGGATTGATGGAACTGCCACTGAACGATTCACTTCTTGGTCCCACCTTCATTTGTGTTATTGGAGACACATTTGCCAGGTTAATATCCTGTAAATACCATAGTTTCACATCTTTTAACTTGCAACCAGCATTCTATTAGCCCATAAACATTTCAAAAAAAAAATTACTAAAGACTGTCAAACACAGATAATGATTACTTATGTTTTTTTCTTATATTTCACATTCACATTGGCTGATAAGCCTAAAGTTATACAGTAGTCCACGGTTAATAGTGCAATGGTGGGCCAGGGGAAAATTGCACAATAAAGCAAGGTGCACAATAAAGCGAGGAGATTTATGAAGCAAAATCTTAAAATGGGACAATTAAGCAAGTTGCACTATTAACCGTGGCACAATTAAGCGTGGAGCACTGTATGAACATTCTCCACCATAGAGTATACAATTACTCACCTGCACTGTTGCACAGTATTTTGTTTATTGGGGTTGCATCTTTCAGACTTCGCTGTGGAGACCGCTTCTTCTATGATCTTGGTGTGGATCCAGTGGTGCAACTGAGTCGACGACAACTTCAGGAAGTCAGGAAGGTCTCTCTAGCAAGGATACTCTGCAATGTGTTTGGAGACCTCAAGAACGTACAGCCACGTGCCATGCACATCCCAGACCCAGTGGTGAACAGACCAGTACCATGTTCTGAGTATGTTTTATTTGATATTGTTGTGTTATCTTCTAGTATATGAGATTGTTTATTCTGGTTTTTTTTAGCACCAAGATAATTCCCAAGATGGATTTCAGTGTTTTTAACACCTGAATGATGACGTACGGTATCTACCTACAACTAACAGCACTGAAGAAATTGGAGAATGAAAGCATTTCTGTTACAAGCTATCAGGCCTTCTTGATTTCTCTTGCAGACTGCTGCAAATAGTATAGGCTTGTTTAATCCCCACATATGCAAATAGAAGTCCAAATGTTTTTAAATGTGGCTATGTGTTGTAATACCTTCCTAAGAAGAATGTGCAAAAGAAATGAGAGAGAAAGGAAAGATAGTCCTAGTGAATGTCATTGTCATGATTTGAGAGGAACACGTACCACTTCTTGCAATAAGGTACAACACTACTATGTGTGGGACTGGCAACATTTCATTCTAATTTCTAGCCACAGAATGAAAATTTGCCTTCATTTGTTTTTGGAGGGAATGCTGTCAGATGAATGCATTCCTATGCTTTGTATGCATGTAGAGGAATGGTGAAAGGGGGGGGGCATCTCCCTCTCGTAGAGTTCAAAACATCGATGCATTGGTTCCTGTCCGTAATGCCTCCGTTCTTGAAGGTGGTAATTGCCACTTGGCGGAAAGGAAGATTGAGACAGTCGAGTAAAAAGTGAGGTAATGGCGTCTACAGTAGTAGCTGTCATCGGCTTCCTAACCTCATTCATCTTGCTGTTGTCTGAGCTCCCTCTCAGCCAGCGTGCTGTCTTGGCAAACTTCTACGGACCAGGTGGTGGTGCTTTTTTCCCTTCTTCTTCTGTAGCTGTAGCAGATCCACTTGTAATGACAAACAGGAGGTCCACTGAGGAGAGGTTCCAGGAGGACACCGCCCGTTCTTCCAATCTTAGAAGATTACCAAATCCAGCTGAACCAGGATCACGAACACGGTACCGGCAACCGGCAGCAGGAAAGGAACGGTGACAGGAACTACCCCCACCACCAGGCCAGACAGGAATGGGAGAAAGTGAAGAGGCCACCAAGCCAAAACGAGGAGAGAAAGCCAGACAAGGAGGGAAAGAAGAAGAAAAGGCAAGGACACACTCTCAACAGGAAGGAAAAGGCGGGGCAAGCATCCCAACCAGAATGGCAACTTCTTCTACTTGTTCATTTGTAGTAAATCTTTCAACATCAAGAATTTTTACCACACTTTTCCTTCAACTGTTCCATTGATGAATTGTGATCTATGTACTGGTTGGGATGGTACAGAATGCAAAGAATGATGTCTATTCAGCCTGTGAGACCATCACAGGAGAGGAGGGAAAGTGCAAGCCACTTGTCCTCTGTGCGGGAAGGACCATGAAAGATGCAAGGGAGAACAAATGCCTAATCAGGAGTGCAGAGAAAAAGGTCAGTCATAAAAAAATGCAACCACTGGATAACGTATTGTACAATGTATGTACGTACACACTTACCACTTGTGTGTTGCAGGATCTGTATGGAATCTGTTGCAGTCCAAGGAAAAATATGAAGCAAAGTCCATTCAGGACGATTGTAGGAAGAAAAGTTAGGTTGGGAGGAGGTAAAGGAGATGGTGGAGTGGTGGGACTGGTGCTTGTGAACCCAGCAGGGCAGAAAGGGCAGGGAGACGCAATGGCAGAGGCATTCAAGGACAGAAATGACAAAATCATAAACAAGGAAGGCCAGAAAGTGGAAGTCAGCCAGATCATTCAGAACCTGGGCCAAATTGAACCACAGGTACATAAACCAACCTTTCTTTTCATACATGTACCTATATGGAGTACATTGTAAAAAAGATCTTTACACTTCTCATCTTGGTGAATCTCTACTTCCAGGTTAAAACTATGATGGACAAGCTCTGGGTGGTGGAAGGTTTCTTGCATCGCAGCCACCATTCAGGTCCTCGTACCTCAGTGGCACTGCACGATCTCTTCAACGCACCCGATGCCCTCTCAAGGCGCATCAATTACAAGGCTGAGAAGCTCATCAAGCAGACAGAGATCATTCAGGAAATCAATAAGCTGACTGCGCAGATGGCTGGAGTGATGCTGAGAAAAGTGAATGCGGTTTCCACAACACTGTTAAAAAAAGACTGTCCCTGGATCCCGGCCCCGTTCTGCAATCCAGCCACTCGGTACCGCACCATCAACGGGTCCTGCAACAACCTCAACCACCCAAACTATGGGATGGCCAGGACGCCATACCAAAGACTGGCGCACCCGAAATATGCTGGAGGTATTTCTGCCACCTTAAATGGCGGGTGTGTGACTTCCCAACCAATATTTGTACCACTAGTGGTAATTAGTGATGGGGTCAAAATTTGGTTGCTTTAGATTGCTCTAAAGGATATTTTTTTACTATTTAACATATGCTCTGGTATGAGGACGACCCATCACTAAATGCACACTAGCGATATTGGTTGGGTTTGTTAACTGCAGTGGCATCCGTTTTACTCATGTGTAAAAAGGCACCGTCCACCTCCCTCGAGCATCGGTGGCAGGGGATCCGCTTCCGTCAGGACGTCTCCTGAGCAAGCGGATCACTTGGCCAATTGCGCCCCTCTCCACCTCCTACAACACCCTAATGATGGGATTCGGGCAGATGGTGGCACACGACGTCACACACACGCCCAGCCACGTGCGCACTCGATGCTGCAAGGGAAAAAAATTTCCAGGTGATTTTGGGGCTGGGGGTCATTTAGCTCAAAGTGAAGGAGTAATATTGGCTCCTAAAATAGGTTTGACAATAACTATCTTACCACAAGATAGAGCATAGTTTTTTTGTGTGTGTTATCTCTTCTTTTTTATTTTTGTGCTGACTTAAAGTTGTCCCCCTTCTTGATATTGTTGGGCAAATATTTTATATTGAAAAAAAGTACCACTCCACATATATTTGGAGTACTTTTTCGGCATAATGACGGCATAACTGCATTAAAAAAAACTTTTTTTCTTTCCTTGTAGAGACTGTGAACAGTAACGTCTGCATTCCTATCGCCATCCCGGCCGACGACCCCTTCTGGGGCGGCAAGAAGAAGAAGAAGCAGTGCCAGGAGCTGAAGAGGTCCATCGCGTCGCCGGGACTGCTCTGCCAACTGGAGTTCAGACAGCAGGTCAGCCGGCGACATCTCGTGTGCTGTAAAGGTACTAGTAGTAGTACTGTAGCACTTGCCCCCGTGCAGATGAACCAGGTGACGCACTGGCTCGACCTGTCCGCCGTCTACGGCTCGGGGGAGAAGCTGGCGAGCGAACTCAGGCTCCACCAGGGTGGACTCATGCTCACGGACTCATTGCGTACGCCAGCCGTTGTGCAACGCATTTTCACACATCTCTTTAAATAGCTGTCAGCAAATCAAATTATTACATGTACAATATGATTTCAAGTTAATTGTCTTTGCAACGTACCGTACGAGTACGTAGTATGTTGCAAAGTCATATAAATAGTTTTATAAGTTTATGCATTTGATGAGATATTCAAGGTCAAACTTTACGATCTGGATAGGTGGTTTCACATCACATGACCAGCACAGCCTGTCTTCTTTCTTTCTTTTCTCTTTTTTTTTTTGGCAGCCAACCATTCCAGGCCCATGATGCCTGTGTGCAACCGAGAACGTGTCAGAAATGCGAGTTTCACCTCTTGCTCAGCAGAGTCAGTATGAGAGAAGCCACGATCGTGCTTTTGCTGTGACTGTAAGCGCAGTTGCTGTAGTGTACGTACATACAATTCATTCAGTGTCCCAAGAAACTGCAAATGGTTGGTCACTTATTTGGTTTTATTCTTTTTTTTTAACTCACTGCTACTTGTACACCTGATGCTATAGCTATAGCTGAATTAGGTATTTCTCAAAAGAACTGGGCACTGGCAGTTTTTAATACTATTTTGCTTTTTAAGAAATGACACTTACTCTTGCAAAACCCACAGCAAAAGCAGTTCATTCGTGAAACAATAGTTGTCAAGACTGCTTCTTGAGTGGTAAGAAAACCACATTTCATATGATTTTGGTGACGTGATGATGATCCTGGCACTTGCTGCTGTTAATTAATTGCTTATATGTCAATGCAGGTGATCTCCGCACAAACGAACAGTACCTGTTGATATCATTCCACAACCTCTTCCTCCGCGAGCACAACCACATTGCCAGACAGCTTGCCAGAATGAACCCCTCTTGGGATGATGAGAAGCTGTACCAGGAGGCCAGGAGGATCAACATTGCAGAGTACCAGCATGTCATCTATAATGAATACCTACCAAACATCCTGGGTGAGCAATGAGCATTAGTATATTCATTCTAAATTCAGTACATTCTAAATGATGTACCTAGAAAAACGACAATTTTTTCACATTTTAGGAAAGCAAATGATTTCCGCGTTTAGTCTGGAGGTGTATAGTGACGGACAACACTCTATGTGGTACAGCCAAGAGACAGATCCTCGAATTTCGAACGAGTTTGCGGCAGCAGGATTTAGGTAATGGTGAAAAATAGTCTTTGGTAAATTCCCAAATTGTTTGATTGTTTGAAGTTTAAGAATGGTAAACCCATCTACAGACTACAGTATGTATTGAAATATAGTACAGTATCCCCTCGCTAATTCGACCCTCGATATCTCGACAACCCTCGCTAATTCGACATTTTGGCTGAAAACCAAATTTTTTCTACAATGAAATGAGCCCTCGCTAATTCGACAGATTTTCCCTCGCTAATTCGACAGATTTTCTTTAGCTATTTCAACAGAAAGAAAGAAAGAAAGAAAAGTAAGAAAGAAAAAAAGAAAA
>JAAUYM010002193.1_pt1 | contig 13431 bp, 19 predicted proteins | sample 7278001 | NCBI WGS metagenome assembly JAAUYM01 (sample SAMN14350224, study PRJNA611818) | marine sediment metagenome | isolation source: surface marine sediment (1.8m) | place: French Polynesia: Moorea | collected 2018-08
GATCCGCTGCGCTTAAAGCTGCTGCTTCTCGAGAGAGAGAGGGACCAAAACGTCACCCATCCAAGGACTAGCCGGACCCAATGTTGCTTAACTTCAGTGATCTCACGGGAACTGGTGTGTCAACGTGGCTATAGGGCGCTATAGAGAGCTACTGAAGTGCAGTTTCAGAATGCGTCTAAATAGATGCACTCATCCCAAAATTGCATCTCTTTGATGTCTATCATTGTCTCCCCACGGGTCTTTGAACATAGTCTGTTCTTGTTCCCTCCTAATCCCGATCCTTGCTGTCGGACCAATCCCGCGGACAGACAAGCTTTTTCTTTTTGGCAAAGTGCAACTACGTAGATAGAGTATCATCTGCTGTTACTGAGCGCTCAAACAAATTCTTACATTGTTCCCCATCAAGAAGAAGAAGAACCCTTACCATTCTGTGACCTGTCGGCTTCGTGGCAAGTAAAAATGAGGAGGAAAATAGCGTACTAATACGACGTACGTTTATTCAACATGGGAAGGATCATTCTACGCACAATTCGTATACTAGGCACTTTTTTGCATGTACTAGATATCCTATTTGACAGCCCACATGTCAACCGAGCATCAACACATGAGAAGAGTACAAGTGCAGGAAAACACTTTAGAACAATAGTAAACGGTTATTTTGCATTTTTTTTCTCCAATGAAATGTTAAGGAAAACAACAACAGAGTAGTGAGTTGTACATAGTAAAGAGCTAAGATGGGGAAAAAAGCAATGACAACAACTCCATTGCTATTTAGCAACGCCCAACCTTCATTTTCCCATATTGCACCCGCATTTCGTTCCCTCCTTCCCTTTTTTTTCTATGGGAGGCACATTTTTATAATGTCACCCGCCTTCTTTGCCCTCCCCCCGGCCACCTTTTTTAGTAGTGCACTCCAATGGCAACTCTCCCACCCACCACTCACTCTCTTTCTGTAAGTGCATAACATATACAGCGGAATCCGTTTCGTAGGTCCAAGGAGTTTCAGTTTCTTTTAGAGCTCCTTTTGGTCACAGCTTACTAGCTTACTTACGTCACAACTTATGTCAGTTCGGTTAGTAAGAATGGTTTTTTTAAAGATTGTTTTGGGAGAAGTATCCCGATCAATATATATGGTGACACGTCACAGGACGTATTCTGTGTAGTGGCGGAACAGGTCTCAAACATCTGGTTGTGCTCCGGTCATTGTGCTGGCTATGTGCTGGACCATGGAGACCGCACAAAATATCGCACAGACCTCACATAACGTGTCCTGCTATGTCCGATCTATGTGGCGCATCAAAGCTTTCATTCGCTGCGTATTGGTTGGGACATCAAGAGAGGACCTTTTTTTTCACTCGTGCCACGTCAAATATCCGCACCTATTTTCAGTTTCTTTCCGCGAAATGGAGTGACGTCAATTTGTCAGGCGCCAGCTTCTACACTAGAGTTGATCTAGCGGTATTCGACGAAATTAGATCAGGAGGTTGTGAAAGCACTCCCGGAGGAGGAGGTTGCTTGTCTGACACCAAATCCTCTTCACTTCGTCTCTCTCTCTATCCTAAAAAAAAGGCTATTGGTGCCACTCTTGATGAGAGAGGAAGAGAGTCTCTCTCATACGCGCTCCAAAAAGTTTTTTTATCCCTCTCAAGGGTACTCCTGGAAACGTCAAGAAAAATATTCTCCCATGAAAGAAGTAACAAGAGCAGAGAAGTGCATTTTTCCCTCCCTCCTCCTTCTACTTTTGAGGACTTGAGGGGCCACCAAAAGTGAAGAGTAGGGCCCATGACAGGGACGAAAAATTGAACTTTTGAGGAGGAGGGGAAGAGGGGAAGAATGGTGCCTCCTTTTTCCCTCCTTCCCCTTTCCATGATGGACGACTTTTCAAGTTTATGGGGTGCCCCCCCCCCCACACACACACTCAGTTCAGTTTCTCGGGAATTTATATGGGGGTTGTGGACCTTCTTTTTGCGCTGAGTTGTTCCTCTCAAATCTTCTCTCTTCAATGAAATTTTAGCCCTTTTTTGGCCCCGGATTGAAAGACTGTAAAACAGTGCGTAGTGACGAGCAAAGATGGCAGCTATACAGGACATCTTTTTCTTTCTCCTAGCTTGCAGGCATTTCCCTGAGTGATTCCTTCCCCCCCGTGGCCATGGCCTCTTCCGTCTCCGCCTCCGGTTCGCCCCCGTCGGTGACCCCGACAGACCTGATGCTGCCGACGACCACCGCCGTCCCGGCCGAGGCTGCCGCGACGGCCACCACCAACCCGGAGGACCTGAACTGCCCGGTCTACGGGCCCGGGGACGATCTGCTCATTAGCCAGGTCAGTGCGGACACCAAGACGTACTTTACCATATACATAATATCAGTGTTGCCACAGGGCAAGCACTTACATGTAGCTACGTTCAAAAAATATTTTTTTCAACCCTGCACTGGACTGATCAACATGCAAATTTTCTTGGTGGTATGGTCTTCCTGCTATCCGAAAAGCAATTGCAGAAAAGGGCATGTTTTAGAATAAAACCTAATATCGTTTCAGGAGATGCAAAAGAAGAAGTGCATAAGATTTGTCAAATAATCCACGGTCTACGGAACAGGGTATAAACAGTGTAGAGTTCGCTTAGCACTCCCATGACAACTTATCCCGGTATTTTACTCTACTTACTGCGCTGACCTCACTGTACATTTTTTTTTCCTCCCGACCTGCAGTTCTCCTTCTGGCTGGAGGGCGTGATCCAGTGCATCGTGGCGCTCGGGGGCCTCATCGGGAACTTCATCTCCGCAATCATTCTGTCCAGGTGATGGAGGGTGGAGAGGAGAGAGAGAGGACGAATAGAAAGCAGCACTCTCAGTGGTTTCTCGTCTTTTTGTGGCCAACATTTTTTGGGTTTTTTTTTTCTTCTTCATTGCATCCATTCTGCAATAACGTATGGAGATGGGGGTTGGTGGAAGCTCTAATGTCGTAAACTAAGCACGTGCTCAATTCTGCGGGGGGACAATGGGATGGGGGGGGGGGGAACCTCTTTCAGCCTCCTCCTCCTCCTTTCACCCGCGAGGGAGAAAATGATGCTCCTTCCTCCATCCAGAGGTGCGAGAGGAGGAGAGAGGCCATTCTTTCTCTTTCTCTTTCGTCTCTGCTTTTGTGACAGAGCGGATGATTTATGCAAAGGCCGATAATTCCATTTCACTGCTGCTGCTCTTCTCTCCAGACGGGGGGGAGGAGAATGAAAAGTATACCTAGTATGGAATTTTCTTTAAAAGCGTCGACGGCGGGAAACGTGCTACTGTAGAGAGAGTGGGAGGTGGGGGAATAATGGCAGCTAGGATATGGTGGTCGTCCAACCGACCAACCAACGAAAAGCTTTTTTTCCCCACCCAGATTCTTAGAAACAAGCAGAGGCAAGGCCTTGGTCATATATTCGGTTCGAATTTTCACTGCCTAAAATGGCAAAGTTATGTGCATATTTTTTTGCCAACATGTCCATAACATGTGGGACCCTGAAGGTTGTCGGGCTTAAAAGTTAGACTTTGGGCTAGGTAGTCCTAGAAGTCCCTCCCGTAGCTTGAAAAGAGAAAAAATGCAAAAAGAGGGAGACGCATTTTGAAAGGAACTTTCTCCAGTCCCACTGAATGGAGAAAGAGAGAAGGGAGAAGCGCGTGGAACAATGATGGTGGGAACCTTTGTCATCTCTTCTCTTTCTCTCTGAAAATGTGGAGTACGGGTGAGCACCAAGGAGGGACCCAACCAGACAGCCGTCACGGAAAATTCGTTACCTTTTTGACCAGTTTAGCTCCTGTGACCTAAGCTTATCAGTACGTGTCAACTTTTTCCTCCCACTTGGGATGGCAGTTGTGTTTTTTAATTAATGTCATGTGATGAACAAAGGTGAAGTTATCATAAAGTACTAGTATTAAGCCATTTAATGTGTTTAAAACATGTCAGATATGTACAAACGAACGAGAGATAAAGGGTATGTGTCTGGTCGGGAAAGATTGGACTGGAAGGCTGGAGTAGGAAAGTTTCGGCCTTGTCTTGAACTTATGGAGCATCTTGAACAGATGGTGGACCTTAGCAAGCTCTCCTTTTTTTCCAAAGTGGCCACTGCAAATGGCCATCTTTCAAAGCTGAAACATTCCTCCCTGGCCTATTTTTCAATGCTTTCTTAGTCCACATCCCTATGCTTGTATTCAAAAAAATTTTGCTACACCGTCTGTTGCTCCTTTCATAAGTGGAGGCAAAAGCGTGAGAGAGTTTCTCACCACTTCACGCCGGTTGGTCTATTATAAAATTGGATCGCCTGGAGTGTCTCTGACAGCCACTCTGCCCTTTTCTAGCAGTACAGCAACTCACAGGAATGTCGATGTCTCAGCCAAGTTCATCCAGGTGCAATGACAGGCGGCACTGCTAAGATGGCTTATTGCTCCTTGTGCTGCTGCCTCCTCCTCCCTCCCTCTCAGTCTCTCCCTTGAATAAATTAACAACTTGTGACTCTGAGTCTTTCCAGGGAAAATGAGCTGGTTTAATTCGAAGTACAGTGCACTTCCTTTCCTTGGGACACTTGGGACACCCAGTACTTAAGTAATGTACGTACACCATGCCCACGACTGAGAATAACACACAGCGTATACTGCAACACAGAAGTACTAAATGTCGTCATGGGAAATATGCAGAGGGGAGAAGAGGAGGAGGAGGAGGAGGAGGAGGCGCCCTACTTCTTCCACTAAAGCGCTAATGGCTTTATGGGAAAAGAAAGCTTTGCTGTTCCCTTCTTTCCTTTATTTCTTTTTCTTGCGTCTTGATCGTACGAATGTTATATTTAAAGTTCATTCTAGTAAATTAGTAGGCAAAAAAAGTTTTCATCGGTTCGAACACACCGCCCGCAGTTAAAATAAATTTTGAAATGAAACGACATCAAAGAGAAGGTTGTGCAGCCAAGAAAGAGGGGGGGGGGGGAAAGAAGAAGAAACAGTTTCTTTTCCTCCACCCGCCTTCCAACAAAAAAGTTTTTTTTTGGTGCAATCAAACTTTTTTTTGCACACATTATTGCGATTAATGCAACCGCAAAAACAAGTAAAGTTTTTCCATCTGGAAATTCATTCTCCCCTCACCCCTCCGGCAACAGGGACGAGATGCGCAACAGCTTCAACCTCCTCCTGATCGCCCTCATCTGCTTCGACTCGTGGTACCTCTTCGGATCCATCCTGGAGGCCTTCAGAAGGACCTTCGGACTCAGCACGGACCTGCACACCTGGTACGCAAGCAAACACCACCTGAGGACAACCTTTAAATCCAGTTTTAACCTTAATGCACAATCTTTCTTAAGATCTCACTGCTCACTGCTTCACTTCCCCCCCTCTTGTTTTGCAACAGGTTATTCCCTTACCTGCTGTACCCCGCCCAGAGCATCTCCATGAGCGCCTCCATCTTCATGACTGTGGGCATCGCGCTCGAGAGATACATCGCTGTCCACTATCCCATCGGCAAGTACAGTCGAAACTCGATTTTACGGATCTCGATTTTACGTATAATCTCAATTTTACGTATTTTATTGTGCAGACCGATTTTTTACTACATATGAAGACTCAATTTTACATATTTTTTTTGGCAAAAATTCGATTTTACGTATCATTTGGTGTCTCTCTCTCTCTCTCTCTCTCTTCCCCCCCCCCACCCCCCACCCCTCAAAAGTCCCGTGGGGGGGGGGGGGTGGGCCAGGGCAAAATGTGTTGTAATTTGGCATTATTTTGCTCAGTTTGCCAGATTCGTTTTTACGTATGACCCGATTTTACGTATTTTCCCCCGCCGACGGAAAAATACGTAAAATCGAGTTTCGACTGTACTTGCGAGATATCTTTCCTGTAAATGTAAGAGCTCGGGTCTGAATATCAAATAGCGGTACTGGCAGGTACCATACTAGTATGTGTGTACACAATGCTCGTATAGAAAATCGTTGCACAATGGTTACACAATCATTTTTAAAGGTCGTAACCAACTACCTAATCCCGACCAGACGTACCTCTTGTCTCATTGGTACATATCAGACATATTCTAGCATAATACATCTATGTAGTATGAACCTAAGTGCAACTGTATCTTTTTTCTCTCACATGTACTATAGGTATGAGCTAGAGGTTAATTAAACAAACAACGGCCGTATCATGTGGCAAAAAATCAAGTTCACACAGTCAAAATAGGCATACATGTAATCTTAGGTCCTATTATAGTATAGCTTAAAAGTATAAGTCAAAAAAGTTACAAATTTAACGTGATGGCTTTCTGGCAGGGATATGCTTTAGAAAACTTTTCACTTATTTGCACTTTTCAAGCACTCGTAGAGTAGACTTTAATTAATTAGACTTTTCAAAATCCTTGTACAGTACAAAAGCTTATCATAAGAAGCTAGCAGGGTGAAGTGGGCCTCCACCATAGGCGGCTCTTAACGTTCCAAATCTTTCGATACCAAAGACACAGTACGAAATGGCTGTTGGTTAGCTTTCCTCTAGGACCATTACGGAATTATACCGTACTCGTACGTACAGTACATGTACGGTACTACATTGTGCTCAAAAATGAAGAACCCTCTGACCACCAAGGTTGGCATCGTTTCCAGCCTCCTGTACATGGGGCTGGCACTCCTGTTGCTCTACTTCATCTCAGATGGACCTATTCAGGAGCTTCTTGCCGGAGAGACGGAGCACAAGGAAGTTTGGAGGAAGAACACCGGGCTGCACTTTCCAATGTTGGCACTGTGCCCAATCCCTGGGTTTCGGTCTTCGGTAGGGGCAAACGCGTCTTGGCCTGGTGTGACGGGAGACGCATTCCGCTTCAGAGAGCTTGGGATCTTAGTCCAGGTGTTCAACACTAGCTTTATGGTAGACACACTAAATGAAGAAATATGGAAGGAAATCCCTTCAGGAACAGTGAGTTTGTTATGCGGTATTGTGTCATCATTAATTTTTGTTGGTGTTGAGCTTTTCTTAGTCCTTTTCAGGCAACTGCTTTGCAGTTGATCTCCAGGACTACATCAACGTAGGAAACGACACCAGGTTCCTATTCTTAATGAAGCGGATGAAACATCCCTCTTGGGAAGAGGAAGGCATCATGTATGTATTGGTGGCCTATGAAAGGGGAGACGAGGGAATGGCTGGGTTAATACTCAAGCCGGAAGAGCTGGGAGCCAGGAGCATCATGATCGAGGACGGCAAAGAAACAGGAGTTGACCTCTTAATAGAGGTGAAATACGTAAACAATTGCATAATTTATTGGTAAAAGTGCTGTTCCACTTAGTGCACTACAACCATGCTAATACTGGTGCAATAAGCACTCTTCTCCTACTTCTGATCGCATCTCTGGCAATCCATGTTTCTTTCAGGTTGAAGAGAAACTTAGAAACTGTGAGAAGGACGCAGAAAGAGTGCCCTTTACTCGGTGCTTGCACCAACACTTGGCAAAGAAGACCAATGTGTGTCCAGAAGGCACTCCCGCCGCCTGTGACATGGCAACAGCCAGAGTGGAGCTGCAGGGACAGGTCCGCCTCCTCGGCACATCCTGGGCAGAACAACAGACAGGATGCAAAGTGCCATGCACCAGGAAAATGTACAACCTGCGAAAGTCCTATGTGATGCCCACAACTACCCAGAATTACACGACTATCCTGCTTCTCTACAGCTGGCGTGACGTCATCAGGTTTGTTCCGATTTATGACGTTTAGGTACTAGTCGTGTATTGCTGACTGTGTAGCATTTTCCATTCCAATCTAGAGTGAGCAAGGAGACCCCTGCCTACAACTTGGGCAACTTTGCCAGCGACGTTGGCGGCCTCTCTGGCCTCTTCTTGGGCTTGTCCATCTGGGGAATCTTCACCAGCCTCAGCCGTCATCTTGCGCTCTTGAAAGGCAGATACTGCGGCAAGAGACTTGTCGAGAAAATCGTGTGACAGTAACAACGATGTCACAAAAGATAAACAATGCGCTTATTTCAGACCTGCAGATATGTACAGTGCTACCACAGTATTACGTAGCATGTACAAGTAGTTGTAATATACCGTGGTATGTCGTCAGACATCAGAATAAAATATTTGCCATAGTATGCTTACATGCGACAACCCGACTTAGGTAAAAAAAACCCTCTTTGGTCATGCTTTTGTAGCGCAAATTTTGTTCTTTTCCAATTACACGCCAATTTTATCATTTTTTTCTTATAAATCTCTGTGCAATATTCCATTATGGGGAAAATTGTATAAAAATCGAAGCCACTCATTATGGGGCCACATTGAATTTTTTGATAGGGTTTCATTAAGTATTGTACACATTGGTTTGCCTACAAGCCTTTAGAGTTTTACAGGTACACCTATTATTACTACAGTAGATTGTGGATAGCAAAAGGAACCAAATTAATCGAGAGGTTTGTGTCCGCAACTGTCTCGAAAAGGTGGCACTCTCCATTGCCCCTCATAGTCTCATATGATGAAGAAGTCTCCCTTCGTCAGACTAAATATTCTTTGTAACCTGTTGTACATAGTCTTGGCATTTCTGTTGATCTCTTTCGTTTACAGAGGACCTTTGAGACATCTGATTTCGGGAAAGGTGGAGACCAAGCAAGAATGGGTGAAGAACGATGGGTCTTACTTTCCTGTGCTGGCTCTGTGCCCTCTTCCTGGGTTCAAATCTGGTTTTTTTCCAAACAATTCGTATCCTGGCACCCTGGGAGATGCATTTGAGTTTGAAGAACTTGGAATCTCAGCAACTGTGATTAACTCGAGTCTTGTGGAAAACAACGTGGATGAAAGGGAATGGGTAAAATTTCTTTCATCTACTGTAAGTAAAGGCTTCTTTTGTTATACCATATTGCTGACGAAATTAACTCTTCCTTAAAATTCATTAGTACTACACTGGCAATTGCTTCTCACTTGACCTCCTCAGCCATGTCCAAGAGAATCAGGATACCAGGATCTTCTTTATGATGGAACAGAGAAGTTACAGAAAAGAAAATGGGGCCATCATATACCTCTTAGTCGCTTATGAGAAAGACGACGAGGGAATGGCAGGATTGGTGCTCAAGCCAGAGGAGCTGGGAGCTAGAAGCATTCTGATTGAGGAGGGAAAGGATACTGGAATTGAGCTATTGGTGGAGGTAGGTAAATATCTTGTTTATCCAAAGAGGTCAAATAATTTGTGTGGTTTTGGGCATGACCAAAGCGTAATCATATCTATTTCTATTTCTGCGTCTCAGTCTCCAGTTTCTCTTTTCCGCATAGTCAGTTTCTGACAACTAGCTACCTAATACTCCTTACATAGCTTGAAGAAAGGATAACAAACTGTGAGAAAGATCAAGTGCCGATGACGCGCTGTCTTCGCCAACACCTTTCCTCAAAGGGCATCTGCACAGACGACAGTGAGGACCTGGTCAGCAACACCTCATCATGCGATCTGTCTGCAAAGCTGCTGCTGCAAAACCAGGTCCGCGTGCAGGGCGCCACCTGGGCGGAGCACCACACCGGTTGCAAGGTGCCCTGCACCAGAGAAGTGTACAAGATGCGCAAGAAGTACGTGCTACCTCAGGCACACAGAGATTATTCAAGCATTATGCTTACCAACAGCTGGCACAGTACCATCAGGTTTGTTTTACCATCATGATGCCATTAGAACATTTTTTACCACATGTCAACGACTTAGGATTGTCTCTACATAGTGTTAAGATGTTCTGATGTGCTGAGCTCTTTAATGATGCGTTGTAGGGTGACCAGGGAGACCTTCGCTTACAATTTTGGGGACTTTGCCAGTGACATCGGTGGGCTGTCGGGACTGTTCCTTGGAATTTCCATCTGGGGACTATTCTCTGCTCTCAAGCGATACCTGGAGAGGTTTGGCAGCATCGGCAAGTGCTTCAAGACAAGGGATCATACGGTCGTCTGAGAGCTCTTAACATACTGTACTATTCTAATCCTATACTACTGTATGTGGTGTGGTTTATCCATAATAAAAAAAAATCAAGTCTATTTTGGACAATTATGTAATTAAACTCACCGTCAGCGTCTGCATCTTGTTCCTCTTGTGAAAGTGCGTCTCAATCTCCGAGAAGTACTCGTGCATGGGGAGGGAGGAGCTGTAGCTGCACTGCAGCGACGACGAGGACGACGAGGACGTGTTCACCGACGTAGAGTGGGTACGGTGCAACCGCTCCTCAATCTCCCTGCGATGCACCGATGCAAACAACTTGAGCTCAAAATTTGCAATCACGATTAGTACAGTAAAACTTCAATAAAGTGACTTGGTCTTCATCACTATGTTGATAAATTTACTATATAGCAAAGTTTTCTACTCTATCGTGGTTCTAGTGTACTAAAAATGCTAGTTTCCACACTTGGTCAGCATCCAGAGCGACGGCAGGTTGTCGGACTGGAGGCGGTACCGCTGGGAGGTCTTGGAGGAGAGGACGGTGACGAAGGGCCCGCCGTAGTACTGGAACCCGGCTGCGTTGGCCATCGTGCTGTCCAAGACAAACTCTGAAAAGTGGAAAGAATTTGATTTAACTTTTTCCTCATGATGCATCTCAACCGGATATAAATTGTGAAGTGTGAAATATTCGTTTGGGAAATTGCATGCTTCCTTCTAGTACCGGGAAATAGATCCAGCAGGCTGACAGCCGGCTTGTTGGTGCTGATGGTGACCTTGTAGTCTGCGTCCTTGATGGGCGGGCAGGGCTTCAGGATGAGCTTGAGCGGCAGCCTGAGCGCCTCCGTGTGGACGTTGGGCACGCCCTGGCTGGTGAGGTAGACCACGGTGACGACGGCCTCCAGGGAGTGCGGCACGCAGCGCGAGTGCAGGTACACGTGCGTTTCCACGGTGTTTGAGTCGGCTGTGGGAGGGGACAGTTGGAGAAACTGTTTCTACCCGACGGGACTTTTAAGCTTACAAGCGTAGCAAATTGGCAAATTAAGCGGGTTTAACTATACTCACTGAGGCTCTGGACCACCTGGGTCGACTGCGTCACCCTCAGCGGCTCCTCCACCGTCACAGTCACCCTCACCTTAAATCAAAACATCAGCTATGACTTTTTCTTCTTCTTGGTATGACCCAAAGCCTCCTCCGTCCCGCCACCTTTGAAAGTGGAGTGTTGCTCCTCAGCCCGACGGAGATCTTGGTCGTGGGCACCCAGTCGTCGTCATCGCCCTCTCCCCCGCCCTCTCCGCCGACGGAGGAAAACTCCCCCTGGAAGTAGGACCGCTGGAACTGCCCGGAGACGCCGCACTCCACGGCCAGCTCGCGCCGGGCGGCGGCGGAGGACGGCTGTGGCGCCAGATCGCCTGAGGACAGGAGATTCCTGAAACTTCTGGAGTAAATTTAATTTAAAAAAAAAAATTCACCGTTGCTCTGGCTGGCCCTGATGTGCTCCTGCAGTTCGGCAAATTCCCTGTCGGTCTCCTCGTAGTTGACCTCCCTGGTGATGGGCGCCGGGACGGTGAAGATGGCCGGGTCGGTGCCCAGGTAGGACACAAAGACGTGCCCGGTGGCTGAGGCCACCACCAGCATGTCCCTGAGGAGATCCTTCCCCTGGAAGGACCTCTTGAATGTGCCTCTGCTGAGGTAGACCGGGTTGAAGGGCAGCTGTGCCGCCCACCGCAGCGTCGTCTCCTCGTAGACGAGCAGCGTCTGAGTATCACTAGCCACCAAGGTGACTACCTTGCTATCACTGTAACCTGCAAAAGCGATGCGACATGTTCACGCGTACGTACGCCTACAATTTCCCATATAACTTTTAAAAACTACTTGAAGGCTTGTAGGAGAGGGCGCAGAGCGGGGAAAAGTCCAGCTTCTTCATGAAGACGACGATGCCGGTGTCGAAGAGGGCGCAGACGGTCCTGGTGCCGACCACCACCAGCGTGGACGGCCGGTCCCTCTTCTCGGAGGGGATCACCTGCATCCGGCACGTCACTTCCTCGCCGAGGCCCAGGATCCAGTCCGGGTTGATCTTGCGGCCGGTGACGATGTGGTCGGTTTTGGCCTTGCCTCCGCCGCCGCCCCCCGAGTCTTCCGACACCGCCAGGGCCTGGTACCTGTTGTCAGGGGGGGGGGTTGATTGGACGTCCCTCACTATAGTTTATTTCAACTTAATTCCAACCTGTAGCTCTCCAGCTGGTAGGACGAGGAGAGCGTGACGAAGCTGTCCGTCCTCTCAACGTAGGCGATGGGACCCGGCAGGAGGAACCCGGGCAGGAACCGGCTGAAGGCGAAGGTGTCCTGCTCGAACACGTTCAGCGTCCCGTCCAGGGACTGCACGCACAGGTAGTCCTTCCTGTGCCCGCCGCCGCTGCCGCTGCCGCCGCCGCCGAAGGGCCCGACCACCAGCGAGTGCGCCGACCGCGACAGGTTGAACTGGTACTGGAGAGCCAGCGAGTAGCTGTCCGACTCCCTGTTCTTGCCCCTCTGCACCTGCAGCGCGTAGACGGAGAGCAGGCGCGGGTGGAGGAAGGCCAGCTTGGGGTCCGACCCGGACGAGGAGGAGGACATCCTGCCCACGGCCACCTGCAGCACCGGCTCGGACGTCCTCGTCTCCAGCAGCAGGTTGCCGGGGTCGTACGTCTTGCTGTGCATGGCGCCCTGCTCCGTGTTTGTCTCGTCGCGGAACGGGAGCAGCAGGCGGACGTGACCTAGCACGCGCGGTGGTTTCGAAAATTTCGGGTATAAATAAAAAATGGTCTTCTTAGCTGAGCAGTAATGGTCTACCTCCGAGGCTGGCCACGATAAGGGCGTCGGCGTCGTGGCCCAGCGCCCAGGGGAAGGAGGACACGGCCACGCTGACAGAGTCCAGGTGGGAGGACTCGCGCACGTCTCCGCCGCCACCGCCGCCACCGCCGCCATCCTCCTCTTCTCCCTCCTCCGCCGTCGGTTCCGGCTCAGCAGACCACCATTCGCGAGCTTGGAAGATGGACATGTCCTTACGTACTATTCTGAAAACTTTTATTCGTAGACCGTTGTTGTCATATTGAGTGGTGACTTTTTTTTCCGGGCGGCGAAAGCTCCCTTGGGGAGGGAGAAAGAGGAAAAGATCGCTATTCCAGGTACGATTGTCAAAAAAAAAAGTCGAGACTGAAGGAAGGGAGAGAGGGAGAGGAAGAGAAAGAAAGAGAGTGCATGCGCGGTTGCCCCGGTCATGCGGCTATTAGTTGTGCTTTACCTGCCTCTCTGCTGCACGATTATACTACAGTAAGACAAAAAGGAGAGAGATCGACCTTTCATGAATTCCGCTGAGGAATTTGACATTAACTTTTGGGTTAGTCGCCTCTCCCACAATAAAAGTGCGATGCATGGTGATTGCGTACGTGGTTTTATTGATGCAAATGTATAAAGTATAAGGATGAAAAGATGAAACAACTACAAGTTGCAACTTCTTTAAGCGTATGTTTTTATTCCATTGAAATACTACTCCTACCCA